>ENA-OQID01000885-OQID01000885.1-human-gut-metagenome-genome-assembly--contig:-NODE-885-length-13758-cov-3.509466_pt1 | contig 13758 bp, 10 predicted proteins | sample MGYA00242567_ERZ504727 | MGnify/ENA primary metagenome ERZ504727 (study PRJEB26092, sample SAMD00036215) | human gut metagenome | host: Homo sapiens | study: EMG produced TPA metagenomics assembly of...
TGTAAGTAAGCACTTCATCATCTTCTTCAAAATAAATGTCCACAGTTTTATTCAAACCTACTTCATCTTCTTTAGAATCATCTGAAATAATAGTTGCAGTTTTAAGAAGTTTCTCTAAATATCGAATTCTGCTTTCATTTTTATTTTTAAATTGTTTTGCTGCCTTATATTCAAAATTCTCGCTCAAATCTCCCTGTGCCCTCGCAACCTTAACATCTTCAAGCGCTTCCTTTCGAACTACGATTTTTCTATGTTCTATTTCTTCTTTTATTTTTTCAATATCACTTTGTGTTAACTGCATAACTCTACCTTCTATCTGTCCTCAACTTCTATATAATCATTAAAAGCACAGTTGCTTACATAAGCAGGTCTCATAATCTTATCAGCATTAATTATTTCTTCGATACGATGTGCACTCCATCCTACAATTCTTGCGATTGCAAATATTGGTGTATATAATTCTTTAGGAATATCCAACATGCTATATACAAGTCCGCTATAGAAATCGACATTTGCACTAACTCCCTTATAAATATGACGTTCCTCGCCAATTACTTCAGGTGCTAATCTTTCAATCATGCTATATAATTTAAAGTCCTTCTGTCTATGCTTTTCTTCTGCAAGCTGTTCAACAAATCCTTTAAATACTTCTGCTCTAGGGTCAGATACCGAATAAACCGCATGACCCATTCCATATATAAGACCTTTTTTGTCAAATGCTTCTTTATTTAGTATTTTTCTTAAATACTCTTTAATCTCATGTTCGTCATCATAATGTTTGCAATTATGCTTAATATCCTGGAACATATCAACAACTTTTACATTTGCACCACCATGTCTTGGTCCCTTCAAAGAACAAAGAGCTGCTGCAATTGTTGCGTATGTATCTGAACCTGATGAAGTAACAACTCTCGTTGTGAAAGTCGAGTTATTTCCACCACCATGTTCCATATGTAAAACTAAAGCTAAATCAAGAACCTTAGCCTCTAAATGTGTATATTTCTTATCAGGTCTAAGCATTCTTAAAAGATTTTCTGCTGTAGAAAGTCCCGGAAGCGGTCTGTGAATGTACATACTCTTTCCACACTGATAGTGATTATATGCATGATATCCATACACAGCCATCATCGGAAATGTACTAATAAGTTTGACGCTCTGCTGAATTACATTTTCAACTGATGTATCGGATGCATTCTTATCATAAGATGCTAATGTAAGTATACTCTTTGTCAAAGAATTCATAATATCAGCACTTGGTGCTTTCATAATTACATCCCTTACAAAGTTTGTAGGTAATTTTCTTTGTGCTGAAAGCATTTTGCTAAAATCTTCTATTTCATCTTTTTTAGGTAATTTACCAAAAAGCAATAAATATGCTGTCTCTTCGAATCCGAATCTGTCTTCTGCAATAAATCCATTTACAAGGTCCTTTATATTATAACCTCTGTAAAATAATCTACCCGGGCATGGAACTGATTTTCCATCAATTATCTGTGTAGATTCAACACGTGAAATATTTGTAATTCCTGTAAGAACACCTTTTCCATTTATATCTCTAAGACCTCTTTTTACACCGTATTCTGCAAATAAATTCTGCTCAACTGTATCATTTTCCCCACACATTTTTGCATACTTATCTGTAAGTGCTTTCATGTCTTCTTTGTTTAATGTCATTATTGTACACTCCTTTTCTTACTAACTTTCTAACTACTTCAAATCTCGCCTTTCATATATTCTTTAATATACTAATTTAACTGCATTGTGGATGACCCTGAATTTCATGTTCTTTCTGCCATCCTCTTTTTCTCCATCCAGTGACCAGTCAATATCACTGCTGTCTGAAATTTTAAGTTTTGAAACTTTTAATAATCTGATATGTTTATCATATATCTGATTTGTAAGTTCATTTATAATTATTCCAAGTTCGATTAAATCCTTCGGATATTTAATTAGCAATAACTCAAATAATCCATCTGCAAAATCAACTTTTCCTTCATCAATTGTCATTACACCGCCAATTGATGTGGCATTACAAATAGCCACAAATATGTATTCGCCTTCGATTACTTCATCTTCATTTTCAATCTTTAATTTCATTCGCTTAACCTGAGTTAAATCCTTAACTCCCTCTAAAACGTAAGCAAAATGTCCAAGCAGATTTTTAATATTCTGTGGTGCTGAATATGAGGCTTTTGTAAATATTCCTGCCGATGCCGTATAGACAAAATATCTGTCATTAAATTTTCCAATATCTATATATTTTGCTTTATGAGTCATCATATGCTTTGCTGCCTCAACAGGGTCTGATGGCAAATTTAGACTGTTTGCAAAATCATTTGTTGAACCCGCCGGTATATATCCTAACGGTTTTTTAAGTCTGGCTGAACGCATTCCCGCCATAACTTCATTTAATGTACCATCTCCACCCATGCAGGCAATCATATCAGCCTGACTACCGAGAGCTTTCACAATCTCTGTAGCATGCTTTTCTCTTCTTGTAAATTTTATTAACACTTCATAACCATAGTCATTAAAAATATTAATAACATCTACCAGTATATCTTCTCTCTTCTTCTGACCTGCCTTAGGATTTACTATAAATAATAGCTTCTTATATTGTTCTACAATTTCTTTCTTTTCTTCAGTAACAGTCGTTTCTTTTATATCATCCATAACCATCCTCCTGAAAAACTTCTAAATTCTATATATTTTTTGCCATGCTGTAATCATATCTGATTTTCTTAATCTGTTCATAACAAAAACCTGCTATCTAATAATTTTCAATAATAAACACCATGTCTATTATTATAAAATTAATAATTTAACAATTTATGAATATTTTGTAAAACCACCGTATTTTGTAAAATTGAAGTAAAATTCTTCAACGCTGTATTTCGATTTACTAAATTGTGGCATTAATAAACTTTATACAAATCCTTTATACTTTGACTATTGTACTTTATCTAATTTGACCTTTTCCATATATTTTATATTTAAATGACTGCAGTTCAGGCAGCCCTATAGGTCCTCTTGCATGAAGCTTTTGAGTTGAAATTCCAATTTCAGCTCCAAATCCAAATTCTCCACCATCTGTAAATCTTGTACTTGCATTTACATAAACAGCCGCTGAATCTACTTCATTTAAGAACTTCTCTGCTGTTTCTTTATTCTCAGTAACGATACATTCACTATGATGTGTGCTGTATTTGTAAATATGGTCAATTGCCTCATCCACATTATTTACAATCTTTACTGACATTTTATAATCGAGATATTCTGTGCCCCAGTCATCAACTGTAGCTTCTTTTATATCAGGAGCAATTGCTCTTGAATCTTTATCGCCTATCAAAACAACATCCTTTGTATCAAGTCTCTGTTTAATTCTTGTAAGAGCTTCCTTTGCAACATCTTTATGTATCAAAAGACTTTCTGCTGCATTGCAAACCGATGGTCGCTGAGTTTTTGCATTAAACACTATATCTACTGCCTTATCTAAATCTGCATCTTTATCAACATAAATATGGCAGTTACCAACTCCGGTTTCTATTACAGGAACCGTTGCATTTCTAACTACTGCCTGAATAAGACCTGCACCACCTCTTGGGATTAGCACATCAACGTATTTGTTCATTGTCATTAACGCTGTAGCGCTTTCTCTGCTTGTATCTTCAACTAACTGAATTACGTCTTCATTCATGCCTACGCTTTTAACCGCATCACGCATAGCTGATGTAATCATCTTATTTGAATTGATGGCTTCTTTTCCTCCACGAAGAATTACTGTATTTCCGGACTTAAGGCAAAGAGCTGCAGCATCACTTGTTACATTTGGTCTTGCCTCAAATATTACAGCTATTACTCCTAAAGGAACTGAAACCTTTTCTATTTTAAGACCATTAGGTCTTACTGTCGTATTTAAAATTTTACCAACCGGGTCAGGAAGTTTTACTATATCTTCTACGCCCTTTGCCATTCCTTTTATTCTGTCGGCATTAAGCATAAGTCTGTCAAGAATTCCATCTGACAAACCGTTTTTCTTTCCATTTTCCAAATCAATTGCATTAGCTTCTACGATTTTTTCTGTATTATCAATCAAAGCTTTAGCAATTGCAGTAAGAATTTTATTTTTTTCTTCTGTTGTGGCAACGCTAAGTTTACGCTCAGCTTCTTTTGCCTTTACACCCAATTCTTCCAACATATCTTAGCCCTCCATAATTTACTTTCTGTTCTTAGCAACGAAGAAAGTTCCAACCTGATGTCCTTCTAATACCTTATAAATGTTATCTGCATCAAATCCGTTAATTATAATTGTATCAATGCCGGCTTCTGTTGCAATCTGTGCTGCAATAAGTTTAGTAATCATTCCACCTGTTCCAAACTTAGAGCCTTTTCCTCCTGCTATTTCAAATAATCCTTCTGTAATTTCTTCCACCACAGGAATAATTCTTGCATCTTCATTTTCATTAGGATTATCATCATACAATCCATCTATATCTGTTAATATTAATAACGCATCTGCTTTAACTAATTTAGCAACAATGGCTGAAAGACTGTCATTATCACCGTACACAATTTCTTCTACTGCTACTGCATCGTTTTCATTAATAATCGGAATTGCTCCATATTCAAATGTCTTTTCAAATGCATTTATCAAATTGTTATGACATTCTTCATGCTCAACGTCTCTCTTTGTAATAAGGAACTGACCTGTTGCATGACCAAATTCGCCAAACATCTTGTCATACATAAACATTAATTCACATTGTCCTACAGTAGCTGCTGCCTGCTTTCCTGCTGTATCTGTCGGTCTGTCCTTTAATCCTAATTTTCCTACGCCTACACCAATCGCTCCTGAAGTTACAAGTGCCACCTCAATACCAGAATTTACAATATCCGAAATCACCGCAACTAACGCTTTCATTCTTCTGATATTTGTCTTACCTGTTGAATGAGTTAATGTTGATGTTCCCACTTTAATTACAATTCTTTTTGCGTCCTTTAATGTTGCCATTTCTCTTCTCCCATTGTTTTATGTTTCTTCATATTTTCGCATATGTTGTTTATTTTACCACAAATTAGGGATAAATAGAAGATTTCAGGGGGTTTTCTTTATTATTTTATATATTAAAAAAAATGGCAAAGCCTCTTTCTGAGACTTTGCCACTTAGTTTTAACTCTAAATCTTAATATAAATCTGACCAAATAAGATTTCCTTCTGCATCTACATCACTATTAGCAGAATCACCAAATCCATTTATTCCACTTGTTGTTATTACGTCCTTTGTATCAAATTCTATTATTTCCATTTCAGGACTTGTGTATAATTTTCTCATTTAATGCCTCCCATTAATTACTGTTCTGTAGATGTTTCTGTTCCTGCAAATTCATCTACAATTAATTTATTTACTTCAGATAAAGATTCATAGTAAGTTTTTCCTGTTGTTTCGTTAACTCTTTTATCATTCTTTATTGCCTGAGCAACCTGCTGTACAGTTCTTACTCCACTCATATCTGAATAAATATTCTTTACTGTTCCATCTGCATATTTAACAGCAACATAAGATCTTGCAATAAAGTTTGTTGTGTAATTCTTGATGCCTACAACAGAGCCATAATATACTCCTGTCTGTCCATTATACCAACCATTATTCTTAATCTGTATTAAATCTTTTCCTACTGTATAAACTGAATCTGACTCAATAGTTGGATTTCCTTTTTCTGTATTTAATTCACTTGTTGTAATTAATGTGCCTTCTTCTGAAATATACTTTTCAAAATCATTTGTTGCAGTTCCTGCTTTAGTTGCTGTTATTGTAGTCTGGAATCTTAATCCCGGATTATCTTTTGAAAATCTGATTCCTGCTCTTGTATCCATTGTAGCCTTGATATCAACTGCTTCAAATGTTACATCTTTTGTTACTGTATATTTTGAGCCTGGTGCATAAAGTTCACCATTCAAATCATAACCTGTTGCGTCAGTTGGGAATGTGAATGTTCCACCTTTAACCGCTGGTGTTACTTTTTCTCCTATTGTTACATTAACTGTTGTAACTATCAAGTCAGCTTCTGTAATTTCTGACTCATGACCATCTTTAACAACACTAACTCCAAATTTATATGCTCCTGCTGCGAAATTATTATCAGATAAATAGTTTACTACATCATAATTAGCATTTGTTGATTCACCAACAAATTTATTATTTACATATATATTATAATAATCGCATTCAACTGCGCCCCAAGAATAATAGTATGGATTCGTCTCACTCACTACCAATCCAACCGGTTTAGCCGGTGCATCAGGATCAATTGCCTTAGATGGTCCAACTACTTTAATTGCAAACGGTACTGTGTTACTTCCTTTTGCCCATATTTTATGGTATTCAGTTTCGCCTACACCTGCATTTATTAATTCCTGATTAATATATATACAATCGTTACCAACCAATACTTCTTTATTTTTTTTGTATGTTGGATTAATATATTCTTTGTTGTCTATTATAAGTGTTGAAGCATTTGTTCCCGTAGTTAAGAATCCAAATATATCCATATTTTTAAAATATTCAGCATCTGCTCTATTGTAATTTGGATTTCCACCATTGTGGAAGCCTCTTAATTCCTCTCGTCCCATTCCTTCTATTGTTGATGCATACACTTTAGATCCATTATTTGATATTCCATTTAATGCAATCCAGTCATCATCTGCAATTTTTTCCGGTTCGATAGCTGCCAATGTTGCTTTATCATCATCTGATAACTCTTGTGTCTGGTCAGGATTTTCTAGTGCCATATATCTCTTATTAACTATTATACTTTCTGTAACATCTTCCCCATCTGGATTTTTTATTGCATTTCCATCATTATCTAACGCTGTAACAGTAACTGTATATGTTTCTCCTACAGTTTCTGTTGTAATTGCTGAATAATATTCAAATAAATTTGTACTTATTATTTCGCTATGCACTTCTGTACCATCTGCATTAAGTGATGTCAATTTATATTTTGCAGCGCCATCAATTTTGTTCCAATCAAATCTAAAATTTGCTTGTCCTGCATTTTGTCCTTCTGTCTGATGTAAATTCAATTTATAATTTGCAATATGTTCATATTTTTTTACTATAACACTAAAAGAAACTTCGTTTCCTGCCACACTTGTAGCTTTTATTTTAAAAGTTCCCTGCTCTGAATCTCCAATATCAAAAATAGATTCATCAATAGCTATACAATCTCCGCCAAACATTGCATTACCAGTTTCATCTTTTATGTTTGCAAATGCGCCTGTATCAACAAGATTAATACTTGTATCTTCTTCATCCATTTTACTAACAGACATACTTGCTGTATCTCCCCATTTTGATGGAATAGCCAAAACTCCTTTTTTATATAACGGATGTGTTGTTCCAATTCTTCCCCATCCATCATGGTCAGTTCCTGCTATTAAAAAACCACAAAACTCATGAGGTTTATTAATTAACGTTCCTATGATATCTGATGATACCCAAGCAACAGTTCCTTTTGTTGATTGTCCACTTAAACTTGTCTTAGAGCTTGTCAACTGTACCAATCCCTCATCTGCCTTTGCTGTAGTATTACTTACTGTTATTGATGTAAAAATCATTGTTAACACTAACAGCATAGAAATAAATTTTTTCAAGTTCCTTTTCATTTTGTAACTCCCTTCTTTTCTTAGACCCCTCTGGTCCCTTTATATGTTTTATATTACATAATGTATATTCTATCACTCAAATTTGGTAATAACAACCAACGCACAGCATAAAACTGCTTTTATTTTTGTGCAAAATTTCAATATTTTCATTTCATTTATTGTTATTTTGTTTTTTTATAAAACCCTTTATTTAACGGCTTTTTAAGCAATTTTCATATATAAAATCATTTTTCAAAAATTGTTTTATTGTTATTTTTTTAACAATGTTATCGTTAGCAATCACTTATGTACTTTCGTACAATATTCTATTCACATAAAAAGAGCTATTGTGCAACTTTACTAGTTTTGCACAATAGCTCTTGTATAACTTTATATTAAATATTTTATACTATTTTCTAAATATATTTCAAAACATGTGTTTACATCACTTTATAAACAATTTATGCTTTGTATTTTACTATCTTTCTTCTCTAAAATATGATAATCCAAGACTTGCAGGTGCCTGATTGTCTTTGCTCTTACGCATACTTGAAATAATTAAAACAAGTATTGTAATTACATAAGGAATCATCTTTGCAAGGTCTGTATTTACCTTTATACCAATTATTTTTGGAAGGAACTGATATGCCCAATAGCATAATCCAAATAAATATGAACCCCATATTGCATGAACCGGACGCCATCTGATAAATATTACCAATGCTACAGAAAGCCATGCAAGGCTTTCAATCGCTGTTCCTGATGCAGTAGCCCATGTTCCTTTACTGTAATCTAAAATGTAGTAAACGCCACCAAGACCTGTAATTCCTGAGCCAATACATGTTGCAATATATTTATATTTTGTTACGTTAATTCCTGCTGCATCTGCTGTTGCCGGATTTTCACCTACTGCTCTAAGATTTAATCCTGTTCTTGTTTTTGTTAAAAACAATGTTGCACAGATGGCAACTATTAATGCAAGATACATCATAAATCCATATGAAAATAATATATCACCGACTACACCTAATTTATCACTTAAGAATGGTATTCTTGCTCTAAAAATCTTTGTAGCAAAATCAGCCTTTGTTGATACTGCTCCCTTTGGAATTACATATGTTCCAAAGAATTTTCCAAGACCAACACCAAATATTGTAAGTGTTAAACCCGTTACATTCTGATTTGCATGAAGAGTTGTTGTCAGGAAACTATAAATAAGTCCGCCTAATGCTGAAACTATAAATGCTGTTCCTAAAGCAACTAATATGCACATAAACGCATTTGGATTTCCAACTGATGTTTCATAAAGATAAGCTCCAACAAAGCCGAAAGCTCCTCCCATACACATAATACCCGGTGTTCCCAAATTAAGATTTCCTGCTTTTTCCGTAAGGGTTTCGCCAACAGCGCCAAATAATACTATTGAACCAAACACTACCGCAATATTAATCCATGATATTAAATTTGCCATCTGATTACGCCTCCTTACTTTCTTTTTTAGGGAAGTTTAATTTATAATTAATGAAAAATTCACTTCCAATTATGAAGAATAATACAATACCAATTACAATCTTAGAAGCATTTGCATCAAATCCTACAAACGTATCTGCGATATGAGCTGTTCCTTTTTCAAGAAATACTATAAGTAACGCAATTGCTATCATTATTGCTGTGTTAAATTTTGCAAGCCATGCTACGATAATGGCCGTAAAACCATAACCACCTGCTGTTGAATCAGATGCAATTGAATGGTCCTGACCCGATACTGTTAAAAATCCACAGATACCACATACTGCACCTGAAATAAGCATTGTTCTGATAATTACTTTCTTAACATCAATTCCTGCATATCTCGCTGTATTTTCTGATTCACCTACTACTGCTATTTCATAACCATGTTTTGTCTTCTTTAAATAAATATACATTAATACGGTTATTATCAATACAACTGTTACAATTATGCTATTTGAACTTCCATTATATTCGGGAAGGTATCCTGCTTTTGTTCCAGGATTAAGCATTCCAAGAGAAGCCTTTGAGCCTTTCCATATGTTGTAATAATAATCAACTAACTGCATTGCAACGTAATTCATCATTAAAGTAAAAAGTGTTTCATTTACATTCCATTTTGCTTTAAAAATTGCAGGTATCAATCCCCAGATTGCACCCATTACAACTGATGAAACAATCATAATTGTAAATAATAACGGTGTTGATAATGTTGAAAAATTAACCATTACTATCGCTGTTGATAAAGCACCCATTAGCACCTGACCTTCAGCGCCGATATTCCAGAATTTCATTTTAAATGCAGGTGCAAGCGCTACTGCTATACAAAGCAATTTTGCAGTAAAGAAAATCGTTCCTTTTCTATAGTACATATTGCTGAATACACCTTCCCACATAAGACCGAATGTTTCTCCCGGTCCAATTCCCGTAAGGCTGAATACAAATATTGTAACTACTACAAGGGATAATAAAATTGCTATAAGTCTTACTGCCCACTTCTGCCATGTTGGTATTATGTCTCTTTTTGTTACTCTTACAAGAGGTTCCTTTACTTTCGTTACCTGATTTGGCTTATTACTCATTGTCGGCACCTCCATTCTGCAAATTTGTCATAAGTAATCCTACTTCTTCTTTTGTTGTTTTTCTTGCATCAAGAATTCCATTTTCTTTTCCGCCACACAAAACAAGAATTCTATCTGATAAGGCAAGCAATACATCTAAATCTTCTCCAACGTAGATTACTGCTACACCTTTCTTTTTCTGTTCATTCAATAAATCATAAATTGTATAAGATGTGTTAATATCAAGTCCACGAACTGCATATGCCGTCATTAAAACAGATGGTGCATTTGCAATTTCTCTTCCTACTAATACTTTCTGAACATTTCCACCTGACATTGTTCTTACAGGGGCATTTATGCTTGTTGTCTGAACATTTAAAGTCTGTTTAATTCTTTCAGAAAGTTTTTTAGGTTCTTTATTTGATATGAAAAATTTCTTTCCTTCATCATAACTTCTCAAAAGCATATTTTCAGGCATTCCCATTGAACCTACAAGTCCCATTCCAAGTCTGTCTTCAGGAACAAATGATAAAGCAACGCCACATTCTCTAATCTGTCTTGGTGACTTTTCCAAAAGACTTTCTTTTTCTCCCTGATGATTAACATATGTTATCTTGCTACCATCTTCTGTTTTTTGTAGTCCTGCAATTGCTTCTAACAATTCTTTCTGACCGCATCCTGAAATTCCGGCAATTCCTAATATTTCACCGCTATAAGCATCAAATGATACATCGTCTAATATATTAATTCCATCCGGACTTTTACAACTTAAATGTGAAACTTCAAGTCTTACCTCTTTATTTTCCACTTCCGGTCTTTCTATGTTTAGTTCTACTTTTTCTCCCACCATCATTTCTGTAAGTGAAAGTTCTGTAGCATCCTTTGTTTCTACTGTTCCTACATAATCGCCTTTTCTTAAAATGGCAACTTTATCAGAAATCTCTAATACTTCGTTAAGTTTATGCGTAATGATAATAATTGATTTTCCATTTTCTTTCATATTACGCATTACTTTAAATAACTTTTCTGTTTCCTGTGGAGTTAATACTGCTGTAGGTTCGTCAAGTATTAAAACATTTGCACCACGATACAATACTTTTACTATTTCTAATGTCTGTTTCTGTGCAACTGACATATTATATACTTTCTGATTTGGGTCTACTTCAAATCCATATTTATCACAAATTTCTTTTATTTTATCTATTACATTTTTAAGCGGTTCTTTTTCTTTTAAACCTAATATTATGTTTTCGGCAGCTGTAAATACATCAACTAATTTAAAATGCTGATGAACCATTCCCACTCCGAGTTCCATTGCATCATGTGGCGAACGAATTGTTGCTTCTTTTCCATCTATTAATATCTTTCCGCTGTCAGGAAAATAAATACCTGAAAGCATGTTCATAAGAGTTGTTTTCCCACTTCCGTTTTCACCTAATAGAGATAAAATTTCACCGTACTCTAAGTCAATACTTACATTATCATTTGCAATAGCATGACCAAAAGTTTTAGTTATATTTTTCATCTGAACAGCATATTTTTGTTCCACTTTTGTTTCTCCTTGCATCATTAGATTTTCTTTGTAAAAATGGGACTGTCGCTTCAACGATTTATATTTAATAACCGCTAAAGCGACAGTTCCCTTTTATGTCTTATATAATTATGTCTGATTTGATTACTTATTCAATTCTGTAATTCCATCAATTCTAATCTGGAAATATGGAGCTGAACGGAATGATGATTCATCAAAGTATGTTGCACCGTTGTCATCTTTTACGATTGCTTCAACTGTATCTCCCTTGTATGTTACATCTCCTGTTGCAAAATCAATGATTGATAAATCAATCTTATTTGATGTAACAGCTCCGTTATCATCAATTTCAAGGTCTAAACCATTGTCCTCATTCTTCTTAACATTCTTTCCTGTTACTGTGAATTTAGATGTATCAAATACATGTAATGAGCCATCCTTTAACGCTGCTTCTACTTCAGCAACCTTATCTGCTGTTCCTTCTGCACAAGAATCACCTAATTTAGTGATTGCTACTGCATCTACATCATATCCTTCAGCCCAGTTCTGAGGAATTTCTTTTCCATCTTCATAAGCCTTGAATAATGTTGTATAGTATGCTGCCCAGTTATTTGTAGCACTTGTTAAAGCTGCTGTCTTAGCTACGTCTAACATGTCTACATTGTATCCAACTGAGAATGCTACTGTGTTACTGCTATCCTGTGCTGCCTGAACTGCACTTGGAGCCCCTGTCGAATCTGCATGCTGTCCGATGATAACACATCCGTCGGCCATTAATGATTCAGCTGCTGCACCTTCACCTTCAATATCAAACCATGAATCAGTATAACTTACTTCCATTGCTACTTTATCATATACTGATTTAATTCCTAAATAAAATGCTGTATAACCTGATACAACTTCTGCGTATGGATATGCACCAACATAACCAACTTTTACATTTCCATCTGCATCATATCCTGTTGCCGGAATCTTATCTTCTTTAACGAGTTCTGCAATCTTCATACCTGCAACTACACCTGATACATAACGTGATTCGTATACCTTTGTAAATGCGTTGTAGAAATTGTCACATCCTGAAATTGCTGCATAATCACCTGTCATAGCTACAAAATCAACATCTGTATACTTCTGAGCTGCTGCATACATATAATCCTGATGTCCGTATGAATTAGAAATAATTAATTTACATCCCTGAGCTACTAACTGGTCTGCTGCCTTACTAACTTCATCTGATTCAGAAATGTTGTACTTCCATACAATATCACTGTCAGATATTCCCAATTCTTTAGCTGCTTCCTTGATTCCGTTAATATGAGCTAATGTGTAACCTTCTGTTTCATCTCCAAGAAGAATTGCGCCAATCTTCTTAGCTGAGCTCTTATCACTACCTGAACCATTGTCAACTCTTTCTGCCTTCTGACCACAACCAACAAGGGCTATTGTCATTGCGCACACAAGCACTAAACTTAATAGTTTCTTCATTTGCTTTGTTCCTCCATCATAAAAAATAATTTCTTTCTTATTAGAAAAAATACTTTTTTATTTTATCGCATACTTTTGTTATTTGTAAACAAAATTTTACTAAATTTATTTTAATTTCTTACAAAATTAAGTTTTTTCTTTACATTTCCACATCCGTGTGTCCTTTAAATCCCTCACCAAACACTTCTGTAGCGGAAGAAACTATCATAAACGCTTCCGGATCAACTTCACTTACAAGATTTCTTACCTTTGTAAGATTCTGTTTATGCATAACGCACATAATAACTTCTGTATTTTCCATATTATATGCGCCCTTTCCTTCGACCAATGTGACACCCATATTAAGTTCGACCATCATTCTTGTAGCTATTATTTTTCGCTTATTGCTTACTATATAAACTAACTTTGCTTCATCGCTTCCATATAAAACCTTGTCCAAAATATAAGTCGATATAACAATCGCAACTCCTGCATACATTGACACTTCTATATCTTTAAAATATAATGCTGCCGCTGCTAAAATAAGT
>ENA-OQID01000893-OQID01000893.1-human-gut-metagenome-genome-assembly--contig:-NODE-893-length-13671-cov-3.863322_pt1 | contig 13671 bp, 10 predicted proteins | sample MGYA00242567_ERZ504727 | MGnify/ENA primary metagenome ERZ504727 (study PRJEB26092, sample SAMD00036215) | human gut metagenome | host: Homo sapiens | study: EMG produced TPA metagenomics assembly of...
GTTTCGCTTCAAGTGTCACAAGTCCCATTCCAAGAAGAGCACCCACAGCAATCAGTACTCCATATATGGTGAATTCCATTCCAAATATCTGAAATGAGCGTGGCACATAATCAAAGACCAGGCCAAGTCCCGGAAAACGTATCGACATTTCCATAAATCACCTGTTCATCATACATTGAATCGGAATAAGATCACATCTCCATCCTGTACAACGTATTCTTTACCTTCCATTCTTACAAGACCTTTCTCTCTGGCACCTGCGTAGGAACCACAATCCAGAAGATCCTGATAATTTACAACCTCAGCTTTAATAAATCCTCTTTCAAAATCTGTATGGATCTTACCTGCTGCCTGAGGAGCTTTTGTTCCGATTTTAATTGTCCAGGCTCTTGTCTCATCCTCACCTGAAGTAAGGAAACTCATCAGTCCAAGAAGATGATAGCTTGCTTTTACAAGTTTCTCAAGTCCTGATTCTGTCAGTCCCAGATCCTCCAGGAACATTTTCTTCTCATCATCATCCAGTTCAGAGATCTCTTCTTCGATTTCTGCACAGATAACGAAAATCTCACTGTTCTGCTCTGCCGCATATTTGCGCACTGCCTGTACATGGCTGTTGCTTTCACCGTCATCAGCCAGATCTCCTTCTGCTACGTTTGCTGCATAGATCACAGGCTTCCAGGTAAGCAGATTATAAGTAGACATCCAGGCTTCTTCATCTTCATTTTCCATTGATGTCGCTCCACAATAGACCAAAATACTGTCTTCATTCTTATACTTTTCCATCAATTCCATTAATTTTTTTGGCTTGTTTCTTGCACCCGCCAACAATCTTGACCTTTTGAAAACTAATAATTTTCCCTCCTCCGATATTTTTACTTTTCCTTCTTCTTCGACAACAAACTTCCTTATCTTTTCCGTAAGATATGAATATTTGTCCAATTCATCTTCATCCAAAAATACCGGTATAGGATAATATTTATATTTACATAAGGCACCTTCTTTTATCGCTCTTTCCAAATCGTAAACTATGCACTCATCTCCAAAATAATCAAAAATCTTCTGAGTCCCTTTTTTATCCATATGTCGTTTTATTGTTGCTGATAAAGCAATTCTATATTTAATATTTTCAGGCAACATATTTGACAATCTAACCGAGCCAAAATTATGTGCTTCATCAATTATCAAAAGTACATTTTGTTCTTCATTTAATCTATGTATAATATTTTGTATTTTTTCACTTGCAAAAGTATCATTTGTAGTTATACATACAAATGGTTTCCCATTATTTCTAAATCGCTTATATGCCTTTACTAAATTTAAATCCCATTTTTTATCTGATGACTTTGAATGAGCTATTATAGGATTGCATGCCCAGTTAACTACATCTTCCTCCCATTGTCCGACCAAATGTATATATGGGCATACAATAAACACTGCCAGTTTTTCATCCACCTTTTCAGCCAAATGTGCCATACAGGCTAAAGCAGTAAATGATTTTCCCGATCCTGTTGACATTGAAAATATTCCTTTATATCCCTGTTGTTCCCATCCGTTTATTGCTTCAATCTGATAATCCCTCAGTTTGACATTATCAGGGATTTTAAATATTTTCTCAGGTTTTATAAAATCATGATAATCAAACTGTTTCTTGTCTGTATCATAATCAACTTTATCTTTTTTAAATTGTTTTAACCTTTCTATAATGACTTTTGGAAATGGAATTATGCACAATTTTTTTGTGCAGTCATTCCACATTCTATCAAAATCCTGTTCTATATTTTCTACGCCATCCTTTTGACTTTCGTCCTTCCAGCTGCAAAATGTATATACCGATTCAAAATTATCATTAAATGCATTCTCTGATTCATTAAGCGAACCTGTAAATCCTATTCTATTCCCAAATTCATCTTCAAATATTGCTAATTTCTCATGATATAAACTTATTCCGTTCTCATTTTCCATAAATGCAATTTTTAAATCCAGCATTCCACTTGCAATCATAGTTGCAACAAGATTCAATCTTTCTTCTTCAAAATAATCTATAGGTGATTTAATACTAATCTGCAAAGCCTCTGTAAAAGCTTCATCTCTTGTTTTGTATCCTAAATTAATGGCCTCTATATCATCTTCTGAAAGTCTCGGTGAGCAAATAAGTTCCACCTTTCCATTATTTTGTGCCATTGCAAATAAACCTATTGAAATATTTGAAAGAGCAGATGTTGAGAAAAACCCTACTGACCTTTTATAAATCACACTTTTTTCCAGTACCGGTATTAAAAAATCCTTTGGTATATCATTTTCATCACTTCTATACCTAACCTGTATTTTTAAATCTCTAAAACTCATTATTCCTCACCAATTTCCTCCACTGCCATAATCAGCCTGTCCACATCATCTTTCGTGGTATATCTTCCAAGACTTGCCCTAACCACACCTACATAATCTGTGTCTGCCAAATATTCATGTACAAGTGGTGCACAATGATACCCTGTTCTAACGGCAATGCTGTAATCTTCATCAAGAATCATTCCTACATCTGACGCTTTATAACCTTTTATATTAAATGCCACAATTCCTACATGTGCATCTTTAGGTGGCAAATACATAACTACATTTCTATTTTTATTTAATTCAGAAATAAGATAATCCGTGAGTCCCTTCTCGTGTTTAAAATAATCTACACTTTCTTCTTTAATAACATCTGCTGCAGCATTTAGTCCTGCAACTGCAACTATATTTGGACTCGATGGTTCAAACATTCCCGGAATTGATGACGGCATATTCAAATTGAGTGAATCACTACCTGTTCCTCCTGCAATAAAAGGATTAATTTTTTCTCCTTTTCTCATATAAAATCCACCTATTCCAAATGGTCCGTACATATTTTTATGACCCGCAAACACAACAAAATCCGCCTGCATATTAATCAAATCTATATCAATTAATCCTAGCGATTGTGAAGCATCTATAATCACTTTACAATTGTATTTTTTTGCAATTTTCACAATCTGTTTTACCGGTAAAATATATCCTGTAACATTACTTATATGTGTTATAAACAACTTTGTCGGATTATTAACAGAAAATAAATATTCCATTTTTTCCAAATCAATTGTCATATTTTCTCTAATAACAGGTAATTGCTTAATTTCAAATTTATTTTCATCCTGGGCTTTTTTGAGCGGTCTCATTACTGCATTATGCTCAAATGGAGAAACAAAACATATGTCATTTTCACTCCAGTCAAGACCACCTATAATCATGTTAAGTGCAATTGTTGCTGAAGGTGCAAATATAACATCAGCTACCTGTTCTCCATTAACAAGACTTAGCATTTTTGTCCTTGTTTCATCTATTAAACCTGTAGCTTTCTTAGCCAAATCATACGAGCCTCGTCCGGCATTTACAGCCAGATTTCTATTTACATCATCCATTGCCTGATATACTTTTTCAGGTTTAGGAAATGTCGTTGCCCCATTATCCAAATAAGTTAATTTCATTTGCTTAATAAATCCTCCAATGCCTTTGCAAGTACCGAAACTTTTTGATTAAGTTCCAACGTATCCCCAAATTCTTCTAATGCTTCTTCAATAGCATTTTGTAAAAAGTAACTTGTGCTGTCGTCATCATCAGTCTCATAAAATCTTTCTATCTTATTTCCACCATTTTCAATATAAATTCTGTTTTCGCCTGAGCCTGATTCATTATTTTCCTTTACTGCCTCAACGCTCGCCTTTACTCTCGCCAATTCATCCATAAATTGTTCAAAAGAATCATTCTTCCAGTCATTTATATAAATTCCGGAAATTATCTTGCACACTCTAGATACGATTTCTAATTCGTCATTAGTTTTTAGCTGTCCGATATAAGTCATAAAACCTGTTATATTTTCTGCAAAAATATGTGACTTTGCTTTTTCACTTTGCTCTACATACCATGTTTTTAGACATTCACCAAGACTGTCATTTGCTTTCTCGCCAAAAACCTTCTTTATATCCGTTGCAGTTTTTATTTTTGTAAAATACAGATTTTCACTCATGCATTTCTTTATTTTTAAAACTTCATGTGTGCATTTTTCATATGCATTATCATCAATATTTCCACAAATTGCTTCCGGTATTTTTTCAAATAATACTTCTCTTGGATTTAACTCTATCCCTTTAAAAATCTTTCTGAATTTCTTTATTTTTTCAAATGTTTCCTCTTCTATATATCCATTTTCTTTTTTATTGAAAATTTGTTTTGTAAATGTAAGAGTATATTGGTCTATTGACCTATACCATCTGTGCATGCTTTCAACAATATTGCTTAATCTCTGCATTTTAGACTGTTTCTTTTTCTTTATTTCCTCAGTAATAAAGTTTTCTTCTAAAAAATTGAGATACTTTTCCTTTTCCATATTTTCTTTTTCAATGAATAGGAAATATTCTTCCGGTTTCTCATTTATGTTATTTAGTATTTCGCTTGATATATCTACTTCTTTGTCTCGAAGATAAATAATTGGTGTATCCTGTAAACCTACAATTTCATTTGCAAGAAAAATAGGTATTACTCCCTTTCTTACACCAAATTTTTCTCCCATTATTTTTGAATACAACTCATCAAAAGATGTTTTTTTACCGGCACATTTACCTATAAAATCTCTTATCTCTTTTAAAATTTTCTCGCATCCTGCCTCATATTCATTATTGTCCATTATCCCTGTATGAACTAATGTTGCCCTGAAAATAGTTGATTCTGAACTTGTCCCTTTTTCAAATCCCGATAAGTCTTCTTCTCCAAGAATAGCATCAATTATCTGATTTCTTGCTTTTTTAATCTGCGCTGAAACATTCTGTCTGTTTATCAGCTCGTTATTAATTTTAGGAGCATTTTCGTAATACGAAGAACATATATCGCTTAAAAATCTGTTAAAATTTTTTTCTGATTCAAATTTTAATTTTTCACTATCACGTCCACTGTAAAAGCAAATATCATTTCCATTTTCAGGCATATAAAGACTTTCAAGTTCTCCATTAATTTCAAAAATTAAATCATCTCTATATAATTCGAGTTCCTGTTGTAAAACTTTATTTTCATCTATAAAATTCTTATCTTTAAGCAATGCCTTTACGGCTTTTAATTTTCTGATGCTTTGCTGCTGTCCAAATGCTTTTTTAGGATAAATTACTACTATTCTTTCATCCTTAAGCTTATCTGTATGCGCCTTTACTTCATTTGCATCATTTTCTTTTAACATTACAATACATACAATTAATCCGTCAGCTTTATATGTATCAAACAAATAGTTTGAATTCTTTACACTAAGAAACTGTTCCTGTGTCATATACACATATTTAAAGAAACGTGTCATAGTGTATTCCCTGTTATATTTTTTAGGAAGTACATATTCTAATTCAGAAATATTTGCAAACTCTTCTGCCCAATTTAAGCTTAATGACTGCTTTTCAATCATCTGGTTCATATACTTATCCAAATTAATTCCAATATTATTTTTGAAAGTATATATTCCAAGTTTATTACGGTATTTTACAATTTCCTTGTTTTCTAATTTCTGCAAATATCCTGTAAAATCCTCTTTACTAAGTCCTGTAGCCAGACGAATTTCTTCTTTTTTTACCGGTACCTCTTCATTTTTATTAATCATATGAAGTATGGCTATAGCCTTAATTACTTTTTCCTCACCTAAAGATTCTGCCTTAGTCAAAGCATAATCTGCCTTTAGCCACTCATTGTGAATATTTGTAAGTGAAATACTTTCCTTAAATAAATTTTTAAAATAATCATAAATTACATCTACTGAAAGCAATTCATCTGCTCCGTTTTCAATTAAATTGACAAGGCTTCCCTTTTCGTCATTTGCCAAAAAAGTAAAAATGCTTCGCTCGTTTTGGGCTACTTTTTCACTTATATTAAGTAACGCATACGCTGTTATAGGCAACATTGGGAATGCTCCCTTTACAACTATCTGCTGATAGTCGCTAAATTTAAACATACTTTGAAAACATGGTATTTTATAAGATTCTTTAATAATTTCACTATTATTTTCCTCTTTTAGCCATGTTTTATATTCTGTTCCTTTTTTCTTAATTACATGTTGCAAAAGTTCATAATTATTCTGAGCTGATACAATAAATCTTATTTCCTTTAATCTGCCTTCTACACCTTTAAATGCATTAATCATATCCTGAGGCAATGCATTTCCATACTCTTTTATACTTTTATGGGCAACAAATGTAATATGTATCTGTTGTTCTTTTGAATTATTTGCCAATTCACACATATCCTGAAGTATCTTCATATCATAGGCAAATGTTTCCCTTTCATGCCCTTCTATATATTTGCTGAATTCATCAAAAATAATATAAATGCCACCATATCCATGCTCTTTAAGTGCAATGCTTATTTCTCTATACAGTGTCATTGCATTGTCCTGAACCATCGGTCTGAATTCACTTCCTGCCGTCAATTCAGGGTATACTTTCTTAAAAATTTCTAACCCATTACGATTCATTGACTTAAGGCTTTTTTCTAATTCCTTAACGTTAGTTTCATAACCTGTTAAAATATTCTCAAATTCCTTATAGACTTTTTTATATTTATTTTTCCAATTTTCAATCACTTCAACAGCTTTGCTGTAATCACTATCAGGAGCAATGTCAATCAAATCATTTTTCTTTAAAGCCTCCATTAATCCAAGTACAAACCCATGATTTAAATCCCTGTCCGTTCCTGAAATAATAACTGGCAAAAATGGCTTATATTCTTTATGAATAAGTCTTGCGTTATTGGCTGTCACATCTGATATTTTTTCTATTTTATTTAAAAGTTTTTCTGTTGTTTTATCTTCTGATTCTTTAAGAATAGCCAATAAAACCAACAATAAATGTGATTTGCCTTTTCCATATGGTCCAATAAGGATATTTGCCTTTTCTTTATTATTAATAACGTTCTCAAGAAATCCATTTAATATATTTATTGATGAACGTGTAGGTATATAACTGTTGAGTTTTTTTCTATTGTCTATATCCAGTTGTAAGTTTATTGAATTCTGAAATTTCTTGTCTATTTCAATAAAATCCTTTAATTGGCTCATATTATGCTCCTTCACAGTTTATCTTTAATTTTTCTCGTAATATTTTTCTACTATTTCATTTAATGGAATATTTTTCTTCAAATAAACCATATCAAGTCCTGCCGTTCTATTTACTGTTATGTAATTTAAAGTCGCAAGATTATCTAAATACTCATTTAATGCAATTCTTTTCAAATTCAAAACCCTGCCCGGGGACAATGGTGCATTTAACAATTCATCTATTCCAACAGAATCTTTGGATTTTTCTTCAAAATATTTCATCAATGCATATAAAAATACTTCGTTTATCAATACTTCTCTATCAGGCTGTGTTTTAAAATATCTATCCCTATCCTTCTTTATTAATCCTAATTTTGCAAATGGAGATATTTTCTTTTCTTCCGGATCATAATCTTCTATTCTTTCTTTCACATACATATTTAAAAGAACCGAAATATCATCTCTTAATGAACGCTCTGATATTTTCTTTCCTTCAGCTAATATTTGCATTTTTCCAAGAATAATATACTCAATTTCCTCTTTAGTGAATTCATCCATATTCGTCTCATTAAAAAATAAATACCATGTTGTTGCCATATCCTTATTAAATACAAGATTTATATGGTAAATCCACAATGCAAAACTATCCTCTAAATATTCGTCATTATTTTTTATTATCTTTGCAATATCAGTTAACTTTGCTCCGTTTTTAGGCGATTCCTCGATAAATTTCCCCGCTTTAAGCCAGTATCTGATAGCTTTCGCCATATTGCTTCCAACTCCTAAAGCATCTGCTCCATAGTTCTCAGAAAAAACTTTTCCATTGTCACTTACCGCTTTTAACCCTTTATCAAGCCAACCTTCACGTATTGTAAATGTTTCATGTCCTTTAAGTTTTATTGTCATATTTTTATCCTTTTTTCGTTGCTAATACTTTTCGCATATAACATCCTGCCGTATAATGATTAACGCATTCAGCACATCTTACACATTTATCATCCAAAATCTTATAATCAAGATTACCTTCCTTATCTTCTTTAATAACAATTGCATTATGCTTGCATATACTCTCACACGCCCTGCATCCCATACACATTTGATATTTAGTAATCTGACATTTAACTTTGTCTTCTGCTGCCTTAACACTTGCAGCTCCATCTATTTTGTAATCGATTATCGTTACTTTTAACGTTGTACTTCCAATTCTTCCCTGAAGTTTAAGCACTAGTCTTCCATCTTTTCTCGTAACATAAACTTCTCCAAGTCGTTTATTTCCAAATTCAAAATTTAGATATCCAAATGGTTTAAACAATTCATACAATTGTTCTGAAATCGGTCTTTGCAGTTCATAATTAAATGCATTTTCTTCCAATGCACATGGTTCAAAAGAAACTGCTGTCTTTTTTGCATAATCTACGCCATTTCCACCCTGACGTGCTTTCCATTTGCCATCATCTACATATACTTCAGGGTCCGGTTTTCCAATCTGTTTTGCAAAATCAATTAGCATCTGCCTAAACCTTTCCGACTGCTGTGGCATATGAATTTTTGACAAAAATTCTGACCATCCACTGTTATTTGGACAGCACCAGCATCCTACTCTTGCATATCCCAATCTGTACGCATAATTAAAATCTATTTTTGTTGTAAGCATATACAACCAGACATCAAAATCCATCCAGTCTATAATTGGGGATATTGTTATTTGCTTTGTAATTTTAGAGCCTTCTGTTTCTCTTTCGTATTTACTTCTACTGGCAGACTCACTTCGTCTTATTCCATAAAATGTTATTATTTTGTTTTTATTTCTAAATAAAGTCTTTATCTTTCTTTGTATCGCACCGGTTTTAAATATTGTGCAGCACCATCTCATTACTCTGCTTGGTGGTCCCACTAATTTACATAGTTCTTCAAAATCCTTATCCTTGTTTCTCGAAGATAAAACCGGAGTTTGGGGATGTTCTTTTTTAAACCTATCAACATATCTCATTGTTTCCGGAAATTCTAATGTAGTATCTCCAAATATGTGTAATATCTTTGGCTCACTTAACGCCCTCATAACTATATCTGATGTAACTGTGGAATCTTTTCCCCCTGAGAAAGATACAAACATATCTTTTGCCGTGTAATCTTTTGTAGAATTTTTAATGTAATCCACTGCTTCTCTTACAATGAATTCGTATCTGCTTCTGTTCGCCTGAACAAATTTATCTGCATATTGTTCAAAATATTCATAACTTATATTTTTTGATGCTTCTTCATATTTACTTCTAATATCATCAACATCTTTATTTTTTAATTCTTTAACTGAAAATTTAATTCGTTTACCATTAATTAAATATTTATTCCCGGAACAGTTCCATACTGAATCCTTCTCATATGTCCCAGGAATTTTATCTAATAAAATCTCTAAAAGCAGTCTTTCTTCCGGGAATACCGGTCTTATATCTGTTGTTATTCTTGTCCCTTTTCCACTACAACATTCACACTCACTTTGAAATAGCGGAACCTTGCAATTATCACACCAGTAAATGTCTGATTTTTCTAATTCAGTTCTTTCTCCACACACCGGACATGTGCTGCTTTTTGTCTTTATATTGTCATTTCTACATACGTATTTAAGCACTTTATCACCTATCTCATATCCCTTGGGTTAGTTAAATGCAGATTTGCTCTTATTTTCTTATCTGCAAATGTTATCTCATATCTTTCGGGTCCAAATGCAGATAGGAACATAGTTCTAAGAATTCACCTGCGCTAAAATCCGCATTATTATCTATGAATTCTGACATATGTATCCCTGTATCTTTTTCTATCTGGGCAACTGAAATTTTATTACGTTTTATATACTCAACTATATTTTCAGATACCCTGCTATTACTTTTCTTTTGATTATTCATTCGATACCACCATTCTCGTTTCCCAAGAAAATTTTACTAATATCTACATTATATTCTTTGTTTAAGAGAATTGCAATGAAGTTTTTTCTTTGTAAAAGAGAATTTGTTGACGTAAATTTTTTCTTACTATATTATTGAAAAGAGAGGTAAATAAGATGAAGAATGCAAAGATTTCTGAAGTATTAAAAAATTATAGAAAGTTAAACAAATTGAGTGTGCGTGATGTATCAGGTATACTCAAAGAAAAATCTTTAAACGTTGCCGAAAAGACCATATATGGCTGGGAAAGCGGTCAAACTCAACCTAATGCTGATACCTTGCTTATGTTATGCGAAATTTATAATATTGAAAATATTTTAGGCACTTTTGGATACACGGATGAAGAACCTATTAATCTTACAAGTCACGAAGTAAAATTAATAAAACAATACAGAAACCATCCTGAAATTCAGGATGCTGTTAATAAATTATTAGACGTGTAATTTTATTATAATAAAAAAGTCGGAGCATTTATACCTGCCTCCAATTGTTAAATTAACTAATGGAATCGGTACAAACGCTCCGGTTTTTTAACCGAATTATTATGAATCACATATATAAAGAGCAGACGCTTTTCATCTGCTCCACTTATTTTATGTTGTATTTATTTAATTTAGATTAAATACAATAGTCATTTGTTTGATTTTCTTCTAACTGCCACTGAACTAAATCTGCCAATGTAATATTATCAACTACATCTTTTACTGCATCATTTATCTTCTGCCATACTCTAACAGTTGCGCATCCTGTCATTCTTTCACATGGTTCTGCATCATCTTCCACACATGCAACAGGAGCTAATGAGCCTTCTGTTAATCTTAAAATCATTCCTACTGTATATTCTTCCGGTTTTTTCTTTAATAAATATCCACCCTGAGGTCCTCTTGTACTTCTTACATAGCCGGCTTTATTTAAAACTGAAATAATCTGTTCCAAATATTTATCAGATATTTCCTGTCTCTTTGCAATATCTTTTATACTTACCGGTGTATTTCCCTCCGAATGTTCTGCAATATCAAGCATTAATCTCAATGCATATCTTCCCTTTGTAGAAATTTTCATTATATTTACATCTCCTATTAGTTTTCATTATTTAACAGATGCCTAAATTTATAATATAAATTTATTTTGCGTAATCGTTAATTAAAATTGCAACAATTATAACGTCAAATACTTCTCAGGCATCTTTTGTCTTCAATAATATAAATATATTATAGAACATAATTCATACTTTTTCAATAGGAATTAAGAAGTATTTAGTGTTTTATCTTTTAAGCAACCTTCTAACAGCCTCCAAATCTACTCTTTTTATACCCATAAAGAAACTACCGCTTCACAAATCTACATTTGTAAAGCGGTAGTACCATAAAAAAGAAAACTATTAGTAATAATTGACATAACAATTATTAATGATAACCTATATAATTAATTGGTATGATAAACAAACTATTGAGAGTTCTAGTTGATATGTTTATCAATACTAATTATATAACATTGTGTTAATAAGATATCTTACGGATTGTTTTGTGTAATACACTTTCACAATACCTGCATCCATAAAATTATTTGGATAAATTAATTTATCCTTTTACTGCACCTACTACCAAACTTTCCTGTACCTGCTTACTTAAGAAGAAGTAGATAATAATTGTTGGCAATGTTGCAATTACCATACCTGCTCCAATTAATCCCCATTCTGTCGAATACTGTCCGGCAAGTGACATAATACCTACAGGAAGTGTTCTGAACTCATCACTGTCAACAAATGTATTTGCTAACATCAATTCATTCCATGTTCCTAAGAATGTAAATATTGAAGCTGTTGCAATGGCTGATTTAACCATTGGGAATATGATTTGTATAAAACATTTAAAAATTCCGCATCCATCAATATAAGCCGCTTCTTCCATTTCTCTTGGAATTCCTTTATAGAAACCTACCAGAATCATTATACTCATAGGAAGCGCTCCGGCAATGTAAGGAATTAACAATCCTAAATATCCACCTTTAAGTCCCAGTCTATCTAAAATCTGAAACAATGGTAACAATGCTGCCTGCGCTGGTATCATAATTCCAATCATAAATAACCCATATACAAGGTTTCTTAATTTCCATATCATTCTTGAAATGGCATATGCTGCCATTGATGAAATTATTCCTGCTGCTACTACCGTAACCACTGAATAAAATACTGAATTAAGGAAATATCTGATTAAATTTGATGAGCTCAATGCTGTCACATAATTATCCCATCTCCATACATGAGGAAGTCCAATTACATTTTCACCAAATATTTCCGTGTTGCTTTTTAACGAAAATGTTATAAGCCAATATAGTGGAAACAACTGAGTTAAAGCAATTAATAATAAGACAGCAAATTTTATTGCTCCCATAATTTTTTTCTTTTTCATTGTGCCCTCCTATACTGCTGAAACATTCTGCTCTGCTTTTTTAAATATTCTGTTAACTATAAATGTAAATATGAGACACTCTATTACTATAAAGAACGCCTGTGCACTTCCATATCCATACAAACCTTTTCTAAATAAATTATTGTACATTAGCGTAGCGGGAACTTCACTTATGTGGTTTGGACCTCCACCTGTCATAACATAAACAAGGTCAAAGGCTCTTAATGATCCGGTTATTGCAAATATTACACATGTTTTTATTACCGGAACAAGTAAAGGTAATGTAATTTTCATATGAACCTGCAACGTTGACGCTCCATCTATCTGAGCTGCTTCATAATAGTCTGTCGAAATAGACTTTATACCTGCATAAAAAATAATCATGTGATATCCTATGTACTGCCATATAGATGGAATCAAAACTGTCATAAAAGCATCTTTTGTAAGCCAGGAATGCTCATATTTAGGATTGAAGTATCTGACTACGGTGTTAATTACACCGTAGTCATTATTAAACATTTTAAGCCACAACTGTCCTATAACCATACTTGATATTACAACCGGAATAAAATAAACCGTTCTAAAAAATCCGTCACCTTTTACTCCTCTTGATAATACCAAAGCTAAAATTAATGATATAGGTAACTGAATAAATACTGATGCCACTACAAGAATCAAAGAGTTCTTTACTGCAAGTGGGAAATATCTGTCTTCAGTAAACAATTGTATGTAGTTTTTTATACCAATAAAGGTTTTTGTTCCAATTCCATTGTATTCAAAAAAACTGTAAATTCCTGACGTAACTAATGGAATCAAGGTAAATCCTAAAAACAATAGTAGCGCCGGTAATATAAATATTAATATGTATTTCTTATTTCCAAGCATTTTTTCCATAACACTACCTGCCTCACTTATTATTTACCGTTAATAGCTGCCTTATGTTCATCTATAAATGCATCAATGTCTGCGCCATCTGCAAATAATGTCTGAACCTGTTCATTATGTACTGCTGCCGGTTCTGATTCTAATGATGTATCCCAAGCAAGTACACCCTGTTTTCCTTCTGCTAATAAATCTTTAATCTGGATAAATAATGGGTTTAAGTTGCTTTCATCTGCAGGAGTTGTCCATCCACTGAATCCTGATCCTGTTTCATATGAAGCTACGCCCATTTTTTCATTAATGTAAATACAGAACTTAGCTGCTTCTTCTTTGTATTTAGTGTTCTTGTTAACCCAGAATGATT
>ENA-OQID01000899-OQID01000899.1-human-gut-metagenome-genome-assembly--contig:-NODE-899-length-13576-cov-50.675383_pt1 | contig 13576 bp, 10 predicted proteins | sample MGYA00242567_ERZ504727 | MGnify/ENA primary metagenome ERZ504727 (study PRJEB26092, sample SAMD00036215) | human gut metagenome | host: Homo sapiens | study: EMG produced TPA metagenomics assembly of...
GCATAAACATCCCAGCCATCCTGGGTCAACTTCATTACTGTGTATGATGTATCGAGACCGCCGCTGAAAGCGACTACAACTTTCTTATTTGCCATTTTATTTTATGTTTAATATGTGGTGAATACTGTTTAGATGGCATTCTTGCCAACACCTTATTATATATAAGGATTTAGATTTCTGCAGAAGGACCGTCAATCTTTCTGATTCTCTCAATCACTTCCTGAGGAAGCTTGATAGGCAGATGCTCCTCTGGGTCGAAGAGCATGGCGGTGCAGATGCAGTATTTGCGGTTGGTACGATGGAGGACATCCACGTTGATGCAACCCTCGCAACCACGCCAGAATGACTCATCATCGGTCAGGTCGGCGAAGGTAACAGGAAGGTAACCCAGCTGGGTGTTCATCTTCATGACAGCCGAACCGGATGTCAAAGAGAAAATCTTGGCATGCGGCCATCGCTGTCGGGCGAGTGTAAAGGTCAGGTTCTTGATACGCTTAGCCAATCCCAAACCACGGAAGTCTGGGTGAACGATCAAACCTGATGTGGTGACATAGTGCTTGTTGCCCCATGTTTCGATGTAGCTGAAACCTGCGAACTTCTCGCCCTGGAGAGCGATGACCGCCTTGGCTTCGCGCATCTTGGTGGCAACATACTCTGGTGAACGCTTGGCGATACCAGAACCACGCTTCTTTGCAGCTTCTGCAATTGTAGTCAGAATGGTGTCGATGTACTTGATGTGACTTTCGTCAGCCACCATTACTTTAACTTCTTCCATTTTCTCTTTATATTTTGAATGTTCTTATTTTGTAATCTGTTGTTATAATACCTATCAAAGATCAATTAATATCTATGATTGAGCTCCGGAATCACTTCCGACAAGATGTCGATGATTTCCTCTTCTGTAGTACCCTTCTTCTTGACCAGGAAGATGGTGTCATCTCCTGCGATGGTTCCAAGGATTTGAGGAATATCGCTGTTGTCGATGTTGTAGGCGATACTGCTCGCATATCCCGGACGTGTCTTGATAACTACCATGTTGCCTGAGAAATTGATGGATTGAAATCCTGTACTCAGTCCCATCTTGCTGATGGACATAGGGTGAGTGACACGTTTGTAGAGTGCATCATTGGGTAAGACGTATGCGTATTTTCCGCTGGATGAAGCAGCCTTGGCTACCTTGAGCAGCTTGAGGTCGCGGCTCAATGTGGCTTGCGTTATCTCAAATCCTTCTTTGTGCAAAGCTTGCAAGAGTTGTTCCTGCGAACTTAGCTCTTGGCTAGAGATAAGCATCTTTAATGCTTCTAATCTATTGTTCTTTACTTTCATACGCTGTATTTTTATTCGTTTGTGGTTGCAAAATTACAATAAATATATGAAAACACCAAGAGAATATGTATAAAATTTGCATATTTACGATAAATTGTTGTAGAATGATAGGAATATGCAGGAAATATGCAGTATAAATATGCGCACTGCGTGTTGGGATGATACTGTGTCGAATAGCTTTGGCCTGTTTTCCGGTATTTCCTTTGGCATTATATATACGTTTGAAATCATTATAAAAGTGGGTTGCAGGAATAAAAGAAGGTTTTTTGTTGATTCTTGCATCTTTTTTACTTAAAAACTTGCATTTATTGTTTTTTTTATTTATTTTTGCAACAACTAATCTTTAAGCCGATGAATAAATTAACGCTTAACTTATTGATTTTACTAACCATACCCTGTATTCTCTATGGTCGTAACTTCAATGTGATGGATTTCGGTGCTCGAGGTAACGGAATCAGTGATGACGCAATCGCCATTCAGAAAGCTGTGGATGCTTGTACGAATGCCGGAGGGGGAGATGTGGTCTTTTCCGCCAATCATACATTCCTTTCAGGACCCGTACAGTTGAAATCGAATGTGAACATCGTTCTGGAAACCAATTCCGTCTGGAAAGCCAATCCCGATGAGAGTATCTATCATCTCAGCGCCTTCGGTAAGAACAAGGGTGAGGGTATGATGTGGATATGGGCGAAGGATGTGGAGAATCTTTCGTTCTCTGGGCATGGTACGATTCATGGTAATGGTATCAAGTTTATGGGGGCTGAACTTTTTGATAGTTACGAGCTCAAACCGGTCACTACTTTCGATCCCCGTCCGCATGTGCTTACCCTGATGAGAGTCAGGAATCTCAATATCCGTGATATTACCATTCGGGAAGGTGCTTACTGGACGGTGCATCTCATCGGTTGCGATGGGGCTGTGATTGACGGCATCAATCTGCTCAACAATCTCAAGATTCGTAATGGTGATGGTATTGATATCGATCATAGCAAGAATGTGCGCATTGCCAACTGTCATATCACCAGTGGCGATGATGCTATCTGCCTGAAGAACCGTCGTGAGTTTGAAGAGTATGGTTCTTGCCACGACATCGTTGTAACGAATTGTGTGATGGAGAGCCGCAGCTGTACCGTGAAGATTGGCAGCGAGAATATGGATTCCATCTATAATGTGGTTATCGACAATTGCGTAATCAAAGGTAGCAACCGTGGCCTTGGTATTCAGAACCGAGATGAGGGAACCGTGAGCAATGTGGTTTTCTCTAACATCATTCTGGATTGCCAGCTGTGGAGCGATGTATGGTGGGGCAAGGCAGAACCAATTTACGTTACTTCTTACCCTCGTGCCAATGGAAATTATAAGGATGCCAACTGGCGATTCCCTAAAGGTCAGACGGTAGGAAGATGTGGCGAGGTGAGCCATATCTACTTCAATCATATTTATGCCACTTCAGAAAACGGATGCTTTATCGGAGGAGATACCCGGGATAAAGTGAACAATATCTATCTCAACAATGTACATCTCAACTTGAAGAAACTGACAGGTTATGATGGCGGCGTGTATGACAAACGTCCATGTCGTGGCGAGGGCTTTATATATAATAAGGTATATGGAGTCTATGTAGAGAATGCCAGGGATGTAGAGATTGATGATCTGAGAGTACAGGTTGGACCGAAAGTAAACTATGGAGGAAAAACTTTCGGTATAGATGACTAGAAAAACAATCTTTTAATAGAATTGAAACTAAAATCTTAAACAGGTGTAATAAGGTAGTACTACCTTTGTATCCGATTATTAATAACAAAATCTAGTAGTTATGCAAATAGTACAAAAGACAAATGGAAGTAGCATGAAAAGAGTATTGCTTTCTTCCGCCCTTCTGCTGGTGAGTACACTCACATTTGCACAAAGTAAGGTTAGCGGCACAGTGAAAGATGCCAATGGCGACCCTCTCATAGGCGTAAGTGTCATGGAGGTAGGTACTAACAATGGTGCGGTTACCGATATGAATGGTAACTACACCTTGAATGTGAAGCCGGGAGCGAAGCTGAAGCTCTCTTACATTGGATTTACGTCAAAGACCATTAAGGCAAGTGGCAATAGTCAGATTGTGTTGGATGAAGATAACACTGCCCTCAACGAGGTGGTTGTGGTAGGTTATGGTACGATGCGATTGAATGATGATAAATGGGGAGTGGTGGATTCTGCCACTCCCTTTTTTCTAATTGTTAGATGAAGTTTGTTTCATTTTGATAAAACTGTTTGATTATGAGAAGAAATCTATTGTTGTTATTACTGTGGTTGGCAGGCTTGCTAGCTGTAGATGCTCAAACATTGAGCCGTAAAGAGGTCGAGACCTACGTGATTAATCAATATGGAAAAAGATGGAAAGACATTGCGCTTTATCTTGGCGAAAAAGATACGTTGGACAAGGACAATGCTTTGACGTTTGAGAAAACCATCTCGGTGCGAGGCAAGAGTAAAAATGAACTCTTTGTCGATTTGAATTATTGGTTTCTGAAAACCTTTAGCAATGCCAGTTCATCGATAGAGATGGCAGACAAGGAATTGGGGGTTATCATGGCAAAGGGTTATTTGCCTGGTATTGCTTATCACTCGGGTGGTTATTCCTCTTATTGTGTCAATATTCGCCCTCTTGTGCGTTGCGACATCAAAGATGAACAGGTCAAACTGACGATTGTTGTTCCAAATTATGAGGTGACGAAAGTTGATGATGGTATTTGGAGTGCCATGCTGGATGAGGATTTCGACAAGCATCCCCCATATACTGTGAACGAAACATGGTCGCTGAATGTTTGTTTCCCTTTTGCGAAGAAAGATGGAACCAAGAAAACTTCCAGCAAGGCATTGGTGATGAGTCATGGATATGTGGAGGTCTTGATGAATCGCATTCAAATGGCGTTATAGCTGCGCCAAAATGTGGTGAAATTGAAGATTTTGGCGCAATTATTAATTAGAACGTATGAAGAGAAGCGTATTCTTAGTTATATTTTTTGCCTTTGGCTTCTTGATGACAATGGCGCAAGATTATTCCCGATACGTAGATCCACGTATCGGAAGTGAGGGATTGGGTAGAACTTTCCCCGGACCTTGTATGCCATACGGTATGGCGAAGCCGGGGCCGGATGCCGTGTCTATGCCGAATGCAGGATGGGCGCCGATGCCTGAGCTTCTCAAGGGATTCTCGCAGATGCACGTCAGCGGAACCGGGGGTGGACAGAAGTATGGCAATATTCTTATCCAGCCTTTCTTGGATGCAGGGGACATCATCCAGAAACGGGTGGATGAGAAGATTGCCCTGGGATATTATGCCTGTACTTTTGAAAATGGAATCCGGACGGAGATTACCGCTTCAGAACGTTGTGCCTTCTATCGATTGGATTATGGCAGGAAACAGAAGGGAAAACTCCTGATAGATGTGGCTACCTTCCTGGGTATAGACACGATTCCAGATAAGCGCGAAACTCAGCAGTATGTGGATTCGTATGTTACTTGTGATGGAAAATATGCCGTCTCAGGATGGAGTACTGTAAGGGGTGGCTGGAACAATGGCGGCCCTTATACCGTATATTTCTATTTGCAGAGTGATGCGCCTTTATCTAATAGCGCTTCGCCTTTATCTAATAGCGATGTGCCTTTATCTAATAGCGAAGCGCCTCTATATAATAAGGTGAAGGAATCAAAGACAAGATTGGATGTTGCCTTCTCGAAAAGTACCGTCAATCTGAAGATTGGTATTTCGCATATCAGTATTGATCAGGCAAGGAAGAATATCCCTGCCTGCGGCTTCGATGCCCAGTTGAAGAATGTGCGGAAAACCTGGAACGGAAAGTTGGGAAAGATAGAAATCGCAGGAACCGAAAAGCAGAAGCGGATGTTTTATACAGCCCTTTATCATACGATGCTGATGCCTGTGGATAAGTCGGGTGAAAACCCTCATTTCGCCGCTACGCCTTATTATGATGATTACTATGCCATCTGGGATACTTATCGTACTTCCATGCCTTTGCGAAAGGAATGAAGGGTATCGATTATGAACTGGCGCTGAAGGCTATGATCAAGGATGCCGAAGTGCCGCCGACGGATGATGATGGCTTTGTGGGCAGTGTGCCTGAGGAAAAGCATGGCAGAGGTGGATTGATGGAATATAACACGCTGGGCTATATTCCGTATGGAATAGACCGTGCCGGCAACCGTACTGTGGAGTATAGCTATGATGACTGGTGTATTGCCCAGGTGGCAAAAGGACTGGGCTATCCGGAACTCTACGATAAGTATATGAAGCGTTCGCATAACTGGCGCAACCTCTGGCGTCCTGATTATGAATGGCAGGGGATGAAGGGATTTATCATGCCGAAAGATGCGGATGGCAGATGGCTCGATTCTGTGCCTTGGGGCAAGTCGAAGGTCTATCATCCTGTGATTCCTTATCATCCGGATACCAAGGTGGCACCCTGGTATCTTCCATGGTGGTCAACCTTCTTCTACGAGGCTTTGTCGGCAGAATATAGTCTCAGTATTCCGCACGATGTTCCGGGACTGATTGAGGCTTGTGGAGGAAAGGATGCTTTCATCCGACGGTTGGATACCTTCTTCGCCAATGGTCATTTCAATGTGGCGAATGAACCGAGTTTCATGACTCCTTACCTGTATCATTGGGTAGAACGCCCGGACTTGAGTATTCAGCGAATCCAGCAGATCGTGAATGATAACTATGATGATTCTCCTGGCGGTTTGCCGGGTAATGATGATGGAGGAGCAATGTCGTCCTGGCTCGTTTTCAATATGCTGGGATTCTATCCGATAGCCGGTCAGAATCTTTATATCGTAGGTTCGCCGATGATTCCTGAATACACCATCCATCTATCCAATGGTAAGGACTTGAAGGTGGTAAGAGAAGGTGAGCAATGGAAGCAGATGTTCATAACTCACGATGTGTTGATAAGTGGTGGAAAACTTGTTCTTCCTGATTTTAAAACTGAGGAAAAGGGTGTTGATAAAACGCAGAAACTGCTGATAATGAGAGGAAAAGAGAAATCCGCAATTTTTGCACAACCTGTGGATAAGTATTTGAAAACTATTCCGGCACAGTATGTGGCTCGTTTCATTGTCAACCGACAGTATCGTAACTGGGAGGTAGGAGTAGATTCTACGAGTATGGCTGATACGCTTATTCTGAAATGTAATCAATCTCTCTATCTGATTCCTCGCAAGGTGGTGGATGAGGCTGATGGTTTCTGTTGGGATAGTCCGCAGAAAGGCAGGAATCTCTATGTATGCGATATGAGTTCCAACAGGGGTATGCGTGACGGTACCTTCCTGTTTATCTCCCGAAAGGTGCTGCGTATGGATGGAAATCCTTTAGGTATTGATTGGAGGTTGGAAAAACAATAAATAGGAGTATTCTCCGTTTCATATATTATATGAATAGAAAAGTAACATTATTATATATCTCTTTGGCTTGCGTGCTTTCGCTGCAGGCTCAGACCCGCCAGCAGATGGGTGGCGTCTATTATGCTTATCCGGAAGGTCCTTCTGCCAAGACAGGAACTTTTGGTACGGCTACCTATGTGATGTCTGATTCTCTGAGTGTTCCTCAGGGATACGCACCCTTTTATATCAGCCATTATGGTCGCCATGGTTCCCGTTGGATGCCGAAGGATGACCGGTATGTCTGGATCTGCAAGCATTTTGAAGATGAGAGTAATCTCACTCCACTGGGTTTGCAGGTGAAGGGAATGCTGCAGCGTGTATGGGAAAATGCCAGAGGTAACGGTGGAAAACTGAGTAAGCTAGGTGCTCTTCAGCATCAGGGCATCGCTCATCGTATGTTTGAGCGTTATCCACAGATCTTTGCTGTGGGCAATGCGGTAAAGGCTCGTTCCAGTGTGGTGGATCGATGCGCCAAGAGTATGCAGGCTTTTACTTCGGAATTGTATAGCCTTCAGCCAGGCTTGAATCTGGATGTCAAGACCGATTCTGCCGATATGGCTTGGATAGCGTATGTCTCTCCCGAAGTGAAGGCTTTGGAGAATCGTACCCATGTGCAGGCTCAGGTTTCACCTCGCCGTTTCCTTCTTCAGTTGTTTAAGGATGTCTCTAAGGTGAATGAACCCCTGAAGCTGATGACCGAGATGCATACGGTGGCTTCTTCCATTCAGGATGTAGGCTTGAATTTCTCTTCTTATCCACAGGATATAGAAGATGGCTTGAATGCACTTTTCACCGATGATGAGTTCCGTGCCATCTATGAAGCCAATAACCTTCGGATGGCTATCAACAATGGTACCGTGGCGACGAATGAGGATATTCCTGCCCGTAGTGCTATCTCCTTATGGCAGAATATCGAGGCGGAGGCTGATCGGGCTTTGCGTTCTGTTAAGTCATCGGCTACACTTCGCTTTGGTCATGATACAGCCCTTTACCGTCTTCTGTCTCTCCTCTTTGATGTAAATGTTCCTCCGGCAGGAGCACGTGAAGAGGCTAGTCTGGTGGTTTTGGGAGATGAAATGGAAAAGATGGATCGCGTAGTTCCGATGGCTGCCAATCTCCAGATGATATTCTATAAGAATGCGAAGGATAGCGTGCTGGTGAAGTTCATGCTCAATGAGCGGGATATCATGCTTTCTCCCGTAGGACAGGTGATCTATGGTACGCATTACTATTCCTGGAATGCCTGGAAGCAGGAAATGCATGAGCGGATCCATCGGTTGGAACATATCCGCCAGCTCAATGCCATTAATACGATGGTGGGTACGGCACAGGCAAATACCCAGACTGCCGGCATGTTCGGAAAGGGTAGTGAGGAACATGGACAAACCATCCCTGCCGTTCTCGTTCCGAATGGTCAGAACTTCTGGACTCCTCAGACGCAGGATACAGAGCAGAAATGTATCGCACCTTATTATTATAAGGATACCCATCTGCAGGGCTTCCGCTGCAGCCACTGGCTGGTGGGCGGATGTACGCAGGATTATGGCTCTTTCACGGTGGCAGCGCTTGGTGGAAAGCTCCGTCTTCAGCCGGAACAGAGAGCTACGGCATTCAGCCATGAAGATGAAGTCTCTCATCCTCACTACTATGCTGTCCGCCTGAAGGATGAACATCTGAAGGCAGAGATGACAGCCTTGAGTCATACCTCCTTTCTCCGTGTTACTCCGGAGCAGGATGAACTGGTTCATCTTGTCATCAATCCGAACAGCGATGAAGGACAGGGATACATCGAGATTGATACCATCAACCATATCGTATATGGTTATAATCCGGTGCATCGCATCTATCAGGGATGGGGAAAACCGGCTGGTTTCTCCGGACATTTCGTCTTGGCTTACGATGAGAAGGACCTGGTGGATTACGGTGTTTTCGAGGGCGACAGGAAGATGATAAGAGGTTTGAAGGTGCAGGGCAAACCTCGCATTGGCGCCTGGCTCACCTTCCGTGGCAGATCGGGTAAGGCGATGGAGTGGATGTCGGGTACATCCTTTACGTCCCGCGACAATGCGGTGGAGAATCTCAATGCAGAAAACTATATGTATGGCGGATTGGATTTCAACAGCATGATGGAGTATGCTGCCGGAATCTGGTGCGACCGACTTCATACCATTGATGTGGAAAGCAAGGATGTGGCAAAGGTTAATCAGTTTTATGGTGCTCTCTACCGTGCATCCTTCCTCCCTCATGAGATGAGTGATGTGAATGGCGATTATCCGGAGTTTTCTACCGGTACCGTGAAGATGGGCAATGCTACCCTGAGTTCCAAGGGCTATGCCGTTCCTGCCTATTCTTATCTCCGCAAGTATGGCGATTTCTCCATGTGGGACATCTATCGTGCAGAGTTGCCGCTCTATAGTCTCATCACTCCGAAGATGTCGGGCGAGATGATGCAGTCTCTGGTTCAGATGTACAAGGAAGGCGGCTGGATGCCTATCTTCCCATGCTGGAACAGTTATACGGCAGCGATGATTGGCGATCATTCGGGTGCGGCTCTTGCCGATGCGTATGTCAAGGGCATTCGCAATTTTGATGCAGCCAAGGCTTACGAGGGAATGCGTCTCAACGCTTTCTCTACTCCTTATCTGGCGAAGGATTATCGGGATGGAAAGGGCCGCCGTGCCATCCGGTCGTATATGGATAATGGCTATATCCCGTTGGAGGATATGGTGGAGGAAGCCTTTCATACCAACGAGCAGACTTCCCGTACCCTGGAGTATGCCTATGATGATTATGCCGTGGCACAGATGGCGAAGGCTCTGCATGATTCCTGTCAGGATGCCGCTCTGCGACAGAAGTATCTGGAGGATTACAACGATCTGATGCGCCGTTCCGAGAACTGGCGCAATGTCATCAATCCTGCTACAGGATGGGCGGATGGCAGATACGAGAACGGAAAGTGGGAGAATAATGAAGACCTGGTGCACCGCAAGAGTTACATCACCGAGGGTGCTACCTGTCATTATACCTGGTATGTTCCGCAGAACCCGGAAGGTCTGTTTGAGGTAATCAGAAACGGCAAACCGATGGATAAGCAGGAAAAACAGATAGAAAAGATGGAAAGGAAGATGGAGAAAAAGGGTGAAACTCCTGTTCGCAACGAGAAGGTGATTGCCCGACTGGACAAGATGTTTGATAACGGATGGTATTGGCATGGTAATGAACCTTGTCATCAGGTAGCCTATCTTTACGACGCTGCCGGGGCTCCGGAAAAAACGCAGGAGCGGGTGCATCATATTCTCCAGACCGAATATAATGATACGCCGGGCGGATTGTCGGGAAATGATGATGCAGGACAGATGTCGGCGTGGTATGTGTTCTCGTCTATTGGATTCTATCCTGTATGTCCGGGTACACCTTATTATTATATAGGTACTCCAAGCTTTGACAAGGTTACGCTGAATCTGGAAAACGGCAGGAAGTTCATTCTTTCTGCTGATCGCCAGCACATGGATGATTATCTCATCCAGTCGGTAACCCTCAATGGGAAGCCTTTGGGTGATTATCGCCTCTCTCATCAGCAGATATTGAGTGGTGGAGAATTGCATTTCCAGATGAAATAACCCATTCTGCCGGACCTATAATACTGAAATGATAAATGATAAGTAACTTATGGATGCAATAACTGGATTCGTTTATGGCATGAGCATGATGTTTTTTTCCATGATGGCATGGATGTTCTGGCGCAAGGGCAGTGACAGGCTCTTTCGCCTCATCATGATCTTGATGCTGATAGTAGATGCACAGTGCCTGAAGGATATTCTATCCTTCTATTTCATTGGCTTCGACAATGAGGAAAACTGGTTCCTCATATCGGCTGCCGATATGTTTATCATACCATTCTACAGCTTTGTGCTGATGGAATTGGTGAAGCCGGGATGGACTACCTGGCGTAAGGCGGTGATGCTGGAATTGCCGTTTGTGTTGCTTCCTGCCATTTATTGCGTGACGGGCAACAATATCTATTTCTACATCCTTGCGGTGTGGGGAGCTGTTTATGGTCTCACCACTTTCATCGTGATGTTCTTCCTCATCAGGCGCTACCATCGCCAGCTGAAGGAGCGGTTTTCTTATCAGGAGAACATTAATCTCAACTGGCTTCTGGCTATCCTGAGCAGTTGTTTCCTGATATTGATTATCTGGACGATGAGCTGCTTTGTCATCAATGTAGATTTTGATGATCTCTACATGGTGTTGTCTCTGACTATATGGATGTTTATATGCTATTTTGTCTATAAGCATGAGTCGGTTATTGATGAATTGACAGATTCTGATACCGGACCTATTGATGATGGCTTGGACGATGGAAATGTGGCGCAAGGACTGGCGGCGACAGTACGGCAGCTTTTCGAAGAGGAGAAGATCTATCTCAATCCTAAGCTCAAGCTGTCGGATGTGGCGCGTATGGTAGGCACGAATCGTACTTATCTGAGCCGCTTCTTTAATGAGGAGAATGGACAGACTTTCTATGATTTCGTGAATAATTATCGGGTGGAACATGCTACTCAGCTGCTTCGCACATCTTCCTATACGGTGTTGGAAGTGGCAGAGAAGTCTGGATTCAATTCTGTTTCTACTTTTCGCAGGGCTTTTGTCGCTGCACACGAATGTTCGCCTAATGAATATCGTGCGCAAATGTAAGTGTCAGCTAATCAGGAAAATTGATGCTATGACTCTCCGGATTTTACGCAATGACTCTTTGGAGAGTCGGGGTGTGAGGGAAGATTTTGTTCTTTTGAACCTATGTTTTTTACCCAATGATACCCGAGGTTTCGGGAAAAGTTGTATCTTTGTGGCAGAATTTTCTAGATTAGGTTTACTTATCATTTGCTTTTGATGGACACAAATCAAAAAAGGTTGGCTAACCCGAAGAGGGCAAGCCAACCTTTCTTTTGTTTATGATGAACTTAAAACTTGCTTTTTGTGTTTTAAGTGATGGTTCTCTTATTCCTTGTTGCTTCCGAAGATGCGCAGCAGGTAGAGGAAGAGGTTGATGAAGTCGAGATACAAAGTCAAGGCTCCGATGAGAGCCAGCTTCTGAGCACCCTCGCTCATATCGTACTGAGTCTGGAGCATCATCTTGATCTTCTGGCTGTCCCATGCTGTCAGACCCACGAAGATGGCTACACCCGCATAGCTCAAGATGTATTCAAATCCGGAACTCTTCAGGAACATATTGACTACGGTGGCGATAATCAGACCAATCAGCGCCATAAAGAGAATTTTGCCGAGAGAGGTGAGATCCTTCTTGGTGGTGTATCCGTAGAAAGCCATCGCTCCGAATGTGCCGGCGGTGATGAAGAAGACTTTGGCAATGCTGGTCATTGTATATACTGCAAATACCGAAGATAGCATCGCTCCATTCAGTACTGAGTAGATGATGAAGAGCAGAGTGGCGGTACTCAGCGACAGGCGGTTCAAGGCTCCGGTGATGATGAATACCAAAGCGAGTTCTGCAATGATAAGACCGAAGAGTAAACCGCGGCTTGTCATCAGAGTCATCAACAGGGTAGGGCTGCTGGCAACGCCGTAAGCAGTAACACCGGTAATGACGAGTGCCAATGTCATCCAAGTATAAACCTTGCGCATCAGTGCGGAGAATACACCGCTTAATCCACGCTCTTTCTCGTTGACAGCGAAGCCATTGCTTGACTGTCCGTTCTGACTATTTATCAGATTGTACATTTCTTTTTCTGTCATAATTCTAATTTCTAATTTAGTTGATCTTTTATTGTTTCTTGATGGCAAAGCTGATTATGCCACAATATAACGGGTGCAAAGATAATGCCATTTATTGAATCTGCCATTATATCTGCTCATTATTAACATTTATTCCGTTATTTTACGTATCAATGCGTAGATACTATGGTTACTTACGATGTGTCAAGACGTCAGTGAGAGGTCGTCATGATGGTTCTGGCAGGTTGAAAGTAGGCTTCTTTCATTTATTGCCTGGTTATGGCAAGATATTGCCCCTTGCCAGGGCAACTTTGTGCCATTGCCAGGCAAGAAACGATACGTCGGGAGAAAGAATTCCCCAGGACTGTCATTTCGATTCGACCACTCCTCTCGCCCAGTAATCATGGGGCGATTTGCTCGTAAAAATACTACTCTCGCTTTTACTCTTCACTCTTCACCAAACAGGCTGAATCCCCGATAAACACTAGGGGTGTGGGAGGTGAAGAGTGCATCGCCACTCTTCACCACTCTTCACCACTCTTCACCACTCTTCACTTATCGTAAGGCTCTGCTATTTTTTATTCCAAGGTCTGGTCATCATTTATGCTAAGGTCTGGTCATCATTTATGCTAAGGCTTGGTCATCATAGATGGCGGAACATTTGCTTGTCTGATATTCTTTTTCTCTAAAATGGTTTGGATGAAGAGTGGTGAAGAGTGGTGAAGAGTGCACCACCACTCTTCACCGCCTACAAACCCAGTGTTTATCGGGGTTTCAGCCTGTTTGGTGAAGAGTGAAGAGTATTTTTGAAAGTAGTTCTCTATTCATTTGGTAGAAAAGCCCGGAATGCATCTTCTTTTACGTGTGCTCGAACACAAACGTTCTTTCGCGCGTATATATATAATTAGGAGAAAAACGGATTTAAAGCGCGAAAAGTGTTTATGAGTGTTAAATTTGAAAGAAAAATGCAACTTTCTTCTCGAAAAATTTGGTGGAATGGAAAATAGTTAGTACTTTTGCACTCGCTTTTGAGAAATCAAGTATTACTCTAAGCAACTAA
>ENA-OQID01000903-OQID01000903.1-human-gut-metagenome-genome-assembly--contig:-NODE-903-length-13525-cov-17.842430_pt1 | contig 13525 bp, 7 predicted proteins | sample MGYA00242567_ERZ504727 | MGnify/ENA primary metagenome ERZ504727 (study PRJEB26092, sample SAMD00036215) | human gut metagenome | host: Homo sapiens | study: EMG produced TPA metagenomics assembly of...
GCGAAAGCGTCCATACCTGCAATATAGGAAAGGAAAACATCCTCATATGTATTGCTTGCACGTCTTGCTTTTGCATCAAAATTAAGTCCTCCGTTTGTAAAGCCGCCCTGCTTAAGCACTTCGTACATACACATGGTTGTGCTATATAAATCCGTGGGGAACTGGTCGGTGTCCCAACCTAAAAGCATATCGCCCTGGTTGGCGTCTATGGAACCGAAAACGCCATTATCCCTTGCAACTCTCAGCTCGTGCTGGAAAGTATGCCCTGCAAGCGTTGCGTGATTGGCTTCAATATTCATTTTAAAATCTTTATCTAAATCGTATTTTCTCAAAAATGCAAGAACGGTTGACACATCAAAATCATATTGATGCTTTGTTGGCTCCTTCGGCTTTGGTTCTATATAAAAATCACCCGTAAATCCGATGCTCCTGCCGTAATCCACAGCCATACGCATAAGATATGCCATATTATCCTGCTCTTTTGCCATATCGGTATTCAGGATCGTATCATAGCCCTCTCTGCCACCCCAGAACACATAGCCCTGACCACCAAGTTCTACGGTGATTTCAATGGCTTTTTTAATTTGCGCCGCCGCATAAGCAAACACATCGGCACTCGGAGCAGTGCCTGCGCCACACATATATCTCGGATGGTTAAAACAGTTTGCCGTTCCCCAAAGAAGCTTTATGCCTGTTCTTTTCATTTCCGACTTGATAATCGGAACGATTCTCTCAAGATTCTCGTTTGTTTCTTTTAAGGTTGCGCCCTCGGGAGCAATATCACGATCGTGAAAACAAAAGTATTGCATACCCAACTTTTCCATAAGCTCAAATGCGGCATATACCTTGTGCTCATAAATCTCTATAGCCGTTTTTCCGCCGAAGGATTTGTTGATTGTTCCTCTGCCGAACATATCTGTTCCGTCGGCACACATTGTGTGCCAGTAGCTCATAGCAAATTTTAAATGCTCGCTCATTTTTTTACCTGCTATAATTCTATCTGCATCGTAGTACTTGAAAGCAAGAGGATTTTTTGAATTTACGCCCTCAAATTTGATTTTTTCGATATTATTGAAATACATTTTTTCTTACCTCTGTTTATTTTCTGCCGATTTCATCAAAAGGAATCTCCTTGAAACCGGGGCATTTTTTTGAAATTTTACTATCTGCCTTGATTCTGTAATCGCCGTTTTCGTAATCGACAAAGGAGCTTTTCACACTGTGCAATGTGAATGTCTGATTGTTTTCAACAACAGAATATTTCTTAACTGCCTTTGCAATTTCACCGACCTTGTTTTTCCTTGAAATAATGATGTTGTTTTTAAGTGATGAGCCTGACGGATTAACTGCAAAGCCTTCATCTTCTTCCCTTTCATAATCCTGATGCATACGTTCAATGCCGTCATATTTATGACCGATTGAAGCATTAAATTCCTTTGCCTCATTCATGAGCTGCCACAAACGGCTGTCGGGCGTTTTACAGTTTTTAGCATACCAGCCGTCATTGTGATAGCCGTCATATGCACGGTCATCATAGATAATCTGCTTTCCTGCATTGATGACAAGATTGTTTTCAATCATATTATCCCTGCCGCCGCCGATAAGAAAAGCGTAACCAGGTATATTGATAAGCACATTTCCGTAAGCCGTCTGACCTGAGGAATTGTCATCAAAGTAAATGCCGCTTGGTGTAAAAGTGCCCGAGCCGATATTGCTGATACAGTTATAGCGGACAACATTTCCGTAGGTGCTGTAGCTGTAGCCCGTATAAATCGCACCTGCATCTGAAGATTGTAAAACTACATCATGAATGTAATTGTATTCCATTACATTTTCATTTCCCATATAGTAAATGCCCATATGTGGAGCGTTATAAATTTCATTGTGGGAAACAGTGTTACCGATACCACTTATATTTACACCTGCAATATATGTTTTCTGAATTTCACCGTAATCATGCAGGCTGTTGTTAGTAACAGTATTATTGCCATATATGAAGCCCTCTTCACTGCCTCCAGAAAGCATAACTGCATCCTTACCGATAAAAGTAACCTCGCAATTTTCAACAAGATTATTTTTGCCGCTCACATTGATTCCACATTCAGCCGCATTTTTAATCGCACAGTTTACGATTTTACAGTTTTCACCTGCAACCATGAGTGCATCGTTTCTTGTACCCTGTAATGTAAGACCGCCTATGGTTATATTAGACGCTTTTTCCGTAATGCTGATTATATTTTCATTGCTTGTTGAAAGAAGAATTTTGCTGTTTTCATTTTCATCGGGAGGATAAAAATACAATATTCCGTCATCACGGTCTATGTAATATTCACCCGGTATGTCAAGTTCTTCAAGAACATTGAAGAAATAATAATACCCTCCCTCTTTAAAGCCGTATTTGCTGCAATACTCAGTAGTTACTGTTTTATCGTCATTTATGCTTTTTATCGGTGTAGACATATCTGCCCAGTCCCAGTAAAAGTAACCAAACGCCCACAAATCGTCAGTATTCTGCCAGCTTTTCACTCTGTTGTAGGCATCCTCATCAATAGCAAATGTACCGCCTCTTTGGTTTCGCCTTTCAAGCCACGATTCGTCGGTAGGACCGGGAGCATTCGGCTCATAGCAGTCGCCGATATCGCTCACCTTGCCTACGGTTATATACGAATCATTGGGATATCGTGCAACAGTCATTCTTTTATCGTTAAAGAACAATTCACAGGGATTTTCAGCTGCTGCATTGTCATAATACTCTTCCGTATTAAATCCTCCTGTTGCCTTGATTTTGCCGTAATCCGATTTTGTAAGACCATATTTTTTCAGGTCAATCATCTTCACCTTATCCTTCGCATTACTGCTGAGTCTTTTTGCGGTTTCACCGTCAACAGATGCAAACTCGGCAATCGTCAAAATTTTGCCACCGCAGAGGATAACCTCACCGTCACCGTAGGAAGTGTAGGTAACAGATGTGCTTTTTGAAGAATCTCTTTCATCAAACGCAATACCCGTTTCATAATATGTGCCCGCCATTATTGCAACGGTAATTGATGCTTTGCTTTCATTGGATGCAATAGCTTCACGGACAGCCTGCTGTGCCCTTTGAATTGTCTTAAACGGCTTATTAATTGTTCCGTCGCCGTTGTCATCACCGTTTACGGATACATAGAAATCAGCATTTTTAACAAGTGCTTTCTGACTGTCTGATTTTGTGTAAGCAAGTGCTGTTGGGGAAGCTATCGGTTCGTATTTATTTATATAAGACATATATACACCCACCGATGCTCCGATTACTGCAAGAGCCAAACCGACGGACACTGCTGAAACTATGATTTTCTTTTTCATAGAACTTCCTCTGTTTTAACTGTAATAAAGATATTTACTTCACCGTAAATTCTGTCGTTAAATATTCATCGCTGACCTTATTAAACGAATTTACTGCATACACATGCAAAAAGTATTTACCTTTCTCCAAGCCTCTTATTTTATTCTGTTCGGTATACATTATATCATTTCCAAGAATATAATTCTTTCCGAAAAAACGCACATAAGTTTTTTGACCGATTTCATTTCCAATTTCATAAATATAATACTTTATCGGGACATTTTGACAAGCACAATCAAAGCTTACTACAGCACCGTCTGATGTGCTTTCAGCAGAAATTTCAGCGTCACCAAAGGTCGGAGTAACGCCACTCCCTAATTTTTCGGCAGTTCTTGTAAATGAACTTTTCTCAAAAGAACGCATTATAAATTCTTCGCCGAATTCAATTCCGGTATTTAAGTTTACTTTTTTCAATGTGAACGAATTGCTTTGCGTATCTACATACATCAAATATCCGTTATTCACATTATTTCTGTCAGGTACATCTTCGAGTTTGTAAATACCGATAAGCTGAGGATTTACCATATAATCCTTTTTATCAAGTAGTCCCTGACTTTGAAAGACAAGATTTTTTTGTGAAATATCCGCCGGAAAGTCGTTTGCTTCATTTTCATCTTCATTATCAAGCCAGTCAAAATCGAAATAGCTTGTTGTTCCCGTATTGATAACGGTAAAATCTTTTTGCATAATTGCTCTTTCATCGCTCATGCAATAATGAGAATGTCCTGTAAATACAACCGCCTGCGGATATTCTTTTAAAATACTATATATTTCTTCATATTGCGGTGTTGCCCAATGTCCGCCATTCACAATATTGCTGATGGGCATATGGATAAAAACAAAAATAGGCTTGTTTGGATCTTCTGTATTTGCGGCAGCAAGTTGTTCTTTTAAAAATTCTATTCTTTTCTCATTATATGTTCCATCTGCAAGTGTATCGTTGCTTTCGGCAAGTTCTTCATCTCCTTTTTCAAGTTTTGAATTAGAAATGGAGATAAAGCTATAGCCGTTAACAATCGTTCTTGTGTTGAGAGGAAGACCGGTTGACTTGTAAAAATTGTGTTCCTGGTTGCCGCCGTAAAATTCATGATTACCCATAGGATAAATAATGTGCGGTGCTTCTGCTCTGTCCTCACCGTAAACATAGTCTAAAATTTTGTTATATGCGCTGTATGCAGCATAATCGCCGGTAGCGTTGACCATATCTCCGTTAAATACTATCATATCGACATTTTGACTTTTATAGTATTTTAATGCTTTTATAAGATGATCTGCACCATTCATAACAGTAGCATAATCCCAACCGTAAAGATTTTTTTCTTCCTGTGGAAGCTGTGCGTCTGAAATAATGCCGACTTTTATATAGCCTTTTGAATTTGCTTCTATGGTTTCAACAACATATTTCTTACTTTTAGGAACGGTGAGAGCCTTATAAGTAATTACTGTTGCCGTAATTATTATTGCCGATGTCAAAAATAAAGACAATATAATTAAATGTGTTTTCTTCATTGTTTTTCTATATCCTTTTTAATATTTAGTATTACTGAAATTGTTTCTAAAACAATTTTCATTATTTTTTCTTAATTTTCAACATATATATGCTCCACTGTTATTTTATCACCCATTGTTATAAGTGTACCGCCATTCTGACCGGGTGTCTGATTGCATCTGTCGCCGGTTTTCATTGCATAAGTCAGTCTTACTCCCTCATACATCACACTATAATTATTCAAATGGTCATGACCGGCAAATACATATTTTGTACTGTCAAACTCCTTGATTGCATTGAACATACCTGTATTTATATATGACGGGCATTCCTCTTCACCTTTAATGCCGAAGTTTTCACCTTCTGCACCACCTTCTTGCTGCCATAAATCATAGGCTGTTTTAAATTCAGGAATAGGAATATGCATAAATATCATAGAATCTGTTTTGGAATTGTTATATTCATTAATTCCGTTTATTGCCCATTTATACCACTCAATCTGACTGTCAAAAATAAAATCATAATGCATATTTTCATCGTCCTTATCGTAGTAACGGCTTGCATGCGTATCCATCATAATGAGACTCTGCACGATTTTATCATTTTCTCTGATATTTATTATGTAATTTCCGATTCCACCGATATTATCGGGGCCTTGCTTAAACAAACAATTTTCTGCTTCTTCGTATTTATTTGCTATCCATGCCAAATCAACATTTCCCTCACCGTCGTGATTGCCGTTAATCGGTGCCCATGGAATACCGTAGCTGTCTATTTTATTAATTGCTTTAATCACAGAAAATTTAGTGAATTTTGCCCAAACCAAATCTCCTGTGATAACTATTAAATCGGGCTTTTGCTTTGTAACAAGCGTATCAACCGTTTCATATACATTATCGGCTTTTCCGCACAAATCTAAAGCATCGTTAAATTGCAAATCGGTAATAATAAGAATTTTGAAATCCTTATTTTCTTCCTTTTCAAGAACAATCGTATCATTTATATCATAAGGTTTGTCTCTGTACCAATAGTCGTAATCGTATGTTTTTCCTTTCAAAGGAAACATCAATATTGATACGGTTATTAAAACGATAACTAAAAATACGCTTATACCTATAATCAGACCTTTAATTGTTTTACTCATTTTTCTTTTTCTCCGTTTCTATATATGAATTTAATAAAGCACAAGCAAGCGACAAGCCGCCTGCGGTATACAGTATGGGCTCATAGCTGATAAGTGCGGGCATAAATCTGCTTAAAGCAAAAATTCCCACAGCAAAAAGTACAAGCAATATATAATGAATCACACCGTTTTTTACTGTTGCACCAAACGACAGACCGATAAACAGTCCCGTTAAACCGCCCATAATTCTTGCTATCCACATAACGGCTAAGGTTATTGAATTAGTTTTCATTAAGGGCATAAGCATTTGCAGATGATAAATATTTAAGTATGTAAGCAGTATTATAAAAATGCCCGAAAACAAAAGTCCTAATGTAAGAAGCTTTTGCCTGTCAAATTTTTTCGGCAGTAAAACAGAAAGCAAAGTACCAACTGCAAAAAGAGGTGCAAATAAGGCTATCAAAATCGTAAATATTTCGTGTTCCTTCATTGCAGAATCATACACATAATCCTTAATCAAAAAAATGACCGAAGACAAGGAAATGCCTATGCTTGCAGATGTTAAAAACTTTGTAAGCTTTTTCATTTTGTTACCTCCTGTAAGTAATCAGATATTGCCTTTGTCAGCGAGCGTTCATCGTCTGACGGCAAATCGCAGTACTGACTGAATATCATAACGCCGCCGTAGCCTTTTAAGTAAGCGTAGGCTGTTTTGTCACGGATAATTGCCTGCGAATTGAAATATGTGTATCTGTCTTCCTTTGTGTCGCTTTTCTTCATTGTATAAAAATTATTGAACGGAGATATTTCTTCACTTATTGCGTTATACGCATATTGCTCCATTCTACCGCCCTCCCATGTTCCGTAGAACGGGAAACCGATGTTTATCTGCTCTTTTGAAAAGCCTTGAATTTCAATGTAATCCGCCGCCTGAACACAGCTGCTGAAAAATGAAGAATGCTGTCCGTCCTGATCAAGAATGTCATAGCCCATAACATTCACATAATCAATACATTCGATTGTTTCCGGCGTGTATTTTAATGCCCATGTGGCAAGGGCTAATGAAAGCGTTGCGTCCTCTTTATTCCACATTTCAGTTTTCATTCTTGCTTTCAGTTCCTGCAAAAAGCTGTTGTATGCGTCAAATTCGTCCTGCGACAATGGGAATTCCCAGTCAAGGTCAATGCCGTCAAATTCATATTTGTTGGCAAAAGCAATCATATTAGTAATTAGGGTATCCCTGTTTTCCGTAATGGATTTCATAACCCTCTGATTACCGTTTTCGCCCGATGGATTAAGAATAGTAATAACAAGATTTACACCCTTTTCGTCGAGTACCTCGTGGAGATTTCTCATCATTACGGCATAGTATTTGTCCTCGTCACGCTCTATACCGTCCCAACCGTCTGTATGAATTATTCCTTCCTCATCCCAACGAACATTGCCGATGTCAATATAATCGGTTACGGTATCGTAATAATCTGCATCTATAAGCTCCTTGATTTTTGCGTCTTTTTCAGCATCGGACAGCGTTGTGTCATCAATGATTCCGAATACGGAACCACCCAAGGTACTGTATGTTGAAACACGAAAATCATTCTTCTTTTCGGGAACGGCATTATATATTTCCATTTCACGGATTTTTGGCAGGTTGTCGCTTTTCTCCACCGTCAGCTTTACATAACGAGCCTTGACCGTATCAAAGGTGCAAAGGCGGTGAAACTCAATTTTATCGTTAGCATAAATTTGCGTAAAGTTTTCGTTATCGTCCGATACCGATATAGAGAATTTCTGCACATTAAGTCCTTTTTCTTTTAGAATAACAGAGTTAAAATCACAGCTTTCGCCAAGGTCAATAATCGATTCGCCACCGTTTCTTGTCTTAAAGCGGCAAACAGAGCTGTCTTTTCCGTCAGTCATTTTATTGCTTTTATCTCTGAGTGCAAGGTTTTCACTTTGTATGTAGTCCTGATTGGACGCATATTTTGAGCTTGTGCCCATAGCCTCGCCGACCGCCGAAAGCGAGATCAGCAGCACCATAAACAGGCTTATTACAGTAATTGTAAATTTTTTCATTATCGTTTTACCTCCAATGTTTTAATTTCAAACGGCTTGAATGTCATTGCATCTAAATCAACATCATTCGGATTTTCAAAAAGCATATCCGTTTGCTTTACGCTGTTAAAGTTAATATTTGCTTTGACCCTTGCAACCGTTTTTATACCGGCTGTTTCATACATTCTTACCGCAATATTTCCTTTATCGTTCACAAATACCGTTTCAATAATTATGTTTGAATTATCGCAGTTAAATATAGGCTTAATATCCAAACTGCCCTTGTAAATTCTTAACGGATTATTCAGCTCGTAGCCGATTTTTACAAGTTCGCTTTCCATAGGCTTTTTGCTGTGAGGATAAATTGCGTAGGTAAAGAAGTGCTCTCCTCTGTCGGCAGTTTTGTCGGGATAAACCGGACTTCTCAAACAGTTAAGACTAATTAAACCGTCCTTTACCCTGTGTCCGTATTTGCAGTCGTTGAGTATTGCAACGCCGTACTTGCCATCGTAAACATCGACCCATTTATGAGCAGGAATTTCAAACTGTGCATAGTCAATTTTGTTGTCGGTTTTTGTACTGCGTTCAATGTTACCGAACTGAATGTCGCACAAAACCTTGTCGCTGAAATTTTTCGGATAAGCGTCAATACGAAGCATTTTATGTGTTTCGTGCCAGCTCACCTCATTTTCAACCTTTATGTACGGACTGTTTTGAGTCAAAATAATTTTTTGTTTTAATGAGGACTTGTTATATGAAAATTCATTTTCTCTTATAACACTGTTTCCGTCGATATATTCACGGCTAGTTTTAAGCTTCATATTCCTTGGTTTATGCTTTGTATAATTTATATCTATATCCCACGCATTGTATGGATGAACAAATCTGTCCTTATAAATTATAACTGCATTAAAGCTTGATGAAACACAGTTATAATCATTGTGCTTATCAAGTATTTTTTCTATCTGTCCCTTGTTATCAAACTCAACCTTAAAGTGTTCATTTTCAATAACATTCTTTGAAAAATGCAATGAGACAGGCAAATTTGCTTTTTCCAATTTACAAGCGGAATAAGGAGCAAGAGAGTATTTGTACCACTCACCATTATGTTTTGCGTAGCCCGAACGCTCAAAATCAATAGAATTTACCGCAAAATATGAATTTTCGTCACTCCTTAAATAAGAAACGGTTTCATCAATAATACAGTTCAGTTTTGCCTTTAAGATTTCATATCTTGCGTTACATTCCTCATAAACTCTGTGAATGGACGACCCGGGCAGAATATCGTGAAACTGATAGAGTAAAACCTCTTTCCAGATTTTCTCAAGCTCTTTATGCGGATATGCTTTTCCTTTAAGGTAGGCTAAGGTACAAACCCATTCAGCAAAATGGAGCAAACGCTCGCATTCTCTGTTATTCTTTTTTACCTTCCCCTGTGTTGTGTATGTGCCCTGATGCTTTTCAAGATACAGCTCACCCTTATGTTTCGGATATTTTAAAGTGTCCTTTTGAAGTTCTTCAAAAAAGCTTTCGGAAGAGGATAACTTAACCTTCGGCAAATATGGAAGTTTTTCGCATCTTTTTGCCATTTCCACGTGATATTCGCCCGGTCCTCCGCCGCCGTCACCGATGCCGAAAGGCATAAATGCAATCTTGCTTACTGCCTTTTCTTTATATTTTTTGCTGATTTTGTCAAAGGCATATGGCGTTGCGTTGGAATTGTAATCCCCCTCGGGCGGCATATGCACAAGCACCTCGCTGCCGCCCAGCCCCTGCCATAAAAAGGTGTGATACGGAAATTGATTTACCGTGTTCCAGCTCAGCTTTATTGTGAGAAAATTATCCATACCGCACTTTTTGATAATCTGCGGCAAAGCGGCGGTATAGCCGAAAACATCAGGAAGCCAAAGTGTTTTAACGTCCTTTCCGAATTCCTTTCTGAAATAAGTCTTACCGTAAAAGCACTGACGGATAAGGCTTTCTCCGCAAGGCAGATTTGTATCGGGCTCAACCCACATACCGCCCTGCGGCTCAATATTGCCGTTTTTTACAGCCTGTTTTATTTTTTCAAAAAATGCAGGCGACTGCTCTTTTATAAACTCATATTGCTGTGGCTGACTGCCGTTAAAAACATATCTTGGGCACTGTTCGCTTTCATAAATTGCATTTGAGAATGTTCTTATTGCTTTTCTTTTTGTTTCACGAACAGGCCACAGCCAAGCAAGGTCAAGGTGACCGTGTCCAACAGCATAAACGGTAAAATCCTGTTTGTATTTACCATCAAACATTTTTGATAAAGCATTTCTCGCCTTCAAGATATTTTCCGATTCTGTATTGTGTGCAAGTGATATTGCCTTGTTTATATGAGTCTTAATTTCTCTTTTATGTGCATTATCATTTACAGCGCTGAGGAGCTGATAGCATGCTAAAATATCGTAATAGAAATCTAATACATCCTGTCTAAAGACACAAATATCAGCTCTTTTAAAGCGTGCTTGACCGCTGCTTTTTCCACCTCTGCCGTTATTGCCACAGTCGGCATAAAATAATACTTTACCGTCCTTAAATGTATCTATTCGGTCTAAAGGAATTACCGCTTTGCCTTTGACAGTCTGAAAATTATCCACCATTCCAAGCACATTTGTTATGCCTTGGATAACTTCACCGTCCTTATTATAGATACAACCCTCGCCGCCGACATCAATTACAGCAACAAGATTTTTCTGCATATTCTCTATATCCGCTGTGAATTTGAACCATGCGCAGTCAAAAAAACCGCCCCAACTGTCGCCGATTTTTATATTATCGAAACGCTCGTTTTTCATATCGTCAAAGCATATCGGTTCGGTTGATTTATGCACAAACGCATTTAACTGTGCAATAGGTGTGTAAATGCTCTGCTTTAATTTTTTCAAAAAAAGCGAATATTTTATATTACTGTGATGCTGTAAAAATGTTCGTAAATTTTCGTCCATAATGTTCTCCGTTCTCGTGCACGATAATGTGTAAAAATAAAATGCAATGGCGTTGCATTTTATTAAAGTGATTTATCAACCTTTATATACAGCTGTGAATACTGATACTCGGGCACGGCTGTTTTTGCAACAACCGTTTCAAACACGCTTTTTACGGCGTTATATCCCTGCTCAAAGGGCTGCTGATAAACAGTTGCCAGTATATCACCATTTATCATAGCTTTTCTTGTTGTTTCGGTATCGTCAAATGAGCAGACCTTTATATTCCGTCCGCTTTCTTTAATCGCTTTCAGCGTTCCTGTAACACCGCCTGCGGTTATGCATACAAAATCAATGTTTCTGTTTTTTTGCAGCACGGTTTTCATTGCCGTGTAGGCTTTTTCGTTATCGTCATTATTCTCTATCACATCGGCAATTTGTATGTTTTCGTATTCTTTAATAACGTTGGAAACGCCCTCAACTCTCTGCTTGTGTCCTTTGTGCGCCAGGCTACCCGTAACAATACAAAGATTTGCTTTTCCGCCCGAGAGCAGACCGACAAGACGACCTGCCGTTTCACCGCTTTTCAGATAATCACAGCCCACATATGTAAGACGCTTTGAATCGGATATATCGCTTGAAAGCGTAATTACATTTATACCGCTGTCGGTCATTTCATCAATTTTTCTGCAAAGCCCTTTGTCCTCAACAGGGGTCAGAATTACATTTTTTGTGTCCTCGGGCAAATCGGAAACAGCCTTAATAATATCACAAGCGTTATATCCTTTTATTTCCTTTATATTCAGTTTTATACCGTAATCCGAATATTCACGCTCGGCGGCAAGCATTCCCTTTTTTACATCGTCAAAAAAGGAATTGCCGATACTGTTCATAATAACCGCAACAGGCACAGAGCGGTTGGAATATACCAATGCCTTTCCGATAAGATTCGGCTTATAATTATGCTCCTCTGCGATTTTTAGTATTCTTTCCTTGGTTTTGGGATTTACGCCTTCTCTCCCCTTCAAAGCACGGTCAACCGTACCTCTGCTGACCCCTGCAAGCTCTGCAATTTCTTTTGAGGTTATTGCCATAAATTCCTCCGCTTGACATTTTATTTCAAATATTATATAGTAAATATTGTTATGCTCGTGCTCGTGCACGGCTATAATGATTGTAATTCATTAAGTTAAGAAAGTCAAGAGGTATTTCTATGACAGAAGGAAATTACATACATCATAAAGAAAAAGGAAAGCATATTGCAGGGCAGATGACTCTGACAGAATTAGCGTCACAGATGCGCAATTCATCAAAAGCAATAGAGCGACTGAATATTAAACAGTACAACTGGTGGAACGAAGGTTTACACGGTGTTGCAAGAGCCGGTGTTGCAACCGTATTTCCCCAAGCTATATGCATGGCTTCAACCTTTGATGAAAAGGCTGTAAAAAAATGTGCAGATATCATTGCGACAGAGGCAAGGGCAAAATTCAACGAGAGTCAAAAGAACGAGGATTACAGTATATACAAAGGGCTTACGCTTTGGTCGCCTAATATAAATGTTTTTAGAGATCCACGCTGGGGCAGAGGTCACGAAACCTATGGCGAAGACCCGTATTTAACCTCCATTTTAGGCTGTGCCTTTATTGAGGGAATACAGGGTGATGACGAAAAATATATGAAAGCCTCTGCCTGTGCAAAGCACTTTTGCGTGCACAGCGGTCCCGAGGGATTAAGGCACACTTTTAATGCCGAAGTGTCCAAAAAGGATTTTTATGAAACTTATATTCCTGCGTTTGAAGCCGCCGTTAAAAAAGCAAAGGTCAGCGGTGTTATGGGAGCATATAACATGGTGAACGGTGAAAGCTGTTGTGCCTCTGACAAGCTTATTGATAAGCTATTAAGAAAAGAATGGGGCTTTGACGGTTACTATGTTTCAGATTGCTCTGCAATATTAGATGTTATATATAAACACAAGAAAACATTAAATCCGTCAAAGGGCGCAGCAATGGCAGTAAATGCAGGTTGCGACCTTGAATGCGGAGTAGTATATTCATTATTGCCTGTATCCGTTAAGTTGGGATATACAAATAAAGAAGCCTTAAAAAAGTCTGTATCGAGGCTGATGGCAATTCGCAGTGCTCTCGGAATGTTTGATAAGGATTGCCCTTATAACGAAATAAGTATTAGTGATAATGCAACACCCGAGCACGAAAGCGAAGCAGTTAGAATGGCAGAAAAAGGAATTGTACTTTTAGAAAATGACGGTATACTTCCCCTTAAAGAAAACGCACAGAAAATCTTGATCACAGGATTTAATGCTGATAACAAGTTGGCTTACCTCGGAAATTATTTTGGAGATCCGTCGCATTTTGTTATGGTTACAGAAGCTATTTCACAATATAACATTGATACTGAATTTATAAGAGGCATACATCTTTATAATCAAAGCACAAAACATGACAAGGAAACAGCATTAAAATCTGCAGCAGAATCGGATATTATCATTATGTGCACAGGGC
>ENA-OQID01000907-OQID01000907.1-human-gut-metagenome-genome-assembly--contig:-NODE-907-length-13470-cov-23.270440_pt1 | contig 13470 bp, 7 predicted proteins | sample MGYA00242567_ERZ504727 | MGnify/ENA primary metagenome ERZ504727 (study PRJEB26092, sample SAMD00036215) | human gut metagenome | host: Homo sapiens | study: EMG produced TPA metagenomics assembly of...
TCACATAAAAGGAGTAGCCGAGGTATTTCACTCCGCGCACATACGACACTACGGTCTTTTCCTTGTTGACTTTGAGATATAGAGTATTCTCTATAAATCGGGTTATAGACTCCTTCACTCGCATTGCAGCCCTCTTGGACTTGCAGAATATCATCGAGTCATCTGCATAGCGTACAAAGGGAAGCCCTCTGCGTTCAAGTTCTTTATCCTGTTCGTTGAGCATGATGTTACTCAACAACGGACTTAGCGGTCCTCCTTGGGGAGTCCCTTCCTCGCTCGCTTCGAACAAGCCTTTGTTCATTACACCACTTCGGAGATATTTGTGTATAAGACTGACAACTCTGCCGTCTTTTATCGTACGGCTGAGGATTTCTATGAGCTTGCTATGGCTCACGGTGTCGAAGAAGCGTTCAAGGTCAAGGTCTACTACATAGGTGTAGCCCTCGTTGATTATCCTTTGCGCTCCACGCAGTGCATCATGGCATCCCCTTCTCGGTCGGAAGCCGTAGCTTGTCTTGGAGAATTGGTTCTCATAGATAGGAGTCAGTACTTGGTTGATGGCTTGTTGCACCACACGGTCTACTACTGTAGGTATTCCCAACAGGCGCATCTTGCCGTTGTCTTTGGGTATTTCTACCCTTTTCACTGGGTTCGGACGGTAAGAGCCGTCCATCAAGGAACGGATGAGCACATCCTTGTTGGTCATGAGCCATGGGAGCAACTGCTCGCATGACATCTTGTCGATACCACCACAGCCTTTGTTTCTCATAACAGCCTTGTAGGCTCGGTTGAGATTGGAAGGACTGAGGATTTGCTCGAAAAGGTGCTCCTTGTCGAATGGTACTTCCACGATGTTGTCTTCACACATCCACATGAAGGTCTGCACTCCCCCATACCATTCGGTTTCCGACCTATCTCTTTGGGGGCAGCCATTAACTTGGGATAATGTTTTCTGCATTCTTTCCTTCATGAGGTATGTTTCAATTACTATCGTTTAATTGTTAGGTTCAGCCCTTCGTGCAACGTTATCGACTATTGCACTACTATGGCGTCTGCTGACTTCTCACGGTAAGCTTTACTCCGCTTCTTTCGTAAAAAAAACTATTTGAAGCGTCCGTGAGACCTCCTCGGATAAGGGCATTGTCTTTCCATCTTATACCCACTTCATTTACACCGACCGTTCCGAATAGCTATGGGGCTTTGGTCTGTGTTGCAACCTTACCCACGGTCATATGCCTTGTATGAAGTTTCTGTACGTTAGGTCAGATGTTTGCCACCGGCTTCTTTCAGATTTCACCTCACGATGAACACCCTTGCCTTTGGCTATGTAATTCCCGCTATTAAGGCTTACTCGGGACTTGCACCCGTTAGACAATGCTCGTGCCGAGCATACAACGAATTGACGGGCAGACTCTTTACTCGTCTACCCGTCAATCCGTATACTTGCCAAAATGCCTTGCAAAATACAAAAGGCTGCAAGCAGTTATAAAAAAAAACGGTCTAATGTCGATAGGGGATTATTCCCAATCGGTCATTAGGCCGTTTAGGTTTTACTTCATATCCACATAGGGATTACTTCATTTCCACATAAGGTATCTTGTCCATGTCGCCATAGTCAAGATTCTCTCCGCCCATGCCCCAGACGAACATATAGTTGCTTGTGGCAGAAGCGCAGTGTACGCTCCACTCCGGAGACATCACAGCCTGCTCATTGTGCAGCCAGATTACGCGGGTCTCCTGTGGCTCTCCCATGAAATGGGCGATGGAGTTACCCTCAGGCAGATTGAAATAATAGTATGCCTCCACACGACGGCCGTGGGTATGGGCTGGCATAGTGTTCCATACTGAACCTGGAGCCAACTCGGTGAGTCCCATCTGCAACTGGCATGGACCGCCCTTGCCGCCGTTCTTCTCAGAGAGCACGTTGTTTACAATCAGCTGGTTGATGACGCGGTCGTTGCTCTCTTCCATTTTTCCGGCATGGAAGCTGTTTGAGTTCAAGCACTTCAGTTTCTTGGCGCGAGCTGCATCGTTGCATACAATCATCTGTGTAGGATATGCCTTGTGGGCAGTAGTGGAATTGATATAGAACTTGGCTGGGTTCTGTGCGTCCTTGCTTGCGAAGGTGATTTCCTTTGAACCGCGGCCCACATAGAGAGCATCCTTGAAATGCAGTTCATACTGCTTGCCGTCAACGGTCACCACACCAACACCCTTGCTGGTATTGATGATTCCCACCTCACGGTTGTAGCAGAAATATGGTGCCTTCAGAGGGTCGATGGCTTCGAGCTTCAGCACTTCGCCTACTGGCACTGCTCCTCCGAAAACGAGACGGTCGTACATTGAATATGTGAGGTGGATCTTGTTTGCCTCCATCACATTCTGCATTGTGAACGCACTACGCAGGCGGTCGGTGTCGTATGTCTTCACGTCCAATGGATTGCAAGCCGTCTGGATAGAATAGTCTGTCTGTGCATTGGCACACAGAGTAGTAGCCGCAAGGGCTGTAGACAACAATAGTTTCTTCATTATCTTGATAGTTTTTTGATTTATATTATATGCAGATCTGCCACATTGTATGGCATACCCACCTGCTTCAATTAGTCTTTCTTTGCCTCTCTGTCTTCCTTCACGATTCGTCTGTTGTTTATGAACATGAGGGCAAGGGTTATCACCGTCAATACTCCCATACCGAGATACTGCAGCTTGATGCCACGATAGATTACCCAACCGAAGAGAGAAGAGGCGAAATCAAGCGCACCGCCGGAGAATCCTTCCGGTATCTCGGCTGCCTTGTCGCCAGTGGCATCAAACACATGCTTTGCTGCCATTGTGAAGTCGGGTGCCATGTCGGTAACGAAATACAGGCCGATGACGAGAGCCACGAGTCCGATGATGAGCGTCTTCACCACATTGCCCTTGGTGAACGGCAATACCATCGGGAAGAGGTAGAACATTCCGGCGAGCGATGCCAGCGGCAGGAACTGGTTGCCGGGCAGGAACACTGCCAAAGCGAGAATCACGGGAATGAGGATTATAGACACCACGAGAGTCGTGGGATGCCCGATAACAAGAGCCGGACTCATGCCGATATGCACCTTCTTGCCGTTGAACTTGGTCTTCACCAGTTCTTGTGTCTTCTCTGAAATAGGCTTCAGTCCTTCGATGAAAAGCGAGGTGATACGGGGGATGAGTTCCATCACGGCTCCCATGGTGACGCCAAGGAAGAGTATCTTCTTGATGTCGAGCTGTGCTGCCCATCCGATGAGCATACCCACGATCACTCCCAGGACGAGGGGCTCGCCGAGCACACCGAACTTCTTCTTCAGTCCTTCTGCGTCGATATCGAGTTTAGAGAAGCCCGGGATGAGGTTGAGCAACTTGTCAAACACGATGGCGAAGGGCATGAAGCTCTGGCAGAACGGCTGAGGAATGGAGATTCCTTCGAGGTCGTAGTATTTCTGGAATTTCTCTGCCGTCAGGTCTGCGCATACCAGAGTGATGATATAGCAAACGATGGCAGCGAAATATCCCCAAAGCAGACTCTCACCCATCACGAAATAAGCCACGGCTCCGATAAAGGCGAAATGCCAGTAGTTCCAGAGGTCGATGTTCACCGTGCGTGTGGTCTTGGTAATGACCATCAGGAAGTTCACTCCCAGACAGATGGGGATGATGAGCGCTCCCACGGCGGTGTTGTATGCCACGGCAGCTGCTGCTGGCCAACCCATATCAAAAACGTTGAGCTGCAGGTGATAGATGTCTGAGATTCCCTTCAGCGGGTCGTTGAAATTGGTGGTCAGCAATGCCGTCACCACTCCCAGTCCTACGAATCCCACACCGACAAAGAGCCCCGACTTGAGTGCCTTGCCGAATTTCATACCGATACACAGTCCGATGATGGTGAAGATGATAGGCATCATAACACTTGCACCCAGACTGATAATGTAGCCGAATACTTGTTCCATTGTATTTTCCTGTTTATGTTTTTTTGATTAGCTTGTTAGTAGATATAAATTGTTCGGGGCAAAGTTAGGCAAAATATTTGAATAAGCATCTTTATTATTGTAAAAAGTAACATTAATGCATAAAGAGCGGACATGAATGACGGCAAAAGATAAATGACGTTAAAAGATAAGAGTATACAGTTCTGAATCTGTCGGAACACATGACAATCAAAACGGGCATGGGTCAGAGCATAAAAAAAACATAGTCCCTGCCATCACGGCTGAGACTATGCACATTTTTATTGCTTATGATCGGCGAAATCTCAAAAAGTCAAATTGCCGATTTTTCTTTTCGCATGTTTAAAACTTACCTTTAATTCCTTATTGTCATTTATCATTCATCGTCATTTATTTGTTGATCTTCATTGTCTTCACACCGTCTGCCGTGCGGATGGAGATGATGTTCACACCCTTGGCGAGTGGCAGCGTTGCTGTGTCACCGGCATTGAGTCTTGCCTCGGCGAGACACATTCCGCTTGGTGTGCATACACTGACGTTGCCTGCCATACCGCCCACTACGACGGCGTTGCCCTCAACACGGAATTTCATGTCTGCATTGGCAGCTGCGATAGAAGCCGACTCTCCGTTGTAAACTCTCACGTTGTCGATTGCCATGTGCTGTGCGAGCTTGCCCTTATACTGCCATGCGATATATACCGGCGTGGTGTCATCAGTGAAGCATTTGGTGATGTCATATACCTTATGTTCAGGTTTCGTTGTCTCACCGTCAGCAAGGTCTTCGGCGGTATATCCCTTCAGCGTTTCGATTGGCGCCCATTCCACTGCGTTGTATGAATAGTATACTCCAGCCTCAGTGCTCTTCTTTGTCGTGGCATTGTAGTCGATGTCAAACTCCAGGAATGTCTTCTCACCGTCTTTCAGTTCTCCGCGAACGAGTGGTGGTGTGTCGAGAACTGCCCATACCAGTGTGTATCCTGCCACTGCTGATGATATTGAAGCGAAGTCTCCTTCGAAGTTGCCGCTTGTGACAGGAATCTCATACCAATTGTCGAAGCGCCACAGATACTGGTCCTGCATCTTGCCGTCGAGTTTCTCGATAATCCGGTTTTCTGGTGTCAGTCCGCCGGTGAAGTCTTCTGAGAACGGCAGCGAATATGTCGGTCTGTTGCCCTTTGCCATTGTCTCAACTGCCGGCAGCGACTCAACGCCGTCTGCATATACAGAGCGCTTTGTGGAAGCATTTTATGACCGACAGCTATCCGGACAAGAGAAGCCCGGCATACCTCAATACTACGAAAATAGGGAACTAACCTCGCGGCCAATTCCCTACAAAAACCATGCTATGAAAAAATATCAGGTATGATTTACATTTTACTTATAATTCCAATCTTAGATGCTTCAAGGAACGCAACTATAGATTCAATCTCCTTGCCTGGCGGCACCTGTTCCTTGATCTGGTTTATGGCATCAAACACGCTCGTCTGTCCGTGGAACACGAGGCGATAGGCATTGGCGATATGGCCTACCACCTTTGGTTCAATGCCCGAATTGTGGAGAAGGGTCTCGTTTACTCCTCCGTAGCGCACTGGGTTGTCAGTGGCTACGATAAACGGAGGTACGTCTTTGCTGATGCGCACACCGCCGGTGACCATCGAGGCTCCACCCACACGCACATTGGCGTTTACGATAACACCGGAAGAGAAGATTACAGCACTGTGGATTTCGCAGTCGCCGGCAACCTTAGTACCATATCCGAATGTGCAGTAGTCGTCAACCTTTGTGTCGTGAGACACGTGGACACCCTCCATGAAGAAGTTACGGTTGCCGATACGTGTCTCGCCGGTCTTGAATGTGGCACGGTTGATGACAACATTCTCACGGAAGATGTTCTCGTCGCCGATAATCAGCGGTGTGTCGTCACCACTGAAATTGAAGTCCTGTGGCTCAGCACCGAGCACGGTGTTCTGATAAACCTTGTTGCCCTTTCCCATCCGTGTGCCCTTCATGATGCTCACGTAAGGATAAATCACGCAGTCGTCGCCGATGACAACGTCGTCCTCGATATAGGCGAAAGGATAGACAGTGACATTCTTGCCCAACTTTGCGCCCGGGGCTATATATGCTTTTTCACTTATCATGATATACAAGTTTAAATGGTGTGTAACTTTAGTTTCTTCCTCCGCCGAGAGCGTAGTAGAGGTTCACAACAGCCTGCATCTTGTAGAAATCATCTGCCACCTTGGAGAGCTGCGCATTGAGCAGGCTCTGCTGTGCGGTGATTACCTCAAGATAGGTGCTGCTGCCCTCGTTGAAGACAAGCTTGGTGTATTCCACGTTCTTGGTGAGACTTTCCACCTGCTTCTGCTCCAGCTTCGACTTCTCGTCAGAAGAGTTGTAGAGCACCAGGGCATTGCTCACCTCACTGCCGGCAGAGAGCACGGCATTCTGCCATGTGTTATATGCCTGTTCCTGCTTTGCCTTGGCCACCTTGAGTCCTGCCACGAGCTGACCGTGGGCAAAGATAGGCTGCACGAGGCTACCTATGGCATTCCACAACATCTTGCCAGGGTTCACGATACCTCCACCACCATTGTTGGTATATGCACCAGAACCGCTGATTGTGATGCTTGGATAGAAGCGCGAACGAGCCTGGTTGGTGTCGTAGAAGCACTGTGCGAGCGACATCTCGGCGTAATGCACGTCGGGACGGTTGCTCAGGAGCTGTATGCCGATGCCGGTAGAGAATTCCGAAGGCAACGACTGCTCGTCGAGCTTTCCGCGGCTGATTGTCTGTGCCGGCTGACCGAGCAGAAGGGAGAGGGAATTCTCAACTTCACGAATCTGGCGCTTCAGGTCGGCTGCCTGTGCCTGCACCGAATAGTAGTTAGACTCGGCGCTCTGCACGCCAGTCTCCTTCACACGTCCCAATTCCTTCTGGAGCTTCATGATTTCCCATGTCTCCTTGGTGAGGTTTGTCATGTTGTCTACAAGTTCCAACTGCTTGTCGAGCATCATGAGAGTATAGTACATGTTGGCGATGTTTGAAATCAGACCAGTCTGCACCACGAGCTGATAATCCTTGGTGGCGAGCAGCGACATCTGTGCGCTGCGCTTCACGTTTAGCAGATTGCCGAAGAGGTCGATGCTCCAGCTTGCCTGCACTGGCAGTGAATATGTCTTCGTTGCCTTGTTGCCGTCCCACGAAGAGATCACTCCCTGTGGCGAGAACGTGAACGATGGCACAAAAGCGAGCTTTGCCACCATGAGCTGCTCCTCCACCATCTTCACGTTGAGAGCAGCGTTAAGCATGTTGGTGTTGTGAGTCAGTCCCTGCTCGATGAGCGACTGCAGCTGAGGATCGGTGAAGACGCTGCGCCAAGGCAGGTTGCCGAAGCTCGTAGTGTCGCTTACGGCGAGAGTGTCGGCGATGGAAGCGGAGTCGCGCACCAGGCCCTTCACATTCACGTCGGGACGCTCGTATTTATTGTATATTCCGCAGCTGCCAAGCAACAGACCGGCAGAGGCGAAAGCTATAATACTCTTGATCTTCATATAGATAATGTATTTTTATAATCCCAGACCCAAAGGAGGTGAGTTTCTCCGATGGGACTGGATATATTATTTTATTTCTTTGAGTTCTTGTCGATCTGTGCCTGCAGCGCACCAGCCACATATGGGTTGGTATACTGTTTCACCTCGGAGTCAACAGAAGCATTGTCGCCCTCAAACTCGATAGGCTTGATCTTCTCCTGCAATGTCTGGAAGATGTAGAACAACGCTGGAACGACCATAATCTGGCAGAGCATACCGATGAGCATACCACCTACGGCTGCCGCTCCGAGTGTCATGTTTCCGTTGTAGCCTACGCCCCATGGCATGAGCAATGGCAACAGACCGATGATCATGGCGAGCGAAGTCATCAGGATAGGACGCAGACGGGCAGAAGCTCCGAGCACTGCCGACCATGAGATGGCCATACCCGTGCGACGGCGTTCAAGGGCGAACTGCACGATAAGGATGGCGTTCTTGGCGAGAAGTCCCATAAGCATGATGAGCGCGATCTGCATGTAGATGTCGTTGTTCTTACCAAACATGTTGGTGAAGAGGAACGCTCCGGCAAGACCAAACGGAATAGAGAGGATTACCGAAAGCGGCAGTACATACGATTCATACTGTGCCGAGAGAATCAGGTATACGAAGGTGAGACACAACGCGAAGATTATCGCAGTGGAGTTGCTTGATTCCTGCTCTGTACGTGTCAGACCTGAGAACTCGTATGTGTAACCGGCTGGCAATGTGGTCTTTGCCACCTCGTCCATAGCCTTGATGGCATCACCGGTAGAATATCCGTCGGCAGCAGAAGCGTTCACGTTGATAGAGGTAAACAGGTTGAAACGGTCGATCTCCTGTGGACCATATACACGCTCCAGGTTTACATACTCCTGGATAGGAGCCATCTGACCAGTCTGAGTGCGCACGTAGATGTTTGCAAGACTCTTCAGGTCGGCACGGTCTTTCGGCTCTGACTGGATATACACACGGTAGAGCTTACCGTATGAGTTGAAGTTGCTTGCATACATACCTCCGTAGTATCCCTGCATGGTGGTGAGCACCGTGCTTGGGTCGATACCGCTCTGCTTACACTTGGCAACATCGACATCAATCTTATACTGTGGATATTTAGTGTTGTATGATGTCATGGCATTGCTGATTTCAGGACGCTTGTTGAGCTCACCGATGAACTTCTGGGTGATGTCATAGAACTTGTTCACATCGCCACCGGTGCGGTCCTGCATAGAGAATGTCATACCGTTGGTAGCAGAGAATCCCTGCACCATAGGCGGCTGGAAGGCAAGAATCTGCGCTCCCTTGATGGCTGCCGTCTGCTTGTATATCATACCGAGCACCATACCGGAACCGAGGTTGTGCACACCGATATACTTCAGCGGTCCCTCAAGTTTCTGACGCTCCTCGAATGACTTCAGCTTGATGATGAACGTACCCTGGTTGGATCCCTGGCCGGCGATGAAGTTGTATCCCGTGATACGCATACGGCTGGCGATGGCAGGGTTGGTGGCGAGCATACGGTCCACCTCGTCCATCACCTCGTTGGTCTTCTTCATTGAAGTTCCTGGAGGAGTGGAAACGGTACAGAATACAGTACCTGTATCTTCGTCAGGCACAAGACCTGTCTTTGTGGTTGACATGAGTACTGCCATTACTGCGATACCGACAATGACAGAACCTATTGCGATAACCGGACGCTCAACCAAGCGACGCACGCCCTTGGTGTACTTAGCCTGCACCTTTCCATAGGCAGCGTTGAACGAAGCATGGAAACGGTCTACCATCGACATCTTGCGCTCTGAACCGTCCTCGTTCTTAGGCTTCAGCAACATTGCACAAAGCGCTGGAGAAAGAGTCAAGGCGTTGAGGGCTGAAATGATGATGGAGATGGCCATCGTTATACCAAACTCACGATAGAAGGTTCCTGACGTACCACCCATGAAAGACACCGGCACGAACACTGATGCCATAACGAGGGTGATGGAGATGATGGCGCCCGAAATCTCGTTCATGGCATCGATAGAAGCTGTCGTCGCCGACTTGTATCCAAGGTCGAGCTTGGCATGGACAGCCTCGACCACCACGATGGCGTCATCGACCACGATGGCGATGGCAAGCACGAGGGCGGCGAGCGTCAAGAGGTTCAGCGAGAAGCCGAACACATACAGGAAGAAGAAGGTACCGATCAACGACACTGGCACGGCAATAAGCGGGATGAGCGTCGAACGGGTGTCCTGCAAGAAGATATACACCACGATGAACACGAGCACGAATGCCTCGAAGAGGGTCTTGATGAGGTCTTCGATAGAAGCGAAGAGGAACTCGGTAACGTCCTGCATGATATCGAAGTGGATGCCAGGAGGCATTGTTGCTTCCTGCTCTTTCAGCAGCTTCTTGATGTTTGTAGCAATTTCTGTAGCGTTAGAACCGGCAGTCTGTGTCACCATCATGGTTACAGACGGCTTGCCGTTGTTCTTTGACTCCACGCTGTATGAGAGGGCTCCCATCTCCACGCGTGCCACGTCCTTCACACGGATGGTCTGTCCGTCTTGTGTAGACTTTATGATCATGTCGCCGAACTCCTCTGGAGTCTTCAGACGACCTTTGTAACGGAAGGTGTACTGATACTGGTTGTCAGACGATTCGCCCACAGAACCAGGAGCTGCCTCGATGTTCTGCTGAGCCAGCACTCCTGTGAGGTCGGCAGGAATCAGTCCGTAGCTTTTCATCTTCACCGGGTCTATCCAGAGACGCATGGTGTAGTCTTTCTGGGAGAAACACTGACACTCACCCACACCGTTCACACGCTTGATGGCAGGAATGACGTTGATGTTTGCATAGTTGGTGAGAAACTTGTCGTCGTAGCGGTCGTCGTCGGCAGTAAGACCGAAAAGAATCACCGTTGACGACTGGCGCTTCATCACCGTCACACCGGCCTTGGTAACCTCGGCTGGCAGAAGAGCTGACGCCTGTGACACACGGTTCTGAACGTTCACCTGACACATGTCGGCATTCATACCCTGCTTGAAGAACACTGTGATGGAAGCCGAACCGTCGTTTGTTGCAGAAGAGGTCATGTATGTCATTCCCTCCACACCGTTGATTGACTCCTCCAAAGGAGCAAGCACGGAATTAAGCACTGTCTGCGAGTTGGCACCCGTATATGAGGCACGCACCATGATGGTAGGAGGCGCCATGTTCGGGTACTGCTCGATTGGCAGCGAAATGAGTCCGATGACACCGAGAATCACTATCAGGATAGAGATCACGGTGGAGAGCACCGGGCGTTTGATAAATGTATCTAATCTCATTGTTGTAATTTTATTTAGGTTGACGAGTTGGCAAGTAGACAAGCTGACAAGTCAGCCGGAGATCCGACAGGCCGGCTTATCTGCAAGAAGCATTACATCAACTGCCTGTCAGCAATCATGGCTGCCTAAATCATCCACTACCCTTTTTGACGGGTCATGCGAGGACTCCTTGCCATTTCGTCTCTTCTCTACTTGTTTATTTTCCGAAAGCCTTCTTCAGCTTGCTCAGGTCGCCCTGGTCAGCGCCCATAGCCTCGGTCTTCTTCAGTTTCTCCTGATATTGTGCCTCTGTGAGAGGAGTGATCTTCTGTCCGTCGGTAAGACCTGAGATACCGTTCATCACGATACGGTCGCCTGCCTTCAGGCCACTCTCGATGATGTAGTTCTTGCCGTCGTTGTTAGGATTCACGGTCACAGGGGTGTATTTCACCTTGTTGCCCTCGCCAACTACGTATACGAAGAACTTGTCCTGAACCTGAGATACGGCATCCTGCGGGATGATGATAGCCGAAGAAGACACATGTGGCACCACGATGCTGCCAGAAGCGCCGCTCTTGAGCAGATGCTCAGGGTTAGGGAAGTCGGCACGCATAGAAACGGTACCTGTAGTAGGGTCGATCACGCCGCTCACTGTAGCCACATGTCCGTCGTGGTTGTATACAGTTCCGTCAGCGAGCTGCAGCTTCACGGCTGGATAATCCTTGATTGCAGCATTGATACCGCCAACGCCCTTTGTCATGTCCAGAAGGTCTTTCTCTGTTACTGAGAAATACACCTGCATAGTGCCGATGCTCGACACAGTGGTGAGTGGCTGCTGGCTTGAAGCGCTCACCAATGCGCCCACACGGTATGGCAGATCGCCTACGACACCGTTGGCAGGACTGGTGATATAGCAGAAGTCGAGGTTCTGCTTGGCTGATACATAAGCTGCTTCGGCCTGTGCCACGGCAGCATAGGCTGCCTCGAGATTGTTCTTTGATGACTGAAGCTCGTAAGTACCGATAACGTTGTTCTTGAAGAGCTTCTCATTGTTTGAGTATGTCAGCTTGGCTGTATTGAGCTGAGCCTTTGCTGTGTTCACGGCTGCCCTTGCCTGGCGCACGGCTGCCTGGTAGGTCTCGTTGTCGATGACGAAGAGGAGCTGGCCTTTCTTCACTGCCTGACCTTCATGCACACACAACTTGGTGATGAATCCAGACACCTTAGGACGAATCTCCACGTCCTGCACTCCCTTTATCGTAGCAGGATAGGTGGTCTGCAGCTCTGCTGACTGCACACCTACTGTCCTTACCGCATATTCGTCGTCGCCGAAATCCGGTTTTCCACTTTTCTTGCCTCCGCCGCATGACACGAGCACTGCGGCAAGCAACAGAATAAATAAATTACTCTTTTTCTTCATACCTATTTATAATATTAATGTTTTCTATGTATGTAAAATTATATATGTAATGATTTGTATATTATATATGTAAAACTACCTAATATTTCTTTTTTGATTTATCCGCCCCGGCTGCTGATGGCATTCACATGCTAAAGCAAATTTCCAGCGGATCATTTGTAGAAAACCCGAATACAGGTTTCAGTTTTCAGATGCAAAATTAGCCATTATTCTTCATACTATGATGGCATGTCAATGATTATTGTTTTGTTTTAACTAAATTTTAAGGAAAACGGAAAAGCCATCAGTCACAATGGTCACGCCACAAGAACTTTGGAACACTGGCAGCAGAAAACTGCATCAAGCCATCATGCCGTTTGTGGGTTGAAATCCAAACAAATATTTCAATAAATGGGCAACATGCTTGCCCATGTTGGGTAAGCACCGTTCTCAAGTGGGGCAAGCAGCGTGCCCCACTTGGGCAGATTTCACGCTCAACCGCTGCCCGATATTCTTATTTATTGACATTCATGGCTTCAGGAATTGTACAGCGCATATAAGCATCTGTATACACTGGCGGCACGGATACGCTTACGTTTCCTGTTGATTTTTGAAAAGACAAAAGCTCATGCTTCACTTAATCGAGTAGGAGGAAAACGAAGCAGTTTTCTTCCTACTTTCGTTTTCCGACCTCTCACACCACCGTACGTGCGGTTCCGCATACGGCGGTTCCTATTTTGGATACCATTCGAGATATGCCTCCATTAAAGTAGCATACCCTGCGGAGCGTAGTTTATTGTTATCTATCGCCCTTTTTAGAACAGGGCTGTCAGCTATTCGCCAATAGCCCTTGCGAGTATTACCCCATTCGTATGCTTGGTATTTACTAATGCCACATCTGATGAGGTTTGCCACTTTTGTCTTGACTTTCTTCCAAGCTTTCCATATACACATGCGTATTCGACGTCTTAACCATTCATCAGTATCAAGTAAGAGACGTTTCATATTAGCAAGATGATAATAGCCGACCCACCCTCTTATGTATTCTTTCAGCTTTTGCTTTCTCTTGGCGTATCCCCATCCGTTGCTGCGACTTGTCAATTCTTTCAACCTTGATTTCATCTTGGCTTTGGACTTTGGGTGCACTGTGAGTTGGCATTTGCCCTTCATCACATAAAAGGAGTAGCCGAGGTATTTCACTCCGCGCACATACGACACTACGGTCTTTTCCTTGTTGACTTTGAGA
>ENA-OQID01000919-OQID01000919.1-human-gut-metagenome-genome-assembly--contig:-NODE-919-length-13330-cov-2.805025_pt1 | contig 13330 bp, 14 predicted proteins | sample MGYA00242567_ERZ504727 | MGnify/ENA primary metagenome ERZ504727 (study PRJEB26092, sample SAMD00036215) | human gut metagenome | host: Homo sapiens | study: EMG produced TPA metagenomics assembly of...
TAATTGCGGAAACGGTCCTCCGTTTTCCGATTACACATATCACATTTTTCTTTTACTACTTGCAGGAAAAACGGCTTCCGAGGATCGGGAGCCGTTTTTCTGGTGAGATAATTATTCTTTCTTGCCTATAGGCATTATAGCATATGCCAATCGTGATTGCAAGATACATGGTTTGCTTTTTTTGTCTCCGAAGCGCTGGCAAGGGACTTAAGACACGGAAAGGGGCTTGACAGACAGCCTGGATCCGTGGATAATACATGTAATATATCTGGTCATTTCTGACCATTTTTCCACCTATATAATTAAAGAAGGAACTATGTACGCAAAAGCGAAAAGGTTGACACAGTGGGGATCCTGCGACCTTGGTGAACGCGGGTACAGTCCCATCGAGATCCTGCGGAATTTTTATGGAGATGATATGTATATCAATACGGCAGAACAGATCTCCGGCATCCCGGCATCGTGGCCGGGATATGATCTGAAGATTGGTGCCACCGGTGATAAGGTGCGGCAGCTGCAGGAGCAGTTAGATGCAATCTCCAGCGTGTATACCGCAATTCCGGATATTTCCCCTGACGGGATCTATGGTCCGGCTACCGCGGAAGCTGTTCGGAAATTCCAGTCGATTTTTGGACTTCCCCAGACCGGAGTGGTAGATTTTGCTACATGGTATAAGATTTCCCACATATATGTGGGGATTACAAGGATTGCGGAATTATCGTAAATGAAATATGGATAGAAAGTGATATGTTGCCGGACATGGTGACAGGAGATGCCTGCCGATCCTGTCACCATGAATTCAGGAGCAGGCTTTTGCGGGACGGAGAAGTGAGGATTAACTGATACTATGAATAAAATGCAGTCAGAAGTCAAGAGACGGATATAGATATGTTGAAACGGTTGTCGGAAAAAAGAGAACGATTTCCTCGGATTTACCAGAAAAATCCTTGTAGAATCCACAGAAATGTGCTATGATATGAGTGTCAGAAAAATACATGCGCAGATATGGTTCATCGGTAGAACGCTAGCTTCCCAAGCTGGAAAGGCGGGTTCGATTCCCGTTATCTGCTTCCATCGGGGGATCCTTAGAAATTAAGGATTCCCTTATTTTATGCGGCTTTGCGGGATTTTTGGAATAAGCTTATCCTTTCGAATAAGAGGGTAAAAGTGCATATTTCCGGGGAAAGTATCACACGAAATATTACATGAAAAGCTATTTATACTGGAAAGAGAACAGCACAGATTGACAAAATTATTTTCATGCTTTACACTTTAAATTACAGAACACTTCCCGGAACCAAGAACTGCCGGGAGAAATATGAAACGAAAGTAAAGGAGAATCTGCAGTTATATCTGGTACCGACAGGTGAGGGTGAGTATTTGAATATGGCGTTTTCTGATACGAAGGAGTTTACCTATATCAGAAACGCACCGGATGATTCCGGCGACTGGGTCGGGAAACTTTATAAAGATTCGGCGGCTCAGGTGCTGGAATATCTGGATGGCTGGACGAAGATCAGATCGGGTTCGGCTGAAGGATATGTGCCGGAAGATGCGCTTTTTACAGGAGAGGAGGCGCAGGCGCGTGCACAGGAGTATGAGAAGGATACAGTGACGGTTACGGCATATGTGCTTAATGTTCGGGAAGGCTGCGGAACGGACAGTAAGATTTTGACACAGATAAAAAAAGGCGAAGTTTATGAGACTGTGGGAGAAGCGACCGGCGGATGGTATCCGGTAAAAGTAGGAGATAAAAGCGGTTGGGTCTCAGGCGACTACGTGATTGCAGAAACTTCTTATTCTTATGGGGAGACAAAAGAAGAGGAAGAAAAGCGGATCGCAGAAGAAGAAGCGCAAGAAAAAATGGCAGCATCTGTCGTTTGCGGTGCTGACGGCAGACCGGGAACACGGCCTGTAGGCGCTGTTTCGCAGGGGAGAGTGAATACGCCTTCGCAAGCTCCGGGAACTCCGGGGCAGGCTGTTATTGATTATGCTTGTCAGTTTATCGGAAATCCATATGTTTGGGGAGGTACAAGCCTGACAAATGGAGCGGATTGCTCTGGATTTGTTCAGTCAGTATATGCTAATTTTGGAGTTAGCATGCCACGTACATCAAGTGCCATGAGAAGTGCGGGAACAGAAGTAAGCTACAGCGAGGCTGTTCCGGGAGATGTAATCTGTTATGAGGGGCATGTAGGAATTTATATAGGAAATGGTCAGATTGTAAATGCGATTGATGAAGCGCATGGAATTGGTGTATCTTCAGCAACATATACAAACATTATCACTGTCAGAAGACTTCTGTAATAGTTCAGAAATTATAAGGAAAACCTCAGGAATTGTCTTGAGGTTTTTTTTGTGCCAGAACACATAAGAAAAGTAGCGTGTACAAAATGCACAAAAATGTCGAAATGTGAAAAAAAATGAAAAAAATTAAAAATACACTTATCCACATGAAAAATTGGAAAAAACACAATAAATAGTAGTTTTCCTCAAAGTTATCCACATTATCCACACTAAAGGGCGTGGAAAGTGTGGATTATTATTGTGAAAAAAAGAACAAGCGTTTTGTAGAGAAATAATAAAAAAATTATTTTGTCGAAAAAACGGAGAAAAAATGTTGACTTTTAAGTAATCTCAATTTGTATACAATTGTATATACAATTGAGAAACTTTTGAAATGTTTAAGAGTTTAAGAGATTGATAATTTATAAAAATGGTATTATAATAGGTAAAGTAAAAATTATAGAAGGAGGAATCTCAAATGGCTGTACAAGTTTCAAAAGAAATGACAATTGGTGAAATTCTTGCAATTAATCCTATGGTGGCACCGATTTTAATGGAAATTGGTATGCACTGTCTCGGATGCCCATCTGCACAGGGAGAATCTCTGGAAGAAGCAGCAATGGTACACGGTATTGACGTAGAATTATTAGTTGAAAAGATTAATGCAGCAATTAATGCATAAAGAAAAAATGGGAAGAGAGTATTTGAACTCTCTTCCCATTTTTTTAAATTACTGCCAACTGTTGAACTGCATTGTTGGCTATAAATACTTCACAGTGCTCTTCCAAATATGCAAGTGTTGCTCCGGAAGCACGTTCTAAGGATCCATATTCAGATAACATGTTACAAATCTTATTGTATTCATTAGTTGTATGCTCAGACTGTGTGAGCGCTAAGATGAATACATTGTTTGAAGTATCTTTATATAATGTGTTGGAACCAAAGTACATTGCCTTTAGCAAATGAGCAGCATGGATGACGCTGTCCATATTCGAGAATGAAAAAAGGCGAATTGCCGGATTTTTTGCTTCTTTTATCTCTTCTTTTTTCGCTTCCGCCATTTTAGCCGGAGGTTCGGATACCGCTTCTTTTACTTTATTTATCAAATCTAAAATATCTTCTGCGCCTTCCAGTTTATCTAATACATTTCGCTTTCTGCTGTCTAAATCAGCCGGAGAAGGAGCGAATTTTGAAAATCTTGTATCAAGTTCTTCCGGATCTTCTACCTTTGTGATAATGAGTACAATAGAATCGGAAGATGTAGGAATTGCCTCTATCATCAAAGGGATATCTTCTGCTTCGAAACCAAATTCAGCAGCAGCCTGTTGCATCATATCGTGGAAAAGTGATTTTGCCTTTTCAGTTCCATAAGCCAATTCGCTGAGTTTTAATTCGCGGTCAGCTAAATCAGCTTGTGTAAGAGTACAGCGTATTTGATTATCGTTAATTTTTTCAATCTTCATAATGATCACTTCCTATTCATAAATAGATCTGCTTACTTTTTATTAGTATAAACAAAAACAAAAAATATGTAAAGAGAATTTTGTGTGGAAAAGTATGTGGATATCTTGTGGAAAATCCGTGGATAAGTATAGTATGGATAAAGAAAAGCTTGAAATTACAAGGTAAATCTTTACAATTAGATATAAACAAAATAGTGCTTGCAAGTAATAAATGAAAATGATTATAATTTTATTACAAGAAGATAGTATGTCGGGCGGCTATGTTTACAATGTAAGGAGGGACGTATTATCGAAGGCAGGATTCTTAACTTCTCAATAAGAATCTTTTCGTAAAAATAATCTTTTAAGAAATAATCTGAAAAAGTCTAATTTGTTTAAATCAAACACATTTCAATAGCGAATCAACAATACATATCACAGGATTTAATCGAATCAGAAAACCAAAACAAGCAACGTATAAAATAAACAAAAAAAGAAATTCTAAAGAGAAAACCTATCTTCTTGTCAGCAAAAACATTTCCATAAGATATATCACAGAACCTCAAGGAATAGTGGAATGTCAGATGCCATAGTTGCCAATTGTAAAAATTATGGAGGAGCGGAACATGGAAGAGAGAGAACTATATAAAGATTTGTATGCGGAGTTAGAAAAATACGAGAATCGAGGTGTCAGCATACGGTTGAACAATCAGCCGGCAAGTCCTATGCAGATTGTTACGGCACATATGGTAAAAGAGGAAAATGCCTATATGAGAGATTACGTCTGGGATGATAAGGGAGACGTTAAAGAAATCGTATTTCACAGTATCAGCAACAGTTAAGAAAGACGCACAGATACCCCTCTTGCGAAGACAATTAGATTGTTTATATTTGCGGAAATTGTCGAAATAGTTGATGACGTGTACAAAAAATATTGTTATAATAGGTTCAAGTAGGAGGTGTAGCATGGACGAAAGAACAAGAAAGAGTTCAGGTACAACAAGGCAGATGCAAAATAAGAGCACGACCCAAAGAACCAGATCAGCACAGAATGGTTCGAATAGGAAGAGAAGAAATGGTGCATCAAGGAGACAGAGAAAACGCAATTTGGCGTTCAAGATGAGTATCCTTGTTTTGATAGTAATAGGTATTGTAGGAGGCGCTTTCTTATTAAAGAGATATAGCCCATCCAAAGAAAAAGCTGATTTGAAAAAATATTATGGAATAGAACAAGACAATCAGGTAGCTGTTATTATAGACAATCAGATTCTTGAAGCGAAAGCGGCGATGTTTGATGGAAAGCCATACTTGGAATATTCGCTTGTGCGAGATTATCTAAATGATAGATTTTATTGGGATTCCAATGAGAATATTTTATTGTACACACTCCCGGAAGGAACGATCCGGGCAGACGTAGGAAGTAATGAGTATACACTGCAGAAAGAAAAGAAAAGTGAAGATTATACGATTATAAAGACGGAAGGAAGTACGGCGTATATCGCACTGGATTTTGTGCAGAAGTATACAAATATTGAATTTAAAACATATGAAGACCCGCAGAGAGTCATGATTATAAGTGACTGGGGAAAGATCAGAACGGCAACGGTCAAAAAGGATACACAGGTGAGGTACAGAGGCGGAGTGAAGAGTCCGTACCTGACAGAGGTATCCAAAAAGGATAAGGTAACTGTAATTGAGAATGAAGGGGACTGGAAAAAAGTTCGTACAGAGGATGGATATATTGGATATATCAAGAAAAATTGTCTGAAGAATGAAAAGGAAGAGACGATTTCGAGAGAGTTTGAAGAACAGGTATACACAAACATTTCAAAAGACTACACAATCAATATGGCGTGGCACGTGGTGACGAATCAGAGTGCGAACGAAAAAGTGCTTCAGACAATTGCAGATACAAAAGGTTTGACAACAATTTCTCCAACGTGGTTTACAATTGCAGATACAGATGGAAATATTAACTCTCTTGCAAGTTCCCAGTATGTGAACTATGCTCATCAGTCCAATATCGAAGTATGGGCGCTGGTGAGAGATTTTGATGGTGGAATCGGTTCTTATGAAGAATCTTACGAAGTACTTAGTCATACTTCAAAGAGAGAAAACTTGGTAAATCAGCTGATCGCAGAGGCACTGCAGACAGGAATTGACGGCATTAATGTCGACTTTGAGAAGATTTCTGCAGAGTGCGGAGAACATTATATTCAGTTTATCCGCGAGTTATCTGTAAAGTGCCGACAGAATGGACTTGTATTATCTGTGGACAACTATGTGCCGAAGACATACAATGCACATTATCATATAGAAGAGCAGGGGAAAGTTGCGGATTATGTAATTATCATGGGATATGATGAACATTACAGCGGCTCTTATGAAAGCGGTTCAGTTGCATCTTTGAATTTTGTAAAAGAGGGAATAGAAGCGACGTTAAATGCCGTACCAAAAGAAAAAGTAATCAATGCGGTTCCGTTTTTCACAAGACTTTGGAAAGAAGTTCCAAAGACCGAGGAAGAGCTGGCAGAGGAGGCAGGAACTGAAGCGGCTGAATATTCTGTAAAAGTGACGAGCGAAGCGCTTGGTATGGAAGCGGCAGAACAGGCGATTGCCGATGCAGGCGCTCAGACGACTGTAGATGAGGCAACCAAACAAAACTATGCTCAGTGGGAGGCAGATGGAGCCACATACAAGATTTGGTTAGAGGATGAGACTGCTTTGGAAGAGAAACTTAAGCTGATGAAGGAATATAAGCTGGCTGGAACAGCGGCATGGCGCTTAGGTTTTGAAAAGTCGAGTGTGTGGGAGCTGATTTTAAAATATGTGAACTGATCGATTAAGAAGAGCTGAATGTTCAGCTCTTCTTTTGCATATATTTTATCAATGAAATATATGGAGAATGATAGTTGAAAAGAAAGATAGAACTTTTGATGGTATTGCTGCTTTTAATAGGGGCGATTATTGCGAGTAAGGGATTGAGCGAGTATGTGACAAGTGAAAAAGTAGAAAAAGGTACAAAAACGGTTGTATTAGATGCGGGACACGGTTCAGAAGATCCCGGTAAAATAGGAATCAATAATGTACTGGAGAAAGATGTGAATCTCAAGATTTCTAAAAAAGTACAGAAAAGGCTGATTGAGCAAGGGATACATGTGGTGATGACGAGAGAAGATGACGACGGATTTTATAATGAAAGCAAATCAAATAAAAAAATTGCAGATATGAAAAAAAGAGTTGCCCTTATCAATGAGACGAAGCCTGATATTGCGGTCAGCATTCACCAAAACAGCTATCATGAAGAGAGCATAAAAGGAGCGCAGGTATTTTATTATACACATTCCAAAGAAGGGGAACGTGCTGCAACTGTCATGCAGGAGGCATTGAAGGCGCTGGATACAAACAACAAAAGACAGGCGAAAGAAAACAGTACATATTATATGTTAAAGAGAACAGAAGTGCCGACGATCATTGTAGAATGCGGATTTTTGAGTAATGCCCAGGAGGCAGAAAAATTAAAAAATGAGGAGTATCAGGATAAAGTGGCGGAAGCAATTTGTGCAGGGATTATAAAATGGCTAGACTAAGTGTACATAATGATGATATAATAAAAGTTATGAAAACAATAATTAAAAAAATCGACAAAAATCAACTTGATACAGAGATCATTGCAGAAGCAGGTGAGATACTTGAAAAAGGAGGACTTGTGGCGTTTCCAACAGAGACGGTGTATGGATTAGGAGCCAATGCACTGAATGAGGAAGCTGCAAGGAAGACTTATGAAGCAAAGGGACGTCCGTCAGATAATCCATTGATTGTTCACATTGCAGATATTCAGGCATTGGATGAGATTGTAGAATTTATACCGGAAAAAGCAAAAAGTATCGTAGAAAAATTTTGGCCTGGGCCACTGACACTTATATTTGAAAAGAGTGGAGTAGTTCCGCTTGGAACAACCGGCGGGCTGCAGACGGTGGCGGTGAGAATGCCGGAGGACGAGATTGCAAGGGCACTGATTCGGGCGGGAGGAGGTTATATTTCAGCCCCGAGTGCCAATACTTCCGGACGCCCAAGCCCTACGAGTGCGGAACATGTTGCGGAAGACCTTGATGGAAAGATCGATATGATCATCGATGGGGGCAATGTGGAAATAGGAGTAGAGTCAACGATCGTTGATATGACTGTGGAACCTCCTATGATCCTCAGACCCGGAGCAATCACGAAGGAGATGTTAGAGGAAGTCATAGGTGAAGTTGCTGTGGACAGGACAACATTGTCTGAGACGAGCGATGCGGCACCGAAAGCTCCTGGAATGAAATACCGTCACTATGCACCAAAAGCTCAGCTTGTGATTGTGAATGGTGCGCCGTTAGAAGCAGTGAAAGCTATTCGTCAGCTTGCATATGAACAGATGCGCAGGGGAAATCAGGTGGGAATCATTGCGACAAGCGAAACAGCGGATTTATATACGAATGGAATCGTAAAAAGTATTGGGACAAGAGCAAACGAGAATTCCATTGCTAAAAATCTTTATAAAGTGCTTCGTGAATTTGATGATGAAGAGGTGGCATATATTTTTAGTGAGGCATTTGCCGTGGAAGGAATCGGGAATGCGATTATGAACAGACTTATCAAAGCTGCGGGTCATCAGATCATAGAGGCGGAAGAGATTACGAAGCTTCAGAAATACAGAAGGATTCTGTTTGTAAGTAACAGTGACAATTGCAGGGGACCGATGGCGGCAGAGATCTTGCGCAATCAGCCACTTTTACAGGAATATGAAGTGGATTCTCGAGGAATGATCGTCTTGTTTCCTGAGCCGGCGAACCAAAAGGCAGAGGCAATCATGAAAAGCCAGCAGATGACCTTGGAGTCACATGAGGCAACGCCGTTTAGTGAAAAAGATTTGGATGACGATACATTGGTGCTTACATTGGAAGAACCGTACAAATGGAAGATTGTATCGGAATACGAAAATGTAAAGAATGTATTTACATTGAATGAGTACATTGAAGATGACAGACAGGTTCTCTCTACACATGGGCAGCCTTTGGTGGCATATGGAGAGAATTTTGAACTGTTAAAAGAGTTGATTTTAAAATTAGCAGAGAAACTAAATAAGGAGGCAAAAAAAGAATGATAGCAATTGGATGTGATCATGGTGGATATGATTTGAAATTGGAGATTATAAAATATTTAGAACGAGAAGGGCTTGCATATAAAGACTTCGGCTGCAATGGAGAATCGGTAGATTATCCAATTTATGCGAGAAAAGTGGGACAGGCTGTTTTGGATGGCGAGTGTGAAAAAGGAATTTTGATTTGCGGAACCGGAATTGGTATTTCCATCGCTGCGAATAAGATGAAAGGAATCCGTTGTGCACTTTGTTCTGACTGCTTTTCTGCGGAAGCTACAAGACTTCACAATGACGCAAACATCATTGCATTGGGGGGACGTGTATTAGGTCCGGAACTTGCAGTGAAGATTGTGGATACCTTTTTGAAGACTCCGTTTTCCGGAGATGAGCGTCATGTACGACGCATTTCGATGATTGAAGAATAAAGAACAAGAACAAGGAGAAAGAGTATGTCAAAAGTATACGTTATGGATCATCCGCTGATCCAGCATAAAGTAGGGATTATTAGAAGAGAAGAGGTTGGATCAAAGGATTTTCGTCAGATGATCAGTGAGATTGCAATGTTGATGTGTTATGAATCTACAAGAAACTTGAAGCTCCAGGATGTCAAGATCAAAACACCGATTTGTGAGACGACTGTCAAAGAACTGGCAGGGAAAAAACTTGCTGTCGTACCGATTTTGCGTGCAGGACTTGGTATGGTAGAAGGTATGCTTGCAATGATTCCGGCTGCAAAAGTAGGACATATCGGTCTGTATCGTGATCCGGAGACATTGGAGCCTGTAGAATATTACTGCAAACTTCCGTCAGACTGTAATGAAAGAGAAGTGTACGTGGTAGATCCGATGCTTGCAACAGGAGGTTCCTGTGTTGCGGCAATTCAGATGCTAAAAGAAAAAGGTGTCAAAAACATTCACTTCATGTGTATCATTGCGTCACCGGAAGGTGTGGAACGTCTGCAGAAAGAACATCCGGATGTAGATATTTATATTGCTGCATTGGATGAAAAATTGAACGATCACGGATATATTGTTCCGGGATTGGGAGATGCAGGAGATCGTATTTTTGGTACAAAATAGTTCATGTGGAGGTGTGTTGTCATGACTGAGAAGAGAAAAGATTATATTTCATGGGACGAATATTTTATGGGAGTTGCGATGCTCTCTGGTATGAGATCCAAGGACCCAAGTACACAGGTAGGGTGTTGCATTGTCAGTCAGGATAATAAGATACTTTCTATGGGGTATAATGGTTTCCCGATCGGGTGCTCGGACGATGAGTTCCCTTGGGAAAGGGAAGGCGATGATCCGCTGGAGACAAAATATTTGTACTCAACCCACAGTGAGCTGAATGCGATTTTGAACTACAGCGGTGGAAGTCTTGCAGGAGCGAAGCTTTATGTCTCACTGTTTCCGTGTAATGAATGTGCGAAAGCAATCATTCAAAGTGGAATACGAGAGGTGATATATGACTGCGATAAATATGCAGACACACCGTCTGTGATCGCATCAAAACGCATGATGGATGCGGCAGGAGTACGGTATTACCAATATCATCGCACAGGACGTGAGATAAAGATTGTTTTGTAACAGAGTATGGAACGGGGACTTTTTTAAGCCCCCGTATTTTAGTGGCAGGAACGTTGCCCTTTAGCCTGTCTCAATAAAAAACGATATTTTTTCCATGCAGCATTGCTTTCAAAAATGCAGCAGTCAATCAAATCTGGGTCGACGGCATTTTGAAAATTGGAATATGCGGCGTCCATCTGTGCTTTTACCTTTTCGATTTCTTCGTGTATATTGTATTCGGATGTTTCTCTTTGGCAGTTCTTTTGGAATAGTTTCATATGACACCCCTCATTCTTGTAAATAGTCTCTTTTATCTAGTATAGACAAAAAATAGAATAAAATACCATATTTGCAAAGGAAAAATCGGAATAAAACGAGGAGCTTGCACATATTCTGTAACAAAAAGCAGGGGGAAAAATATAATGCAGGAAGAGCCGAAAACCAGTTTTCTTATTAACTTTATTGTCAGAGCAGTAGTCGGTATGGGACTCATTTTTTTTGTCAATCAGTATCTGGAATATAGGGGGATCTCTCTGAGAGTAGGATTAAACGGAATTTCCTTTTTGACATCCGGAATCCTTGGAGTGCCAGGGGTTGCGATGCTTTACGGGATATTGGCGTACAAAATTTTATAGAGGTTGCACAAAAATAAAATATTTGAAAAAATGATATGGACAAGAGAGAAAAAGGCGTTTATAATGCAATGTACAAGTTAGTTAATCTTAAATTTTCAAAGATCAAAAGCCGATTCCGGCGAGAAATCCAAAGTTGAAAAATAAAATACGAAGGAGGGAGTATTTGAGTGAGAAGAATATTGTAATATGCGATCAGGAAGTCAAATATGCCGAGAAATTAATGGAAAATATTATGGAGCGAAAAGAATTTGCGGTGAGGGTATATGTATGCAGTACCTGGGAAAATGTAAAGATACTTTCGCGGGATAAAAATATTCATATCTTGGTCATAGATGAAACCTGTGCGAAGAAAGAGCGAAAAGGAGTGGAGGCAGAACAGATTTTTGTGCTGACGACAGGTAATTTTCAGAATGTGTCTCAGGATGAAAAGTGTGTTTACAAGTATCAGTGCGTGGATCAGATATTGTCAGAGATTCTGGAGACATATTTTGAGAGAACAAAAGAAAATATGATGCGAAGTGTGAAAAAGGAATCGGTTAAAATGCTGGCGGTATACTCGCCTATCCACAGAGCGGGAAAGACAAGCTTTGCAGTGGCGTTTGGAAAAGAACTGGCGAGATGTAAAAAAGTGCTGTATTTGAATCTGGAAGAATATTTCGGATATGGCGGAATATTTACACAGGCAGACGGTGGAAATCTTGGAGACGTCCTGTATTATACAAGACAGGAGAACAGTAATTTTGGACTTCGGCTTGGAATGCTGGTCAGGAAAATGGATGAATTGGATTATATTCCGCCGATGCCGGTAAGTCTTGATTTGAAGGAGGTACTTTGGGAAGAATGGGAAGTTTTGCTGAAACAGATTGTGGAGGACAGCGTCTATGAGGTGATTCTTTTGGATGTCGGCGAATGTGTGCAGGGACTTTTTCAGATGCTGGATTTGTGTGACAGAATTTATATGCCAATTTTAGAGGATAGTATCTCACAGGGAAAACTGCGGCAGTATGAGGAGAATCTGCAGACACTGCAGTTGGAGAGACTGTCAGAAAAAACATATTCGTTTATTGTCCCACAGGATATTGAAAATGCGGTAAGGAGGCTTGTGAAGGAGGAACGTCTATGATTCAGATGGAAGAATTATATGAGAAAATTCTGGCGGAGCTGGATCTGTCGAAGGAAGTGGAAGATGACGAACTTGTAGAGATCATACACCGGACTTTAGAAGAAAAGGGAAAAGAGTCCTATATACCATTGAAACAAAAATCAGGTCTTGGAAAGGAACTGTTCAATACATTCCGAAAGCTTGATATTTTGCAGGAACTGATTGAAGATGATGAAATTACGGAGATTATGATCAATGGAACTGACCATATTTTTGTGGAGAAGCAGGGAAAGATTTTGGAACTTGAAAAGAGGTTTATCACAAGGACAAAACTGGAAGATGTGATTCAGCAGATTGTAGCGGGTTCAAACCGGATTGTAAACGAAGCTTCACCGATTGTGGATGCAAGGCTTCCGGATGGTTCCAGAGTCAATGTGGTACTTTATCCGGTTGCGTTAAATGGCCCGATTGTGACGATTCGAAAATTTCCGAAAGAGAATATCACAATGGAGCAGCTTGTACAGTGGGAGGCAGTCGGGCCGGAGCTTGTGCCATTTTTAAAGCGGCTGATGGAAGCAAAATACAATATTTTTATCAGCGGTGGAACAGGTTCTGGGAAAACCACTTTTTTAAATGCATTATCGGACTTCATCCCAAAAGATGAGAGGATAATTACAATTGAGGACAATGCAGAGCTGAGAATCAAAAATGTTCTGAATCTGGTTCGTCTTGAGGCGAGAAATGCAAATGTGGAAGGAACAGGAGAGATTTCGATTCGCGATTTAATCAAATCAGCGCTTCGAATGCGCCCAACGAGAATTATTGTCGGTGAAGTGCGAGGAAGTGAGGCAATCGACATGCTGCAGAGTCTGAATACCGGACATTGCGGAGCGAGCAGCGGGCATTCTAACAGTCCGGAGGATATGCTCAGTCGATTAGAGACAATGGTTCTGATGGGAATGGACATTCCGCTTACGGCAATTCAGAGACAGATTGCCTCAGCAATTGATATTATTATACATCTTGGAAGACTGAGAGACAGAAGCAGAAAGCTTTTACAGATTGTTGAGGTTTTGGGGTATGAGGACGGGAAGATCCAGCTTCAGACGTTGTATGAGCTTCAGGAGACGGAGATGATTGGAGGGAAAATCAAAGGA
>ENA-OQID01000920-OQID01000920.1-human-gut-metagenome-genome-assembly--contig:-NODE-920-length-13284-cov-3.751344_pt1 | contig 13284 bp, 10 predicted proteins | sample MGYA00242567_ERZ504727 | MGnify/ENA primary metagenome ERZ504727 (study PRJEB26092, sample SAMD00036215) | human gut metagenome | host: Homo sapiens | study: EMG produced TPA metagenomics assembly of...
TGTTCGACAAGCCGGCGTTCAAGAACGTGATCTGCCATGGCATCGTGCTTGGCTCCGACGGCCAGAAGATGTCGAAGCACTTGCGCAACTACCCGGATGTGAACGGTGTGTTCAACGATTTCGGCTCCGACGCCATGCGCTGGTTCCTCATGAGCTCGCCGATCCTACGCGGCGGCAACCTGATCGTGACCGCCGATGGCATTCGCGACACCGTGCGTCAGGTCATGCTGCCAGTGTGGAGCTCGTACTACTTCTTCACCCTGTATGCGAACGCCGCCAATAATGGCGCCGGCTTCGATGCTCGTACATTGCGTGCCGATGAGGTCGCCGCACTGCCGGAAATGGACCGCTACCTGCTGGCACGTACCCGCCGACTGATCGAAAAGACGCAAAGCTCGCTGGACAACTTCCTGATCTCTGACGCATGCGAAGCCGTGTCCGATTTCATTGACATGCTCACCAACTGGTATATCCGCAACAATCGTGATCGCTTCTGGAACGAGGATGCGAACGCATTCAACACGCTGTACACCGTGCTTGAAGCATTCATGCGTGTAATCGCACCGCTCGCCCCGATGGAAGCGGAAGCGGTGTGGCGTGGCCTGACCGGCGGCGAGTCCGTGCATCTGGCCGACTGGCCGTTCCTTGCCGACGAACGGACCGGAAAGGCAACAGAACTGGGTCGCGTGCTTGTTGACGATCCGGCTCTGGTTGACGCGATGGAGAAGGTGCGCGAGGTCGTGTCCGGCACCCTGTCGATGCGTAAGACGAAGCAGATCCGCGTGCGCCAGCCACTGCATAAGCTGACCGTGGTGGTGGAAAACACTGATGCCGTGGCCGCATACGACGAGATTCTGAAATCCGAACTGAACGTGAAGAACGTTGAACTGTGCACGCTTGAGGATGCCGAAGCCCAAGGCTTGAAGATTATCAACGAGCTGCGCGTGAACGCTCGCGTGGCAGGCAAGCGCCTGCGCAAGGACGTACAGTTCGCCATCAAGGCCTCCAAGTCCGGCGCATGGCATGTGAACGCAGACGGCGCTCCGGTATGCGAGACGCCGAACGGCGAGATCATGCTTGAGGAAGGCGAATACGAGCTGATCAACAGCGTGGAGGAGAAGAACGCCGAAGAGGCCGCCAACTCCGTTTCCGCAGCGCTGCCGACCGGCGGCTTCGTGATCCTCGACACCGAGCTGAACGACGATCTGGTTGCCGAAGGCTACGCCCGCGACGTGATCCGCTCCGTGCAGGACGCCCGTAAGGCCGCCGGTCTGGAAATCTCCGACCGCATCGCACTGGTGCTGACCGTGCCGGCCGATGACGTGGCGAAGGTCGAGCAGTTCAAGGATCTCATCGCTTCCGAGACGCTCGCCACCTCCTTCAATGTGAAGGAAGGCGGCTCCGAGCTCAGCGTGGAGGTTGCCAAGGCCTGAACTGAACGAAGCTCGGTCGGCTTGCGATTATTCCAAGCTGCGGCTAGAGTAATCCCTTGGCTTTCGAGCCGCCGTGGCGTTGCCCACCGCGGCTCGAGTCCACTCAAGACTTGATTTGTGTCCGTGCCGCGCAGCCGCGTTCCTTACGCGGTTGGCGCGCACGGAAACAGATCGTTAAGCGAATGGTTCTCAGTACCATCCATGTGAGTCAAGCACACATTCTTGAGAAGCAGTCGCGCCGCCGGACGGCGGATTCAACGGGTTCGCCCAAGTGGGTGGATTCCAAGAATCCGCTGTCCGGTTTTTTTTTCTATGTGCGAATAAATGTGGCTAACGCGGAATTTAGCTACACTTATTCGGTTAAGTGTAGCTAACGCAAAAAATATTCATATCTTTCCATTTGGAATTGAAAATGGAAAGATATGAATAGGTATACCAATGAGTATGCGTATATGCGGATTATTCCACTTGAAAGTCTTCTGTCTCTATATGCCGAACCTCGTTGCAATGCTCGTGAGAACTGTAACGCTATGGTAATGTAGGGGTGCTTGAACATATCTGTGAAGGAGCAGATTATGACTTTGCTGGCGCACAAGGACGCGGATGGCGGTGTGCAGACGTTGCGTGACCATCTTCACAATGCGGGTGACTTAGCGGAAAGCTATGAATCGGAGTTTTCTCAGATTCCGCGAATGGCGGCGCTCCTGCATGATGTTGGAAAGGTCGCGCAACAGTTTCAAACGTATCTGATATCAGGCAAGGGACGTCGTGGTGAGATTCCTCATGCGAGGCAGGGTGCGTTCGTCGTCAATGACCTGCCGATTTCGAATTCGGCAGCGGAAATCGTGAAAGAGATTCTTGAACTTGTTATTGCAAAACATCATGGAGAGCTTCCTGATTGCATCAATGAAATCGGTGATGAGGCTTTTCTCACAGGTTTTACGGAAGCAGATAAACAGAATCCTAAATATGCGTATGGGGAAATCAAACAGGGGCTACATGATTTGGACCTCGACTTGCAAGACACCTTCCAGCAGGCCGAAAAAGATGTTTTCGATTTTGTAGGACGAACTAAATTGCTGAAATTGTCGAAAGATAGTCGTTATTTCTACTCGGGATTACTAGTTAAATACGTTTATTCTCGTTTGATTGATGCCGATAGAACAGATACGGCTTATTTTGAGACGAAAGAGCAATATCATCCGATCAAGGCGGATTGGTCGGAACTGATTCGCCGTCTTGACGAAAGCATGAAATCATTCGATTCGACATCCGAAATCAATAAAATCCGTCAACAGATTACGGAACAGTGCCGTCAAGCTGGGAGCAGAGAGACAGGGATTTACCGATTGTCGGTTCCGACCGGAGGCGGTAAAACGTTGGCTTCGTTGAATTTCGCCTTGCATCATGCTTTGGAAACAGGGAAAAGACGAATCATTTATGTGATTCCGTACTTGTCTATTACGTCACAGACCGTGGCAACATTCCGGAATATGCTTGGTCTGGATGCTGACAGCAATATTGTGCTGGAGCATTACTCCACCGCGGGCCTTCAGAATTCCGGTAACACGGGATCTATCGGCACAAGTGAGGAAGAGGATGCGAAGGAACGTCAACGTAAACTGGCGTCTGAACGTTGGGATAATCCGATCATCGTGACTACGATGGTCGAATTCTTGGAAACGGTTATGTCGGCGCGTGGTACGAAACTTCGTAAATTCCACAACATGGCCAATAGCGTCATCATTTTTGATGAGATTCAGTCGCTTCCATTGAATATCATCAATCCGTTTAATGAAGTTGTGAGTTTTCTTTCGACGATATTGGACTCGACTATTCTGCTGTGCTCAGCTACGCAGCCTTTATTGGAACGAACGGCGCGAAAGAATCTGCGTCTGTCAGACGAGCCTGATCTTATCGACAATACTGATGGTTACGAAGAGAAGCTCAAGCGTACCCGGATTATTGCTTCACAGGAAAGCAAGAGTTGCGAGGAACTTGCGAACATCATATATGAGCAGGCACTTCGGAACGGCAATTGTCTGTCTATCGTCAACACGAAGAGTGAAGCGCGCAAAATGTATCAGTGTTTGCAAGAGCTCAATGCTGACGGGCAGTTTGAGTTGATTCATTTGAGTACTGCCATGTGTGGCAAACATAGGGCAGACCAGTTAGCGAGAATAAAGGTGTTAACTGATCCTCATGATTCCAAGCCGGTGATTTGCGTAAGCACGCAGCTTATCGAAGCGGGAGTGGACCTTTCGTTCGCATGCGTAGTCAGGGCGATGGCTGGTCTGGATAGCATTATGCAAGCGGCTGGCAGGTGCAACAGGAATGGTGAATCGAAAGAAATCAAGGATGTGTATGTCTATCCGTTGCAAGGTGAGGAAAGGTTCAAGGACTATCTTCCAGAGATTCACAGAGGCAAAAAGCTCACTTTGCAGATTATGGGTGAGCATCCTGATGCTGATCTGCTTTCTACTGGCATGCTCAATGAGTTTTATGGCATGCTGCTTCAAAGTGAGGATCGAGATGGCGGCAATAGTTTGCTGGATGGTCCGCTTTGGAAAAAGGAAAACGCTGGAAAAACGATTTATGAGTTGCTGGCATACAACGAAAGCCAACGTAAGCAATTCGAGAACAATACGATGGGGGAGAGATACAATCCGTTTTTTGCCCAGGCGTTCAAAACGGTCGGCAATGAATATCGTGTGATTCCGAAAATCACGCACAATGTTGTGGTTCCCTATGGCAATGCGATGGAATTACTGGATATGTTGGGCCACGGTGAGTTGAGGGAGAAGATTGCGATTCTGCGGCGGCTACAGGAATACACGGTTTCCCTTTTCGATTACGAATACAAGATTTTGAACGAAAAACATGCGATTTCCATCGCTAGCGAGGATTTCGATATTTGCGTTCTGAATGGAGATTATTACAAAGGCGAATATGGCGTGGTGACAGAGACGGACATGTCTCTGTTGATGATATGAAAGGGCAGTGGTTCTCCTGCAGGTCGATGGGAATCTGCAGGAGAGTTTCGTTTGGTAAATACGCATGTTGTACATATTTTCAATCCACGCCATGAATGTGGCGACAGTAGGAAAACCTACTTATACAAGAATAACTGGTTGATTGTTGATTGAGAAACACTCAAAGAGTTCTATGTACAATAAGCGTAAAATGTGCTATATTGACAGTGGCTGGTTGAGGGAACGATTAACGAAGGAGTTATATGCAACGACATCGCAACTCAATTGAATATGAGGTATCAGGCAGATATGCGTTGTTCTCGGAAGCAGCAACACGTGTTGGGGGTGAGAAATTTTCGTATCAGGTGCCAACGTACCAAGCTTTGAAAGGCATTACGGAAAGCATCTATTGGAAGCCAACTTTTATGTGGGTTATTGACGCTGTTCGTGTGATGAACAGAGTTCAGACTGAAGGAAAGGGAATTCGACCCATCAAAATGAGCGGTGGCAATGATCTTTCGTACTACACGTATCTCAAAGACGTGCGTTATCAGGTTTTGGCTCATTTCGAATGGAATGATCAGCGTGAAGATCTTGTCGCTGACCGCGACGAAAACAAACATCATAATATCGCCTTGAGATCCGTTCAGAAAGGCGGTCGCCGAGACATATTCTTGGGGACGCGCGAGTGCCAGGGGTATGTGGAACCATGTGAGTTCGGATCTGGCGAAGGGTTTTATGACGGTTATGGCGAGTGGAATATGGGATACATGTTCCATGGATTCACGTATCCGGATGAAAACGAGGACCACGATTTTATCGCCCGATTCTGGTCGCCTGTTATGTCCGACGGCATCATCGAATTTGAGCGTCCGGAATCCACGAAATTGGATGGACGAATTATCAGGAAAAACCAGAGCGTCAAGGAATTCGCTTTGGGGAGCAATCTGCAGCCGGTGGGAGAGGAGTGAGTGATGAGCCTGTCGAACAATCTGTTGCTTATCAACGAATCTGTGCACAACGCCGCCGGAAAAATTCCGAGAAGTGGCGACGGTTCTACGCTTGACATTAGGAAAGCCTTGATTCCTCCGGGGCATACGACACTTCCGACACTATTGACGCTAGGGGTAAACGAGAATGGTGAGATACTACGGCTTCTGAGGGAAAAACAAACGATTGTTATCCCGTGCACAGAAAGTTCCATGGGACGCACCATCAAGCCGGTACCGCATCCTCTGTTTGATCAGCTCCAATATCTCGACTTGCATTTCGACAAGGAGAAAACCTCCATGTATTTGGAGCAGCTTGCCGCTTGGAAAGGCGACAACGTCAAACTCAATGCCATCTATCGATGCGTTTCGGAACACAGCATCAGCGAAGAAGCCGCTCGATTCAATGTGGAAATAACCGAAAAAGACCGGAAAGCAGGTGTTTGCTTCGAAGTTGAAATTGGGCTGCAAAACTCAGATGTCTCGAACGATCCCGATATACAGGCGCAATGGATTTCTTATTTGTACCATGATCGACAGAAAAAAGGGAAGGATATGTTCGGAGAGGACCTATATGCTCCGATATTGAACTTCCCTAAGAAAATTGTCAGCGTAAATGGCAACGCCAAACTGTTATCGGCAAACGATTCAACGAATTTCACCTATCGAGGGCGCTTCGCATCCAAAGAGGAGGCTTTGCAAGTCGATGGTGAAACATCGCAGAAGATACATTCGACGCTGCAATGGTTGGTCAATAATCATGGAACGATTACCGATACCCAGGCCATAGTCATCTGCTCGGTGAAAAACCCCAGCGAAAAGCCGAAGCTTGACCCTCAGGAAGGTTCTTATGATTTTGGCTCTTTGTTCTCATCGGATGTGGACGAGCCGGAAGCTCCCCGCAACGATATTGCAGATGCGCTGACCGCAACAAACTTTCAATACGCACAAGTTTTTTCGAAGGTACTACGCGGATATGGCAATGCTAACAAACTCAAAAAGCATGCCGACCCAATGATGATTGTCATTCTGGATGCGGCGACATCAGGGCGTTTGAGCGTTACATATTACCGTGAACTTTCAAAAGACGAATATGTCGAAAGTATCCTGCAGTGGCATGTTGATGCGGCATGGCCGTTGAAAATGTACGACAAAGAAAAAAAGAAGTTTGTCGCATATGAAGGTGCGCCACCATTTGCCGACATCATCAGCTGCGCATATGACGTGTCAGACAGAAGCAGCAAAGCCTATAAACGTTTTGCGAAAAACACGAAAAAGCAGCTTATAGAATGCATGTTCGGAGGAGAATCGCTTCCCCGCTTCATATTGGACGCCACATACCACAGAGTCACTAAACCTATGGGATATGACGCTCCAGGAGCATGGCTAAGAGATTTTGAAATCGCATGCAGCCTATGGAAAAAACATTACATTGACGACGCGAGGAAGCAAAACAAACAGGAGGACACGATATCCATGTACCTTGAACCAACACGAAATGACCGCGACTACTTATACGGGAGATTGCTGGCACTCGCGGACCGCTTTGAAAACGGTGTCCTGTATAAGCAAGGAATCAGTGACACCCGTCCGACCAATGCCGTTAAGCTCATGAGCAATTTCGTCGCAAAGCCGTTTACAACATGGGGAACGCTGTGGAAGCAACTGATGCCCTACCTGAAATCGGCGAATGGCGCGCCCTGGTTCCAGAACAGCGTGGATGAGGTCATGGCGCTTTTCAAAGAAGGAGACTTCGAAGATAACCGTGCACTTTCACCGCTCTTTCTGCTCGGTTATTCATGCCAGCGAAGGGAGTCTATGCGTAAAGCGCAAGAAGCATCCCAGAAGAGCAAAGAAAACTAGTGTTTAGTTTTTGAAGTTATCGACGTTGATTATCAAAGAAAAAGTTAAGGAGTCATATCATGGCAGCTTTGGAAAACAAGATTGATTTCGCAGTCGTTTTTGCGTCTAATAATGCCAATCCTAATGGTGATCCGTTGAATGGCAATCGTCCACGAACCACATCGGAAGGGCTGGGCGAGGTTTCTGACGTTGCACTGAAAAGGAAGATTCGCAATCGCCTGCAAGATGCTGGTGAAACGATTTTCGTGCAGTCCGATGACCGTTCCGATGACGGCGCAAAATCATTGTCGGACCGTTTCAACACATATTTGAAAACCTTGCCGAAAGAAGAGCAGAAACAGAAGAACCTGGTGTTCCAGAAAGTGTGCGAACAGTGGCTTGACGTACGTGCGTTCGGACAAGTATTCGCATTCAAAAAAGCTAAGGATGTTGACGAAGTTTCCTTGGGCGTGCGCGGTCCGGTTTCCATTCAGGCTGCGTTCTCGGTTGAACCCATCGCCATTGACGACGTGCAGATCACTAAGTCAGTGAACAGTGAAACCACGGACACCGGTAAGAAATCCTCCGATACCATGGGAATGAAATACCGTGTTTCCGGCCGTGCGGTGTATGCGACGTATGGCAGCATCAGCCCACAGCTTGCCGAAAAAACCGGGTTTACTGCAGAAGACGCCGAAAAAATCAAGGAAGCTCTCGTCACGTTGTTTGAGAATGATGAAAGTTCGGCTCGTCCTGCGGGGTCCATGGAAGTGTTGGACGTTGTGTGGTTCACGCACAACAGCAAGTCAGGGCAATACTCTTCCGCCAAAGTTCATCGTTCCGTTTCCGTTAATGTGGACGGAACGGTGGCAGTGAATGGATCTTCTATTCCCGACTTGCGGTACGAAGTGATTGAAGGACGCTGAAGCGTTTGGAATTGAGAGAGTAAGGGGTGTTGCATGAAAGGGCCAGAAGGATATCCGGAAGAAGATTGGCTGGCCCTTTCGGGCATCCAGCATTTCTCATTCTGCAAACGACAGTGGGCTCTTATCCATATCGAACAGCTGTGGTCAGAGAATTATTTGACCACAGCTGGGCATCTGGAACATGAACGCGCCCACGATTATGCGGCTTCTGAATCTCGCGGCGATACGCTGATCGTGCGGGATTTGAGAGTCTATTCGCGAGCGCTCGGCATAACTGGAGCCTGTGATGTTGTGGAATTCCATAAGTCTAATGATGGTGTTCCGCTTCACGGAAGAGACGGATTGTGGTTGCCATATCCGATTGAATACAAACACGGCAAATCCAAAACGATTGATGCTGATCGTTTACAGCTATGCGCGGAAGCGATGTGCTTGGAAGAAATGCTCGCGTGTGATATTCCTGAAGGTGCTTTGTTTTATCGACAGACAAAACGTCGTGAGCGGGTAAAATTGGACGAAGATCTTCGCAACATGGTCGAAGCTGACTTCTTGCAAATGCATGATCTTTTCTCCCGCGGATGGACTCCTAAAGTGAAACAGACCAGATCGTGTTCGTCATGTTCTCTACGGGATTTGTGCCTGCCTGAATTACGGAAGGTGAAATCGGCAAAAGCATATATCGAAGAACGGCTCAAGGAAAGCGGGGAGTGATGAAGCGGCTGTTAAACACGCTGTTTGTGATGACGGAAGATGCCTATCTTGCTTTGGAGAACGACAATGTTGTGATTCATCAGAATGACAAAACCTTGGCGAAAGTGCCGTTACGGTCAATTGAGGGAATCATGTGTTTCTCGTATAAGGGTGCTTCGCCTGCTCTTATGGGGCGCTGCGGCAAACTGGGCGTTTCTATGGCATTCTATTCACCGAGAGGCCATTATTACTGTTCCGTGTTAGGGGAGGAGAATCGTAATGTGCTACTTCGCCGTGAACAATTTCGAGTCGCGGATGACGAACAAAAATCTTTGTGTTACGCGAAATCTTTCATTGTTGGAAAACTTTACAATGCGAAATGGGTGCTCGAACGTACGAAACGTGATCATGCTTTGCGGGTAAATATTGACCGACTTGCCGAGCAGAGCGGCAAATTGTCGGCGGCATTGTTAGAAGCTCGGAAAAGTTTGACGGTTGATGAGTTGAGGGGTGTCGAAGGGCTTGCTGCCAAAGATTATTTCTACGCTTTTGACGATTTGGTCCTGAAGAATAAAGATGATTTCTTTTTCACCAATAGGTCGAGGAGGCCTCCGCTGGACAGACTAAATGCATTGTTGTCTTTTTGCTACTCCATATTGACGAATGATTGCATTGCGGCTTTGCAAGGCGTGGGGCTGGATCCGTATGTTGGTTTTATGCATACGGATCGGCCCGGGAGAGCCTCTCTGGCATTGGATCTGGTTGAAGAGTTTCGCCCGGTGTTGGCTGACCGCTTTGTGCTGACATTGGTTAATACAGGCGCTGTTAAGCCGGGGGATTTTGAAATACGGGAGAATGGTGGTGTGCTGCTGTCTGATTCCGGGCGGAAGAAAGTGCTTACGGCGTGGCAGAAAAAGAAGAGCGATCAGATTCTTCATCCGTTCCTGCAAGAAAAAATTTCATGGGGGTTGGTTCCGTATGTGCAAGCGCTGCTGCTAGCTCGATCGTTGCGGGGTGATCTTGATGATTACCCGCCATTTATGTGGAAGTAAAAGGTGCGTAGCTGTGTGTGGCGGTATGCGATGATTCGTGGTGATACGTTATTGGAGGTGAAAAACCATGATGGTTGTGGTTGCGTACGATGTGAGTACGGAAACCCCTGAGGGGAAGCGTCGTCTTCGTTTGGTGGCGAAGATATGCATGAAATACGGACAGCGTGTGCAGAACAGTGTTTTCGAATGCTCGGTGAGTCCTTCCGATTATCTGGTGTTGGTGCACGATTTGCTGAAGATTGCCAATACCGATGAGGACAGCCTGCGCTTTTATAAACTTGGCGCTCGATATGCGGATAGGATTGAGCATTATGGACGTGAACGGAGTTTGCCGGTTAATGATGTGATGATGATATAGCACAGGCAAAATGGCATGGTGCCATAACGATATGGTGTGGGGTATGCTGGGTTGAGCGTTTGAGTGTGCCGTCCGGTATTCAGAGTGTGTTTTCTAGCCAGCAGTATTGTGTTTTCGGCAAGGTGGCCGGTCTTGGAATGGTGTTTGTGCGAAGTGTAAGCGCTCATGATAAGGGACGTCTTTCGCACCTGAAAAACTATCGAAATCCGAATTGTGATTTTCGTGGGGCGTTTTGAAAACTAAATAATGGACATTAAAATGAGACAGAAAGCCAGTTGCTCGTTTTAGACATGTTGTTCGTCGTATCGGCGGTGTTGTTTGATATGCTTAAAGCTAGGCAGCTGGCTTGCGTCTCAAAAAGCGGACAAAAATGTCCAGCTGCACTATCGCTCTCCTCATGGAGAGCGTGGATTGAAATGTCGGTCAGGGCGCGTAATGATGCACCCTTGAACTCATCGCTCTCCTCATGGAGAGCGTGGATTGAAATTCCTCGTCGTCGCCAAGCAGCAACAGGAAGCCCGATCGCTCTCCTCATGGAGAGCGTGGATTGAAATTGCACGATGTCGTCACCGGCGGAGACCTCCCAAATCGCTCTCCTCATGGAGAGCGTGGATTGAAATGGTTTCGTGTTTCCTGCCTGTCCGCTGTCGTGCAGATCGCTCTCCTCATGGAGAGCGTGGATTGAAATAACGTCCATCACGTATACAGTCTTATCAACTGATCGCTCTCCTCATGGAGAGCGTGGATTGAAATATAGACAACGTTCGCGGATACGTCGGAAATGCCGATCGCTCTCCTCATGGAGAGCGTGGATTGAAATTATGAAATGAATCGCCGTGACCAATACCCGATTTCATCGCTCTCCTCATGGAGAGCGTGGATTGAAATGTCAATGACTTTTAATTCGGAATTCCCTCAGACTATCGCTCTCCTCATGGAGAGCGTGGATTGAAATCTGCATGCGCTGTCGAACCTCGCCACCGGACTTGCGATCGCTCTCCTCATGGAGAGCGTGGATTGAAATAGGTCGAGGCGTCCTGACCAGCCGCTGAGACTGATCGCTCTCCTCATGGAGAGCGTGGATTGAAATGTGCGTGAGCATTGCGGCGTGTGGGTTGCACAGTACATCGCTCTCCTCATGGAGAGCGTGGATTGAAATTGAGCAAGGTCGACCAACGTCACGATCCACTGCATCGCTCTCCTCATGGAGAGCGTGGATTGAAATAACACGTTGGCTTTCATGGCATCGGTGAAACCCGGATCGCTCTCCTCATGGAGAGCGTGGATTGAAATATCAACGGACGGCGATTGCCGGTGAAATTCGCGTCGCTCTCCTCATGGAGAGCGTGGATTGAAATTGCATGTCGCGGTCGAACGCGTCGAGTTCCGGCTCGCTCTCCTCATGGAGAGCGTGGATTGAAATAATATTTTTCGTGAGGAAATGCGTATGGCATCCAATCGCTCTCCTCATGGAGAGCGTGGATTGAAATACCGGAAAACGCCAACCGTTAATACCGTAACTATCGCTCTCCTCATGGAGAGCGTGGATTGAAATGCTACGAGGTCAAAAGGCTCGAAGCGCGTGCCGTTCGCTCTCCTCATGGAGAGCGTGGATTGAAATGCCGACTTCGAGGCCGCCATGAAGGAACACATCGTCGCTCTCCTCATGGAGAGCGTGGATTGAAATCAGCTGGCGTCGTTCGGTTGAAGCGTGGTCCATTCGCTCTCCTCATGGAGAGCGTGGATTGAAATAATGGAATTTATGGTACTCAGGCGCAAGACGTCATCGCTCTCCTCATGGAGAGCGTGGATTGAAATAAGCTGCAAAACGGCCTCATTGTCGCGGACGGGCAATCGCTCTCCTCATGGAGAGCGTGGATTGAAATATGGCCTGTTGGCCATCCAGCCGATCAGGGTGGCTCGCTCTCCTCATGGAGAGCGTGGATTGAAATGAGGTCGAGGGGTGCTGCCACGACTTGGATGCTCTCGCTCTCCTCATGGAGAGCGTGGATTGAAATAAACTGCAAAACGGCATTATCATTGCGGACGGTCGCTCTCCTCATGGAGAGCGTGGATTGAAATGCCGACGGTGTCGAAATCGCCTTCCTTTTCGCTCGCTCTCCTCATGGAGAGCGTGGATTGAAATGCTGAATATCGCTTCGACGCAGGCCTTGCGCAGGTCGCTCTCCTCATGGAGAGCGTGGATTGAAATACTTCGATGCACACGGGCTGGCCATGCCAGTACTCGCTCTCCTCATGGAGAGCGTGGATTGAAATGCATACGACTACGGCAAACTAGGCATATCGCCAGGTCGCTCTCCTCATGGAGAGCGTGGATTGAAATCCAATTATGCCGTCGAGTGGAAGCTGCATAAGGGTCGCTCTCCTCATGGAGAGCGTGGATTGAAATCCATCTTGTTCTTCGCGGCGGCCGAGAGGGTGGAGTCGCTCTCCTCATGGAGAGCGTGGATTGAAATCCAAACAGGGTGGATACAATGGCACGGCGCAGGTCGCTCTCCTCATGGAGAGCGTGGATTGAAATATCGTCTCGATTTCCTTGTAGAGCTTCGCGGCAGTCGCTCTCCTCATGGAGAGCGTGGATTGAAATTCCAAGATGAGGGCTGACGGCACTCTCTCCACAAGTCGCTCTCCTCATGGAGAGCGTGGATTGAAATACGATAGCCATGGCGCTGCCCAGGATCATCGTCGGTCGTTCTCCTCATGGAGAGCGTGGATTGAAATAAGGCCGCGTCCGTGCAGGTGCAGGCAGCTCAGGTCGCTCTCCTCATGGAGAGCGTGGATTGAAATACGTCGGACAATACCATCAAGCAACAGGCCAACGAGTCGCTCTCCTCATGGAGAGCGTGGATTGAAATCGGACGATGCCGCTTGTGCTGCGCTTCCTTGGTCTGTCGCTCTCCTCATGGAGAGCGTGGATTGAAATGAAGACGGGCCGTATGCCTCCGACTCCCGCAACATGTCGCTCTCCTCATGGAGAGCGTGGATTGAAATGATACGATTA
>ENA-OQID01000932-OQID01000932.1-human-gut-metagenome-genome-assembly--contig:-NODE-932-length-13183-cov-18.749275_pt1 | contig 13183 bp, 5 predicted proteins | sample MGYA00242567_ERZ504727 | MGnify/ENA primary metagenome ERZ504727 (study PRJEB26092, sample SAMD00036215) | human gut metagenome | host: Homo sapiens | study: EMG produced TPA metagenomics assembly of...
TAAGAATCTGAGCAATACATAAAAAATATAATAGCGGAGATATTGATGACAAATATCACCATAATAAATCCCAGAACTGCTTGGAAGAGCGATTCTGGGATTTTTTATACCATTTGTTTAATATTTATATTATATAAAAAGGTTGACCGTGTCATCACAACACAGCCAACCTTAACGACTAACATCTTTTTTCGATTAATCTTTGTATGATAAACCTAAAACTAATGTCTTTTAGAGTAATTACTTGGCTTCCTTCCAATATTCTGGAGCGCCAAGACCTGCTGCAAAGCCACCATAGGTGTGCTTGCGATAATAATCCGAATCCCAGAGGCCTACTGGCAAACCAGCACGCCAACCACTATTGGCAGGACTGTCAGTAGCACACCACTGGCAGATACCCCACTGCTGATCCTTAGGAACAATCTCAAGATACTTCTTGACGATAAACTCGTAGTAAGCACGCATTGCCTTGTGCTGTTCCTCGGTCATATCAGTAGTCTTTACAAGGTTGCCGTTCTTATCCTCCAAGCCCATATCCAACTCAGAGATACGAACCAACTTATGTGAACCAACCATCAGGTTGAGCATGTTCACGTAAGCATCCTCTCTTTTCTTCTGCTCAACAGGATCCATGCTGCATGAAACGTGCATCTGACTGCCAATACCATCAATCACGGTACCGTCCTTCTCCCACTCATTAATCCAGTGAATCAAGCTCTCGAGCTTCTGGTTTTTATCATATTCCAAGTTGTAATCATTGATGAAGAGCTTCAATTCCTCAGGCTTTCCACCAGCATCAACAAAGCCCTTGCGAGCTGCAGCTACAGCAGTGCGAACATAATCAATGTCACCCAGGTAATCCTGCCAGTAGAAATTGTTCTTGGCATCATCGGCAGAAGCTGTAGCAGCATGCTGCAAGTCGTACTTGCCATCACCATCTTTATCTGCTCCAGAAAGAGCCTCGTTTACAACATCCCAAGCCTTCACCTTGCCCTCGGTAGCTGCCATCATGCCGTAAATCCAATTCTGCAAAACAGGAGTAAGTGCTTCCTTCTTTTCCTCAGGAGTCAAAGGTTTAGTATTGGATTTTTTGACCTGACAAACCTTAACAGAATGTACATCCAAAGTAGCATCTGCTGTCTGTGGTTTCAAGATGATATCATAATCACCTCCAACAACATTAGGCATCGGAAGTTTTACGGTTTGACGACCAGCAGAAACAGGTACACTTACAGTAATTTGCTGGTTACTATTTTTATCCCAACCATTCTGCATAGTCAATTCTACTCCACTAGCATCCTTGGAAGAAGTTATATCCAAATAAACCACATAATTACCCTCCTCAGAAAGCTTATTTTCGCCACCTGACATAACAAAGAACTGAGACCAATCTCCTGTTGGAACAAAATGGATAGCACCATTCACAACAGGTGGTTCGCATCCCATAGCTAAGAATGGGAAAGGTCCATCTGTATAGGTTCGCTTATGAACTTCATTTTCTATATCTACAGCAGCCGCACCAGCTACATTACCAATCTTATAGGAGATTTCTATCCAAGAAGGTTTGGTCCAGTGAGAAATATCATTTTCATCAAAGGTAGAGTTGACTACAAGATTATGGTCAGAGCCCTCTTCTTTCAAGATAAAATTATCAAAATAAAGTGTTCCGCCAACCTTTCCGAAACAGAAACGCAAATGGTCAACATCTGCATTTGGCGTGAAAGTGAAGCTATTGGGAACAGCACTTTCAGCTACAGTAAATGAACCTGCTCCATACTGTGTTGCAGAACCACCTTTCTTTTCAGGCCAGAAATCAATCGTTCCAGGATTAGTTCCCCTTACATTCAATGAAATCTCGTAAGTTTTACCAGCTTTAAGAGGCTCGTCCAAATCATAGTCGATTTCATAATCATAGGTCTCGGCCTTAGGATCACCACTTGTAATAATAAGACCAGGATTATTCTCAGCAGGAGGTAACTCCTTATCTGCAATCAGTCGCTTCAGGTACTTGTTAGGCTGCTGAGAATGCCAAGCCAAGGTATGGCCATAAACAGAAAGGCCTGCATCGGTAGCATTCTTAACATATTCCTTTACTTTATCAAAATCCATGCTACCATCATCAGCGACACAAGAAGACATCTTCATGGCGTTGCCGGCTACAGTCTCGTTAAAGTTACTGTTGGTCAAAGCATACACCAGTTCCTTCTTGTTATATTCATCTACAGCAGTTCCGATTCCGAGGTGGAAGTTTGGACGGTCCTTGATGTATTCCTTCAAGGCATCATATTGCTCTAGATAACCATACTGCGCTTCCTTTCCAGGACGTACAGTCTCGAAATTCTGGTCGAAGTGGTCTGCACAAGAGGCCAAAAGCATGGCCCCGAGTGCAGATACTAATATTTGTTTATTCATAACTTATGCGATCATTAATTATTATAGGTATAAGAGAACTCCTCCTTGGATACTCCACTACGCCACCAAACGAGTTTCTCATTGAGATTCTTCTTAACGCTGCCAGCGAAAGTAATCTCAGCATTGAGTTCCATCAAGTCACGATCCTTGTTATTCCACGAATGGATACCATTGTCAGCCCAAGAACCAGTACCTGTTGCAGTAACACCATCGGTGAGCGAAGTGATGGTACAGTTTTCTTTGTCATCGAAGGTGAGCAGGAGGTCTGCCTTCAAGATTTTGCTTCCCTCCTGAAACTCTACAGTATAAACAGAGCTGTTCAGGGTGCGGGTAGTAATCTGAACCTGTGAAGCCTTCTCGATATTATCGGTACTTGTATTGTGATTGGTCAACCACCAGCCACTATACTTGTTCTGATACTTCACGCAGTACATCACGTAATCCTTAGGAGCTGTTATCCAGATGGCTGAATTGGTACGGGAGCCTGTAGCACCTTCTCTCCGAGTACCGGCAGAGATTCTGTCGAAGCCCTGCTGATCGGTCATCACCAGAGGAATCACGTAGGTATTCTTCACGGCATCAGGATCTTTGAAGAAATCATCAGTCAGCTGCACTACAGTCTCACCCGTCATTCCACCCTTGAAATCGAGTTTGTTGGTAGAAAGTGAGTAATACTCTGCAGGCATTGCCGTGACAGGAGTGCCATCTGCAAAAGTAAGATGATCGCACAGACTGTTATCCACAGCTACGTTCACATAACCTTTTCTTCCATTGTAAGAGCCACCAAAAGTTGCCTTGATCTTACATTTATGTTCCTTATCGAGAGAGGTATCGTATTCCTCATCGCCCAAGACGATGGTACGAACCGGACTCTGATAAACAAACATGACAGTAGTTCCCCCCTCGTAATCATCGAAAGCCTGGTCTCCATTCTCACATGCAGTGAAAGAAGCCATCAGTGCCAGAAGGGCTGCCACCATTTTGATATATCGTTTCATAATCATTAGTCTTTATTTATAATATTAGCCGTTTATTATTTCCAACCTTCGTTCTGCTTGAGGTTGCTGTATTTCAGAATCTCAGAGTATGGGATAGGACCATAGTACATATAGTCTGAATAGTTGCGTTCCTCAGCGTCGAAAGTCTTGTAGATGTATTTGCCTGTTGTGGCATCTGTCGTGATGTTGATACCCTTGGCAGCCTCATTGAGTTTAGGGAGCTCAACCTTCCAGCGACGCAAGTCCCAGAAACGATGATTCTCGAAGCAGAGTTCCAAGCGACGCTCATTGCGAATCAACTCACGCATCTTGTCCTTGTTCTGTGCGCACTCTTCCAAGTATGGGTCTCCACCAAACTCACCAATGCCTGCACGCTTACGGATTGCCTTGATGACATCGTAAGCAGAATAGTTGGCACCGCCCACATTTGCCTTAGGACCCTGAGCCTCATTGGCAGCCTCAGCATAGTCGAGCAAGATTTCCGTAGTACGGATACGAGCAGACAGATGCTTCTGCTTGGTTGCAGAGCTTGGGTTGAGGTTCACATCAGGACGGAGCAACTTGCGGAGATAATAACCAGTCTTGGTTGATTTTCCGTTCTCCTTGTTCAAGCCATCCAGAGTTTTGGAATCGGCAGCTGTATTTACCACTCCATCAGTAGAACCGATTTTATCGCCATTTACCAGAATGTAGGCAGCGAGACGTGGATCACGGTTCTGATAAGGATTCTTGGCATCGTATACTGCATTAGCATCAGTAATAGGATAACCGTTTGACATAGGGAACGCATCCACCAGGTTCTGGGTTGGATTGAGCTTACCGCTACCATAGAGCGAAGGAGGATAGTTATCTGTCTCCAGAGTGTTGCTTTCATCAACGTTTCCACGCCAGATAATCTCCTTAGGATTCTCGGATGTAGCACCCAAACCGTCTATGAGCGACTTATTGCAGAACCACTTCCATCCGTCAGGATCCACTGCATCCAAACCACCAAACTCGCTCAGGCAGTTGGCAGCATATTTGGCAGCATCCTCATAAGAGGCTACACCGGCAGATTTATAAGCAGGAGAAGCGGCGAGTATGGCGAGCTGAGCCTTGAAAGCCGAGATGATGCGACCGTCAATCTTGCCACGATGGTTGGTACCGAAGGCACGATTGTACTCTGCATTGGTAGCCCCCTTCTGGGCATACTTGGCAGGAACCTTATCCTCATCCACATCGGCATACTGCTCAGGCAAATACTTCAGAGCCTCATCAAAATCAGACATAATCTGATCGTAGCACTCCTTGAAGGAGTTACGTGGAAGATTGAAATCAGACTTTGAATCTTCTGAAGAAAGATGGATAGGCACACCCATCAACTGACCATCTACCATTCCGGCATGAGCACGGAGCAAGTACATCATGTGTAAGCCACGCAAAGCATAGGCATTACCCTTGTAGTTGTCGCAATACATCTGATTGAGAATCTCACTTGAGTAAGACCACTCAACCTTATCGCAGTTTTCCAACATCAAGTTGCAGTACTGGATGGCATGATAACGTCCATCCCACTGTGAAACTGGGTTCATATTGGCATCCCAAGAACCTGTAGCCATCTTCTTATGGTTGAAATAGTCGCCTGAGTTTTCGTTGGTGACAGCATCATCTGTAGCCACATCAGTATATGGAGAGGTGCTATATGGCAGAGCCAGGTAAGCATTGTCAAGAATACCACGGGCAAACGTAGGATCCTTATACATCTCGCTGATATCTTGGTTATTTTCCAAGGCAGGCTCAAACAGGTCGTCACAAGAAGTGAGCGATACTAAGACTGCACTTATCAATAATAATCTTGATAATTTCATAATTTTAATTCTTTAATTAATTCTAGAATGAAACCTTAGCACCGATGCTATAGAAGCGGTTCAATGGTGCCGAGCCTGAATTGTTAACATCCATCTCCATGAGTTTGCGCTCCTTGGCTATGGTGAGCAGACTGTTGCCGTTGACAAAGAGCTGAAGTCCGCGTACGAAACTCTTCATGAACATCGCCTTAGGGAAGTCGTAGCTCAACTGCACCTTCTGAAGGTCGATGCGGTCGGTAGAGTACATCCAGAAGTCTGATGTCTGATAGTTGTTCGTACCTGCCTCAGTGGTCAGACGTGGGAAGGTGGCTGTGGCTGCAGTCTCCTTGGTCCATCTGCCGCGCATCTCTGCTGTATATTTGGCACTACCGCCCACCCAGAAGTAGGTGGAATTCTTCACGGCATGAGCACCGAAGTTTCCTGTGCCGAGCATGAAGAGGGTGAAGCCCTTATATTTCAGAGTGAGGTTCATACCGATAGTGGTAGGAGTTCCATACCAGCCGCCCTTGCCCAGATAAACCTGGTCCTTGCTGTCAATGACGCCATCGTTATTCTGGTCCTTGTACTTCAAGTCACCCGGACGGATGGTTCCGCCGATAATCTGGGTTGGAGAGTTCTTGATATCATTCTCATCCTGGAAGAAGCCCAGGCACTCATAACCCCAGATGGCATCGAGTGGCTGACCCTGGCGATACTGATAGGTATCAGCATACTGCGAATCATCTCGCTTGGTTGCCTCGGTGGTATAGTAAGTTACGTTGGCTCCTACGCCGAAACCGAAATCACCAAACTGTTTCTTGTAGTTCACAGCAAAGTCGAAACCGCTGCGCTTGTCCTCATTAAAATTAATGTAAGGAACGAAAGAAGACTCAGGATAGTAGCTGAACAGATAGCTAGGCACCTGATTGCGAGCCTCCAGAATTCCGTTGGTCCACTTAGAGAGGAAGTAAGATGCATCGAAACTCAAAGCCTTGTTGAGCACCTCTGCATGAACCGTGGCAGAAATTTCCTTGCGGTGCAGGTAGCTGAGTTCGTCATTGCTACCACGCTTAGCCTGCATAGCTGAGTGACCGGCGCCACCATTCCAATCCCACCAGCCACCGCTCTGATAGGTTCCGAGATACATATAATAGTTATCAATGCCCAGATCGGTCTTCATATCGGTATAGCTTGCACTCAAAGTTAAGTCATCGAAGATGGAATTCTCCAAGAACTTCTCTTTAGACAAGCGCCATCCCAATGTAACGGATGGAGAGACACCCAATCGCTTGGCTGATGGCAACTTGGCAGACCAAGGTGTAGCCAGAGCAAAATCGGCATAATACTTATGATCATAGTTATAAGAGAGCTGCAAGCCCATGTTGGCGTTGCTCACCTTATGATACTCTGCAGACTTACTCTGCTGATAACCGTTGGCCACCAACATGGCACTTACGTTGTGCACATCGTTGAAGGTGCGGTTGTAATCGAAGTGCGCATTGAATGCGATGGTCTGGTTATCGGTAGAACCAGAGATATTCTGAGCACCCGATTTCTTGTCCACCGTACCATTGTTGTTCAAACCTACGATAACATCCTTGCCGTTGTAGTTAGCCCATGTAGGCTGGAAGGTGGCGTAGGAATTGTTGAACGATGTTGAGTATGCCGTAGCATAGTCGATTGCTACCATCGTGTGGAAACTCAAGCCCTTGAGTACAGAAGAGAGGTCGAAGTTCAAACCTGCATCAAACTGGAACTGACGGCTGTGATAGACATTGGTACCCGAAGCATAAATATCGCCGAACACGTTGGTGAGGTCGGCAGAAGAACCACCCAGGAAGTACTTGCCATCAATGATATTGCTGGTAGCCCCAATCATAGTCAGCGCCGACTTGGCATTAGGGTCAATCATTTCCACAGGAATCAGCGGAGCCACACGGTTAGGGCGGAAGGTGCGAGCCTGCTCCCAGTAGCTGCTATTGTTAGTGTTAGCCGACTTAGCCCCGTAGAAGGTGGCATTCGCATTTACGTAGGCATTGATGGTGCTGCTCAAGGCGAAATCCACATTACCTCTTACATTGAATCGGTCGGTATAGTTCTTCTTAGCCTCGCCGAAGTTCAAGTTGTCACCGTTGCGATAGTAACTCACGTTGGCATAGAAGCGCGCCTTCTGGTTGCCACCTTCTATTTCGGCAGAAACCTCCGAGCGGTTGAACGCCTTCTTGATGTAATCAGAAGAATAGAAGTCTACGCTAGGATAGCGATATGGATTCTTGCCGGATGCATAGTTGTAGATGGTCTCTGCAGAATATGGCAGGTTGTTTACATCACCACCATCATTCAGGAAAGCCTCATTGTAAAGGCTCATGTACTCAGCCGAACCGAGATACTCAGGAAAAGCCTTGGCTACGTTCCAGCCCGTATTGGCATTCACCTTCACAGACAAACCGTCATTCACTCTACCACGCTTGGTGGTAATCATGATAACGCCATTGGCAGCCTTGCTGCCATAAAGTACTGTGGCCTGGGCACCCTTCAGAAAAGAGATATCCTCAATCTCGTCGGGGCGAACATTACTGGCTTCACGTGGCACACCGTCGATGAGAACGAGTGCATCGGAATAACCCCACATACCACTGCCATTATAACCGGATACATAACCCTGCATATTGTCAAGGCTGTAGGTATTATAGTTTTTCTCTGTCAATTCTCTGACGTTGACGGTGCTCACACCACCGAGCACATCGCTCTGGTACGCCTTCTTGAACGCCACGTTAACCATTGCGCTATCAGCAGATTCCTGAGCCGAAGCAGGCAACTGTGCCAGAAGTGCCGTAACCACTGTCAGAGCAGAGTATATTGTTTTCTTATTATTTTTCATATATAATATGATTATTTCTAAGTTTATGCTTTTTATATATCACATCTCCGGGTGATTACCATCCTGGATTCTGACCAAACTCAGGATACAGATAAACATCACTTTCCTTGAGTGGCAAGAGATAGTGTTTCTCAGAGAAGTCGCGGGTCACGATGCGTTTCTCGCTCCATCCTGTCACCTCGGCATCACGTGGATCGTTCTTGGTATAATCGAAATTACCGACACGCTTGAATTCCTGTGAAGTCTTGATGTTATAAGGATATTCTGTGAGAAGCAACCAGCGCTGCAGGTCGTTCCAGCGGAAGCCCTCAAAGGCAAGCTCTACGGCACGCTCGCGGCGAACCTCGTCCATAAACGTCTTCTGGTCGTTCATAAACTTATCTGCCACATGACCTGCTTTTACTCTATCGCGAAGCACATTGATTGCTTCAGCAGCGGTGAGGTTGAGCTTTGAGCTCTTGTAGTTGGCTCCCTGAACGGCAGCACCAGCCTCAGCATACATCAGATAGAGGTCGGCAAGACGCATGTAAGGAAGGTCGCACTGCAAGGCACCACCCCATTCGTACATGCCATCATACTTATTTGCCTGGTGAGGAACCAGCTTCTGAGTATAGTAACCAGTGCGGCATCCCTGACTTGAAGAATTTCGCAATACACTACCAGAATACATTGGTATATACTGCAATGCAGCAACCTTTGGTTCCTTTACAGCATCAATGGTTGTATTGATATACTTAAAACCATCGAAGACGATGTCATGGTAGAAACGTGGATCACGATTCTTGAATGGATGCTTTCGATCGAATCCGGAATCAGGATCATCCAAAGGCAGACCATTAGCCATACCATAATAGTTTACATAGTTGGCTGTCGGCTGGTGAATCACAGCATCGTGTTGTACGATATCTTCCATCTTAGGTCCCCAAAGTTTGGTGAAGTTCCAGTTTGATGAATTCTCGCCAATATATGGACCGCGCATGATTGCCTCTGTAGAACCTGGTTGTTTCCAATTCTTACCTGTAGTACGGAAGATATCAGAAAAGTTATTTGTAGAACCAGACTTTGCTACATGATTATAAATATCAGAGTAGTCATAGGTACACAATGCATATGGAGTTTTGCCTGAATTTACCTGAGCAATAGCCTCTGCCAAAGCATCAGCAGCCTTTGTGGCAAGCTCTGTATTATACTTATAGGTATCGCCATTCTTGGAAGCACCCGTCTCTGCACCGATATTATTCAATGGAGAAGAAGCCCAAAGCAACACTTTACCTAAGTAGCCCAAAGCGCAAACTTTTGTAATACGAAGTTCATTCTTGCCCAAAGTTTTCTTACCTATAGTTGTCTTGTCCCAATCATTAGGAAGTAACTCTGCAGCAGCCTTAAAATCTTCGGCACATTTCAATGCGCACTCCTGATAAGAAAGACGAGGCAAAGTCAAAGCTGATGCACCATCCAATACGGTGTCTACGTATGGCATACCGCCAAAGAAAGCTATCAACTCCTCGTGCCACCATGCACGGAAGAACAACAACTGTCCCTTGATGAAGTTCTTCTCTTCCTGGGTACAGTCGGTCATCAGGTCAAGGTTAGCAAGACCCAAGTTACACTTGCGGATGCAATACCAGGCATGCTCCAAAGAATGAGCAAATTTATTGGTTGAAGTCGGATCAAGGTACTCACCAGGATTTCCAGAAGTAGGTCTGTGCAAGAAACTTTGATTATTGTCATACCAGTTACGGTAGTCGCCTAAATCAAAATGAGCAGTCACATGATCATCTCCCAAGCCAGTATTCATGATTTCATCTTCACCCCAGTTGAATGATGTACAATACATATTCGACTCCTTACTTGGAATACAGTTGTAAATTTGCTCCACATATCCCTGGAAATTGGTGAAGTTCTTGAACGCTTGTTCTGCACTCACATCTGTATCAGGGCTCTTATCTAAGTAATCTGTACAAGAAGCAAATCCGCAAGTGAGGCTCAGCGCACAAAATATTTTTACTAAATTATTTTTCATTTGTTATGCATGTTTAAAGATTAAACTTGACACCGAAGTTCACACGCTTCATTGTAGGGTAAGCACCTACGGCTCCACCGTTACTAGAGAAGTTTGACTCTCGGTCGTCTGGCATTCGGGTCCAGAGCCAGAGGTTGTTACCACTTACGTAAACCTTGAGGTTGTTCAAACCGAGTTTCTTGACCCAACCGCCGTTCCAGGTATAGGCTATCTCTACGTTCTTCAAACGAATGTAAGAACCATCGCAAAGATATTGAGTGCCATAGTAAGCCGCATTCGACATTGGCTTAGAGTTGAAACGTGGAGTGATGACATCGCAGTTGTTGTGATTGTCGCTCCACCAGGTTCCCTGGTCATAAACATTGGCAAGCATTGGGTCAGCCAAACTGATCATGGTTACGTCACGGGTTACGTTGGTTACACCATAGAACTGAGCGAAGCAGCTGAAGCCCTTGTACTCATAACCGATTGTTGCATTGTAGGAGTTCTGTGGAGTACCGGTATAACCGTAAGGAACTCTATCGTTCACATTATCCACCTTACCGTCGCCATTGAAATCTACGATGTAGTAGTCACCAGGAAGACGCTGACCATCGTTGGAATCCATCTTCGGAGAACCATAGATATCATCATAGTTCTGGAGGATACCCTTATCAAGGAAGGTGTAAGTCTGGTTGATAGCATGACCTGCTGCCTTGCGATAAGATGGGAGCAACGCTGCATCATCCTTGATCTTCACCTTGTTCACGGCGTGGGTCATACTGAAGTTTGCCCAGAGACGCATCTTGTTGGCAAAAACCTTGTTGAACTTCACTTCCAACTCATAACCGCTGGTAGTTACTTTACCCAAGTTGGCTGTAGGAGCAGTCTGACCGAAGTAAGAAGGAATGGAACGATCTGAACCACTAACCAGAATGTCTGAACGAGTATCATGGAAGAAATCCACAGCACCAGTAATCAAACCACCCAAAAATCCATAGTCAATACCGAAGTTTACCTTCTTCACTTTCTCCCAATGTACGTTAGGGTTACCTACTGCTGACTCACGATACCATGTATAAATAGACTCCTTATCACTGGAAGTCGTACCCAACTGAGTCTTGCCGCCATATGCCCACTGAGTCATATAGAGGAAGCGGTCTCCTACGTTATCATCACCGATTTCACCATAAGATGCACGGAGTTTCATCATATCCACAATCTTGTGCTCACGAAGATACTTCATGAATGGCTCTTCGGAGATCATCCAGCCAAGGGCACCTGAGCTGAAGAAGGCGAAACGGTTATCTGAAGAGAACTTCTCTGAACCGTTGTAAGCACCATTATACTCGAAGAAGTAACGGGAATTCCAATCATAAGTGGTACGGAATACCCAGTCTTCACGATAAGAAGGAATCATGTAACCTGTTGCATATTCCTGGCGACCGAAAAGTCCCATGGCACTTACGCTGTGCTTGCCAAAACTGCGAGCCCAGTTGAGCTGAGCCTGATAGTTCAGGTTGCGCTGTGTAAGGCTATTGTTAACCTCACCACCATTCACGGTCCACTGGTTTCCCATAGCATAATCGAACTTATCGTATGCCTCGTATGCATTCTTGTAAGAAACGGCTCCTGTATGAGGATCAATCCACTTCAGCTGAGGATCATGGTTCATATCATTAATACCACGATTCTTCTCTACAAAAGTATTGTCCCACGAAATCATACCTCGTGCAGAAAGTCCCTTGGTAATGAAATCAAGTTTCTGTTCCAACACGAAATCAGTAGTGATGCGAGTAGTGGTAGAAGTCATGGTACCACCCAAAGAAACCTGCTGGGCAGAGTTGGTTACATTAGTAGATCCTGGCAAATATCCCCAAGAGCCATCGCTATACTTAGGCAAGAAAGCATCTGGAGAAATATTATATGCACCAGCCCATTGCTGGCTGACCTGCCAATCGCTAAAACCATCAGAACTATTTACCCAAGGAGCCTTGCGCTGACCATTAGAGCCAGCAAGGTTCATCTTGAACACGGTAGTCTTTGTGATGTTGAAGTCGAGATTAGAACGAACATTCACACGATTGTAGTCATAACCTGTACTATAGTTACGACCATTGCCGAAATTCTTATAAAGGTCACCCTCGTTCACGAAATCCACACCTGCAAAGTACTTCACAAACTTGGTACCACCCGATACATTCACATTGGCATTGTATGACATGGTGTAATCCTTGAAGAGTACATCCTGCCAATCTACGTTCGGATAACGCTCACGCTGCTCCAGTGTAGTCTGGTTGCGATAGTTCTCGATGAAACTCATCGGTTCCATCTTGTCGAAACTGCCTGGAGAGATGTTCAACTCATGTTCGATAGCCTTGTTGCGGGCAATAAGCGCATCGTAAGAATCATATTTATCAGGCAACTTTGAAGGAATCTTCATTACAGCATTGGCAGTAACGCTAATCTGAGCCTTGCCTTCAGAACCACGCTTGGTGGTAATCAGGATGACACCATTCGCACCCTTCACACCATAAACGGCGGTGGCAGAAGCATCCTTCAATACAGAGATGGTAGCCACAGACTGCATATCAACACTTGACATTGGTCGTTCAATACCATCCACCAAAACGAGAGGAGAAGAGTTGTTCCAAGAAGAAGCACCACGAATCTGAATCTGAGGTTCCTCTTCACCTGGCATACCACTGGATGCAGTGGTAACAACACCCGGAAGATTACCAGTCAGAGCTGCTCCGATATCACTGATACCCGCAGCACGCTCCAGCGTTTTTCCTGTGGTCTGGGTGATGGCACCCACGACAGATGCCTTCTTCTGCTGACCATAACCAACGACTACAACTTCTCCGATGGCGTTGTCGTCTTCAAGAGTAAGTTTGAACTCTCTCTTCGTACCAATCTTTACTTCCTTGGTCTTCATACCTACGTATGTAAATACGAGGATAGAATTCTCTGAAGGAACACTGATACTGAAATTACCATCTAAGTCGGTGACCGCACCGACGCTGGCATTACCTTTCACTTTTACAGTGGCACCTATCAGAGG
>ENA-OQID01000946-OQID01000946.1-human-gut-metagenome-genome-assembly--contig:-NODE-946-length-13064-cov-5.508663_pt1 | contig 13064 bp, 10 predicted proteins | sample MGYA00242567_ERZ504727 | MGnify/ENA primary metagenome ERZ504727 (study PRJEB26092, sample SAMD00036215) | human gut metagenome | host: Homo sapiens | study: EMG produced TPA metagenomics assembly of...
CCCCAAGAACCCCAGTACCCGAACCGGGTACTGGAGTTTTTGTTTTGTAAAAATCTTCCCGGAGGCTGGGCGGGTGGATTCGAACAGCATCGACCCGCCGAACAGTCCGGCGGGGAAAAAAGCCCCTGCGGGGCTTTTTTAGATGCGCGGCTTGCGTGATCCACCTGCGCCCATAAAAAAACCGCCGACGTAGAGATACGTCGGCGGTTTTCTGTTTGCAGAGGATGGCGTGGTTGCTCTCGGGGGCGGGCAGGATGCCCTCTCGCTGGTTTGGCTGTGCTTTATCACGTCACTGTCCTGAAGTCAAGAGGAAAATTTCAATTTTCACTGTTTTTGAAGAACCATGTTTTTGATTTATGAAAACAGCACAAAAAATGAAAAATATTAGACAAAATACTGTGTTGATATACTAAAGATGAGACTGAATATTGACATATCCATCTGATATATATATATATATATATCGCCATTTTTTGTGCGATTTTTGTTGAAAATGCAGAGAAAGGATTTTTGGGATGAAACAATTGAAAAGGCTTACCAGCGTTTTGCTGGTTCTGGGAATAGTCTTAGGGCTGATGCCCCTGTCTGCATTTGCGGCAGAGCCAGAGAACGCAGCGGGAAATATTATTACAGTAACAGAACAGGATAACGGCGGTGTGGATACTTATACCTTTGAGCCGCGTAATGATGGCACCGTGGAATTGACGGGGTTTTCTACCACAGCTACGGCAGCGTATGCAGTGATCCCTTCGACCGCGCAGGGACATACTGTGACTTCGATTGGAGCTAGTGTATTTGCATACGACGTGAACTTGATTAAAGTGAAACTTCCGAATTCAATTATCTCAATTGGAGTAGGTGCGTTTGGTGGTTGCACCAGCTTGACAACGGTGAACTTTGGAAATTCAGTTGTTTCGATTGGTGATAGTGCGTTTACGTTTTGCACAAAGTTGGAAAGTGTGACACTTCCGGATTCGATTATCTCAATTGGAGCAAGTGCATTTAGTAGTTGCACCAAATTGGATAGTGTGACGATTCCGAGTAGTGTACAGACGATAGGACTTCATGCGTTTCACTTTGGATATGGTGGTGAAGGAAAACAATTAGAGAAACTGCATTATACGGGAACCCAGGAACAATGGGATAAACTTGCACAGGAAAATGATTTTACAAATAAAAATCCCCTGTTGACTAACCCGAAGAACTTTGATTGCGCCCATACGGTGAGCTTTGACTGCGGCGATCTGGCAAAGAAAACCAGCAAAGTGGTGGAGTATGAAGGAATTGTCACCCCGCCCGATGATCCAACAGCGGACGGTTACCAGTTTAAAGGTTGGTATACGCAAGAAAATGACGGTGAATTGTTTGATTTCACCCTGCCAATTAAGGAAGATGTAACGGTTTACGCACATTGGAGCGTGAAGCCTACTCCTACCCCTGACCCTAATCCTGACCCTAATCCTAACCCTGAGCCTAACCCTGAGCCTAACCCTAACCCTAATCCTGACCCTGAGCCTAACCCTAACCCTAATCCTAATCCTAACCCTAATCCTGACCCTGAGCCTAACCCTAACCCTAACCCTAATCCTGACCCTGAGCCTAACCCTACTCCTACCCCTGACCCTACTCCTACCCCTACCCCTACCCCTGACCCTGATACTGCCAAAGAGTATACTCTGACGGAAAAAGACGGTACTCTTGTGCGTGTGACGGTTGTGGAAAATGGAACGACTGTGGATATCACGAAGAATGTGGAGCTGAAAAAAGAGGGTACGACCCAGATCGGAAGGATCCCTGCGGGTGCAATGGTTACGGTTGCGGCAAATGCGGCACCGGAAGGAATGGTCTTTGCACAGTGGAACATCAGCGATCCGGCACTGATGGGAGACCCTGATGTAGCACACACCAGCCAGACCATGAGTTTTTCCATGCCGGCGGCAGATGTGACCGTAGAGGCAATGTACGAAAGCGCAGAAAATGCCAGAGAAACCGAACTGCTGGGCAGTGCTGCAATGATCGGCGCAGTGGGAATTTCGGCTGTTGTACTGGCCTATCAGGCGCATCAGCTGGGAACAGAGCTCTATCTGAAATATCTGCTGCCCAGTGAGGCGGCAATTCCCCAAAACAGGATCCAGCTGGCGGAACTGCTCTGGAGGAATGCAGGAGAGCCTGTACCGGATGTAAATGCAATGTATGAGGACATCGGCCTGAATGAGAAAGCGGCACAGCAGGCCGCACAGTGGGCCGTGGAAAACGAGCTGATGGAGCTGCCTGATGAAGAGCATATAGGACAGTTTAAGCCGGATGAGCAAATCTCCTATGGGGAAGCCATTCGAGCATGGAAAAAAGCACAGCAGATGAAAATGGCAGAATAAAATAGCACAAAGCGGAATCGTTCTCTCAGGCAAGGATGGAACGATTCCGCTTTTTCTTTCTATTACCCCGGCAGAAACAGCAGCGTGCCCCGGGCGGCCAGTACGGGCTGGAACAGGCAGCCCGCCAGCCCGGCGGTGAGCGCCACGACGAGAAACAGCAGTGCCAGGACCAGAACAAGCCGGGCCAGCCCGAAGCGGTGGTGCCCGGCGGGGACTTTTTTGCGCTGCATGGTCAAACCTCCCTTTGTATCAGAGCTCTGCGCCATCCTATGCCGGGCTGTGCCGATTGTGTGCGGGCGCAAAATGTGGTACACTGTTACCGACAAATCACGGAGGAACTGTTATGCTGACCATTACACTGCTGGGTACGGCGGCCACCATGCCCCTGCCGGACCGTGCCCTGACCGCCGCGCTGGCCGAATGCGGGGGCCATGCCCTGCTGTTTGACTGCGGCGAGGGCACGCAGGCGGCGGCCCGCCGCGCCGGGGTCAACCTGATGAAGCTGGATGCCATCTGCCTGACCCACTATCACGGCGACCATATCTTCGGCCTGCCGGGCCTGCTGCAGACGCTGGGCTGTCAGGGCCGGGAGCGCCCGCTGACCCTTTACGGCCCGGAGGGACTGGGGGAAATCTGGCCCGCCCTGCGCACCCTGGCCGGGCCGCTGCCGTACCCGGTCAGGGCTGTGCAGCTGGACACAGACCCCATCGACCTGACCACCCTTTCCTCCGGCTGGCCTGCGGGGGCGCAGCTTACGCCTTTCCGCACCCGGCACCGGGTGCCCAGCCGGGGCTACCGGCTCGACCTGCCCCGGGCGGGCCGCTTTGACCCTGCAAAGGCCCGGGCACTGAACGTTCCGGTGCCTGCATGGAAACTGCTCCAGCGGGGCCAGAGCATCCCGCTGGAAAGCGGGGCGGTGGTCGCCCCTGCGGATGTGCTGGGCCCGGCACGCCGGGGTCTGCGGTTCGTGTTCTCGGGTGATACCGCTCCCTGCCCGGCGCTGGAACAGGCCGCGCAGAACGCCGACCTTTTCCTCTGCGATGCCACCTACCCCGACAACGAGCAGGAGGCGCAGGCAAAGCAGTGGGGGCACAGCACTTTTGCGCAGGGTGCGGCCATTGCAAAAAAGGCTGACGTGCGCCGGTTCTGGCTGATGCATTATTCGCCCATGATCCTTGAACCGGAAGCCGCCCTGCCCAATGCGCAGGCGGTATTCCCGGCGGCAGAGTGCGGCTTTGACGGCAAACAGATCATCTTGCAATATGACGAGGAAGCAACATGACAACGATCAAACTTGACCCGGGTGCAGCCCTGCTGCTGGATGCGCTCCATGGGGCGGGCCATGCGGCCTACGCTGTGGGCGGCTGTGTCCGGGACAGCCTGCTGGGGCTGGCCCCCCACGATTGGGACCTCTGCACCAGCGCCCGCCCGGAGCAGGTGATGGCGCTGTTCGGGGAGGAAAAGTGCATCCCCACCGGCCTGCAGCACGGCACCGTGACGGTGAAGCAGGGCGGCAGGCTCTATGAGACAACGACCTTCCGCACCGAGGGGGCCTACTCCGATGGCCGCCACCCGGATGCCGTCTGCTTTGTGCCGGATGTGCGGGAGGATCTTGCCCGGCGGGATTTCACCATCAACGCTATGGCATACAGCGCTGAGGAGGGGCTCATCGACCCCTTTGGCGGGCGGGACGACCTTGCCGCCCATCTTGTGCGGGCGGTGGGGGAGCCGGAACGCCGCTTTGAGGAGGACGCGCTGCGCATCCTGCGACTCTACCGGTTCGCGGCCCGGTTCGGCTTTGCCATCGACCCAGCCACCGGTGCTGCTGCCCGGGCACTGGGGCCGCATCTGGACTGCATCTCGGCGGAGCGCGTCCAGGAGGAACTGCTCAAGCTGTTGGCGGCACCCCGGCCCGGAAGCTATCTGGAACCCGCCGTTCTGGCCGTTGTCCTGCCGGAGCTGGAACCGGAAGAACAGCCGGAACGGTTTGCAGAACTCTGCCGTACCATCGACCGGATCGAACCGACAGCGGAGAACGTGCCCGCCCGGCTGGCGGCCCTTCTCTGCCCGCTGGGTGAAGCCGGTGCCCGCAAAGCTCTGCGCAAACTGAAATGCTCCAACGCGCTCACAGATGAGGTGACAGCGTTGGTGGGAGAGGGTGCCGGGAGCTTTCTCCTCGGACACGAATCGGGCCATTCCATCGCCCGCCCTATTGCCTGCGGCAACAGGGTCCCACCCCAGCGGACGGTCCTTGGAGAAACTCCCGGCACCCCCAACACCACGCTGACCGTACAGGCCAAACGTCTTTTGGGCCGCTATGAGCTGCCGACGATCCAGCGCCTGACCGCCCTTTGCAGTGCCCGGCATCCGGAACAGACCGGGGCCCTTGTTGCCCTGCGGGCCGAAGCAGAGCAGCTGACAGCAGAAAATGCCTGCTGCCGGGTGAGCCAGCTGGCCGTGAATGGCCGTGACCTGATGGCGGCGGGGGTCAGACCCGGCCCCGGTCTGCGGCAGGTGCTGAACGCCCTGCTGGAGGCTGTCATCACCGGGCAGACACCCAATGAAAAAGACGCGCTGCTGGCAGCGGCGGCTCAATTTTCTGCGTCTTGACAAGAGAAAGAAGCTGCGGTAGTATTATACTACTGTTTTAGTGTGTTATTGAATGAGGAACGATATGACAGAAGCACAGAACACGAAGCGCCCCGGGGCACTCATTGCCATGAGCGGCGGTGTGGACAGCTCGGTGGCGGCATGGCTGATGCAGCAGGCGGGGTACGACTGCACCGGCATCACCATGCGGCTCACCCGCAACGAGACGCTGGGGCAGTCCGGTTTCCACACCTGCTGCTCCGAAAAGGATATCGAGGATGCCGCCGAGGTGGCCTTTGCGATGGATATCCCCTATGAGGTGCTGGATTTCACCGCCGACTTCCGGGAGAAGATCATCGAAAAGTTCATCCGGGTATATGAGATGGGCGGCACGCCCAACCCCTGTATCGACTGCAACCGGTATATGAAGTTCGACCACCTGCTCCGCTGGGCCGAGAGCCATGGCATGGAGTATGTGGTCACGGGCCATTACGCCCGGGTGGAGCAGGACGAGGCCACCGGCCGCTGGCTGCTGAAAAAGGGGCTGGACGAGGGTAAGGATCAGAGCTATGTGCTCTATAACCTGACCCAGGAGCAGCTGGCCCATGTGCGCCTGCCGCTGGGGGGGCTGCACAAGGCCGAAGTGCGTGAGATCGCGGAAAAGCAGCATTTCATCAACGCCCGCAAGCACGACAGCCAGGATATCTGCTTTGTGCCGGACGGCGACTACGCCCGTTTTATGGAGGACTTCACCGGCAGGCATTACCCGGCAGGCGATTTTCTGGACGAGAACGGCAAAAAGGTGGGCACCCACAACGGCGCGGTGCGGTATACCATCGGCCAGCGCAAGGGCCTTGGCCTTGCCATGGGTGCGCCGGTGTATGTCTGCGCCAAGGATATGCAGGCCAACACCGTCACGGTGGGCCCGGAGGAGAACCTGTTTGACCGCATCGTCTATGCCGATGAGGTGAACTGGATCGCCATCCCGGAGTTGACCGCGCCCTTGCGGGTCACAGCCCGCACCCGCTATCACCAGACCGAGCAGGCGGCCACCGTCTACCCGGCGGGAGAGGGGCAGTTCCGGCTGGAATTTGACCAGCCCCAGCGTGCCCCCACGCCCGGTCAGGCCGTGGTGCTGTATCAGGGGGATGTTGTGCTGGGGGGCGGCACCATCGTTGCGGTCGAATAAATCGCTCAGGCGCTTCGCAGGAAAGTGATAAAGCAAAACGAAAGCAGCTGTGCCGAACCGGTAAAATGAACGGAACAGTGTAAAATGGAGGAGCAAGTATCTATGCAGGATCAATATTCCCGCACCCAGCTGCTGCTGGGCAAGGAAGCAATGGAAAAGCTGCACAATTCCCGTGTGGCGGTGTTTGGCATTGGCGGCGTGGGCGGCTACACGGTGGAAGCGCTGGCACGCAGCGGTGTGGGTGCGCTGGACCTCATTGATGATGACAAGGTCTGCCTGACCAACCTGAACCGCCAGATCGTGGCCACCCGCAAGACCGTGGGCCAGTACAAGGTGGATGTGGCCGAACAGCGTATCCACGAGATCGACCCCAACATCAAGGTCACCACCTACAAGATCTTCTTCACCCCGGAAACGCAGGGTCAGTTCGACTTCACCCAGTACGACTATGTGGTGGATGCCATCGACACCGTCACCGGCAAGATCGCGCTGGTGGTCAAGGCCAAGGAGGCCGGTACCCCCATCATCTGCGCCATGGGCGCAGGCAACAAGATGGACCCCACCCGCTTTGAGGTAACGGATATCTACAAGACCTCCGTCTGCCCGCTGGCCAAAGTGATGCGCACCGAGTGCCGCAAGCGGCGGATCAAGCACCTGAAGGTCGTCTACTCCAAGGAACCTGCCATGACCCCCATCGAGGATGATTCCATCAGCTGCAAGAACCACTGCATCTGTCCCCCGGGCACCCAGCGCAAGTGCACCATCCGGCGCTCGGTCCCCGGCTCCAACGCCTTTGTGCCCTCGGTGGCCGGGCTCATCATCGGCGGCGAGGTCGTGAAGGATCTGGTTGGATTTGTGCCGATGAAAGGTTAAAAACGAGAACGCCCCTCTCCGGTCTCACAGATGCCGGAGAGGGGCGTTTTGGGTCAGGGGAAACCGCTCCCACGGCATGGGCACAGGTGGAGCGTGCAGCGGGCCGCAGGGCTGCCGCCTGTCCGGGCGTAGCCAGTGACGGTCACCCCAGCAAGTACAATGTTGAAATACGTTCATTTGACAAAATACTTTTGCTAATTTATACTGGAATGCATATTCACATTCAAAAATCAAGGATAGAAGATAGGAAGTATCGTCATGCTGACTCTGGATAAGATCTACCACGCCGCCTTTGTGCTCAAGGACGTTGCCCGCAAGACCGACCTCATTGAAGCGCCCAAGCTCTCCAAGGACTGCCGCCTCTACCTCAAGACCGAGAACCTGCAGGTGACCGGCAGCTTCAAGGTGCGGGGAGCCTATTATAAGATCAGCCAGCTCTCCAGGGAGGAGAGCGAAAAGGGCGTGATCGCCTGCTCTGCCGGAAACCACGCACAGGGCGTGGCTCTGGCCGCCACCCGCCGGGGCATCAGGAGCATCGTCTGTATGCCGGACGGTGCCCCCATTATGAAGGTGGAAAATACCAAGAGCCTGGGCGCGGAGGTCTGTCTGGTGCCCGGCACCTATGATGATGCCCACGACAAGGCCGTGGAGCTGCAGGCCGAGACCGGCATGACCTTCATCCACCCCTACGATGACGAACAGGTCATCGCAGGTCAGGGCACCATTGGTCTGGAGATCCTTGACCAGCTGCCCGATCTGGATGCCGTCATCGTGCCCGTGGGCGGTGGCGGTCTGATCTCCGGCGTGGCCTTTGCCATCAAGAGCCTGCGCCCCGAGGTCAAGGTCTACGGCGTGCAGGCCGAGGGTGCCCCCAGCATGTACCGCAGCCTGCATGAGCACAAGTATCAGACTCTGAAAAATGCGGCCACCTTTGCGGACGGCATTCAGGTCAAGACCCCCGGCGAGCTGACCTATCAGCTCTGCGAGGAATATGTGGACGACATCGTGACCGTCAGCGAGGACGAGACCGCCGCCGCCATCCTCTCCCTGATGGAGAACCAGAAGCTGGTGGCTGAGGGGGCCGGTGCGGTGCCTGTGGCAGCGGCACTGTTCCACAAGCTGCCCATCGAGGGCAAAAAGGTGGTCTGCCTGATCTCCGGCGGCAACATCGATGTGAACATCCTCAACCGCGTCATCACCCGTGGTCTGGTGATGAGCGGCCGCAAGGCCAACCTGACCATTGCGCTGGAGGATAAGCCCGGCCAGCTGGAGCGGGTGGCCGCCATCGTTTCCCGCTGCGGCAGCAATGTGGTCTCTGTCCTGCATGACGGCTCTGACCCCAATATGCCCATCTCCAGCTGCTTCCTCAAGCTGGTGCTGGAGACCCGCGACCATGCCCAGATCGAGCAGATCCGGCAGGAGCTCACCAAAGAGGGCTTCCAGCTGGTGGCCGAGCGCGTTTGATTTTCTGACCACCTCATCTGCCGCCTGCGGCGGCAGTTTTCTTTCAAAACAGCAAAAAGCGCCGTGCAGTCATCTCACTGCACAGCGCTTTTTCTTATCCATAAAAACGAAAAAGCAAACATTATTTCTGCACGCCGCTCTCACACTGTTCGATGAACTGTTTGGCCACGCGGGGGCTGCGGCCGCCGGCGCGGATGGCGAAAGCCTCGGCCTTGACCAGCAGCTCTTCCATGGGCATCTGGATGTGGTGCTGTTTTGCCAGCTCTTCCAGAATGGCGGCAAAGCGGGCTTTCTCGGGCCGCTGGAAGGTGACAGTCAGGCCGAACCGGGCGGAAAGGCTCATCAGCTCCTGCCGGGTGTCGGCTTCGTGGATGTCGTCGCCGGTGCGGTCGGTCAGGGTCTCCTTGATGAGGTGGCGGCGGTTGGAGGTGGCGTACACCGCAATGTTCCGGGCCCGGCCGCCCACGCTGCCCTCAAGAATGGCTTTCAGGGCGGCAAAGTTGTCGTCGTTGGAGGAGAAGCTCAGGTCATCGATGAAGAGGATGAACTTGAGGGGATTGGCTGCCAGCTGATCCATCAGGTCGGGGATCTGGTAGAGCTGGTTCTTCTTGACCTCCACCAGCCGCAGGCCGTCGGCGGCATACTCATTGGCAATGGCCTTGACCGTGCTGGATTTGCCGGTGCCTGCATCGCCGTAGAGCAGGACATTGTTGGCGGGAGAACCGGCCAGCAGGGCGCGGGTGTTGGCAATGACCTTTTCCCGCTCCTTCTCGTAGCCCGGCAGCTCGCTGAGCTTCTGGGGGTCGGGGTACTTCACGGGCACCAGCTGGCCGTTCTCCACCGTGAACACATGGTGCTTGGCAAACATGCCGTAGCCCTTCTTCCCGGCTTCCCGCATCCGCTGGTTGTAGGCGGCGGTCAGGTCAAGCTGCCTTGCCTCCCAACGGGGCAGGAACGCCAGCTCCCGGTTCTGCCGGTCGGCAGCTTCCAGCAGCGTGTCCAGCGTCAGGCCGCAGAGCTTCTGCAAAAAGTTCAGCTCACTGTTCAGGGCGGCCTCCATCACAGGGGAGAGCTGGCCTGCAGCGGCCTGCCGCACACAGAAGGTCTCGGTCTCCAGCACAGCGTTGGAAAGATAATCGCCCAGATTGGTGGTGTGGGCAAACAGGGCGGCTTCAAAGGCGGCCACAGCATCGCACAGGGGGACGATGGTATCGTCAGCCGCTTCCAGCCGGTCGGTCAGCGCCGCCAGCTTTGCCACAACGGGGTCGCCCAGCAGGGCACGGAAAACAACAAGCCCGTGGAGCCGGGCATTCCATTCACGAAGTTGCATAGGAAAATCCTCTCTTTTTAACGGCCTTGCCCTCTCAGGCGCGCCGCGCCAGCTCCCCCAAAGGGGGAGCCATTGGCAGGCCGGTCAGAAGGCTGTTTATTTTTATAACAGTGTAGAATTGATTATACTCTTGGAAAAGGCGCTTAGCAAGGGTGTGTTCAATTATCTTCATCTTTCGGCTGATTCACTTTACAAATCGTCGATTGACAAAGGCCCGATTTATAGTATAATTGACCCAACGTTCAAATTGGAAAGCAAGATGCGAAAAGTAACGTGTCTGAGGGAAATTTTGTTGAGAGTGTAAGAGGAAAAGGAACAGGAGCAACTTACCATGCAGTTAAATGGTTCGCAAATTTTTGTTGAAGTCCTCTGCGAACAGGGCGTGGACACCATCTTCGGCTACCCCGGCGGTGCTGTGCTGAACCTGTACGACGAGCTGTATAAGAATTCTGACCGCATCCACCATGTGCTGACCGCCCACGAGCAGGGCGCTTCTCATGCGGCCGATGGCTATGCCCGCGCAACGGGCCGCACCGGCGTGGTGCTGGCCACCAGCGGCCCGGGTGCCACCAATCTGGTCACTGGCATTGCCACTGCCTACATGGACTCCGTGCCCATGGTCGCCTTTACCGGCAATGTGCCAACCCCCGGTCTGGGCAAGGACAGCTTTCAGGAGGCGTACATCGAGGGCATCACGATGCCCATCACCAAGCACAACTTCACGGTGCGCAAGGTAGAAGAGCTGGCCGACACCATGCGTGCGGCGTTCCGCATTGCGCAGAGCGGCCGCAAGGGCCCGGTGCTGGTGGATATCCCCAAGGATGTCACCGCTGCTGTCTGTGAGTTCACTCCCAAGCAGCCGGAGCAGATCCGCACCGTGACCACCTACGACGAACAGCAGGTCAAGTGGGCCGCCGATATCATCAACGCGGCCAAGCGCCCGCTGGTCTATTTTGGCGGCGGCGTGCGGAGCGCGGCTTCCTGCCAGCCCCTGCGTGACCTGATCCACAAGGCGGAGATCCCCGCCACCTATACTCTGATGGCTGCAGGCGTTGTGCCCTACGGTGACCCGATGAACATCGGCATGGTCGGAATGCACGGCTGCTACACCTCCAACCGGGCGGTCGCGGATTGTGACGTGCTGATCGCACTGGGCACCCGCTTTTCTGACCGCGTGGCCCTGAACCCCAAGACCTTTGCCAGGAACGCCACCATCATCCAGATCGATATCGACCCCAGTGAGCTGGGCAAGAATGTGGATGTGGATCTTGCCATTGCCGGTGATGTCTGCTATGTCCTGAGCGGGATGCTCCCCCTCATTGAGGAGAAGAAGCACCCCGACTGGATGAAGATGATCCACGAGTGGCAGGCGCAGGATTACCACCCCGTGTCCGACCCCACCCGCCTGATGCCCCATCAGGTCATCGGCGAGGTGTGCAGTCAGTGCGGCCCTGAGGCCGTGTATGTCACCGACGTGGGCCAGCACCAGATGTGGGCGGCCCAGTACATCCGCCACACCAAGAGCCGCGGCTTTATCACCAGCGGCGGCCTGGGCACCATGGGCTTTGGCTATGGCGCGGCCATCGGCGCGCAGATGGCGCTGGGCCGGGAGCAGCGGGTGGTCATGTTCACGGGCGACGGTTCCTTCCACATGAACCTCAACGAGGCCTGCACCGCTGTCAGCTATGAGCTGCCCATCATCACGGTCATCTTCAACAACTCTGTGCTGGGCATGGTGCGCCAGTGGCAGACCACTTTCTACGAAAAGCGCTACTCCCAGACCGACCCCCACCGCCGCACCGACTTTGTCAAGCTGGCCGAGGGCTTTGGCCTGAAGGGCTACCGCTGCACCAACCTCCCCGAGTTCCAGGCCGCATTTGCCGATGCCCTCAAGCAGAAGGGCCCCACCTGGATCGAGTGCATCATCGACAAGGACGAAAAGGTCCTGCCCATGATCCCCGGCGGCGGCGACATCAATGATATCATCATGGAATAAGGAGGACTGACCCATGGAATCCAAACGCAGAGTCATCAGTCTGCTGGTGGACAACCAGAGCGGTGTTCTGGCCCGGGTGTCCAACCTGTTCTGCCGCCGCGGCTTCAACATCGACAGCCTGACGGTGTCCGCCACCAACGACCCGGCGGTCAGCCGCATCACCGTGACCATCACCAGCGATGAAAAGGCACTGAGCCAGCTCATCCTCCAGACCGAGCGGCTGGAAGTGACCCGGCAGGTGTTCGTGCTGGACCACGAGAACTCGCTGGAACGGGAGCTGCTGCTGCTCAAGGTGGCTGCCGATGTCCACAACCGCAGTGAGCTGCGGGAGATCGCCAGCATCTACAAGGCAAAGATCATTGATTTTTCGCCCGACAGCATGGTGCTGGAGCTGACCGGCCGCCCTGAAAAGGTGGACGCGTTCCTCAAGATCCTGGCGGACTACAAGATCCTTGAGCAGTGCCGCACCGGTGTGACCGCGCTGGAGCGCGGCGGGATGCACCAGCACATGCAGAAGCCCCCGCAGGAGGTGCGGGCAGCCCAGCTGCCCCTGCCCGGGACCCGCTGCCCGCAGTAAGGCGTAACCTCTCAGTTTTCCATAAAAATCAAAATATAAAAATAAAACAGGAAAGATTAAAAGGAGACTACTACCATGGCGATCAAGAAATACTACGATTCCGACTGCAACCTCGGCGTGCTGGACGGCAAGACCGTTGCTGTCATCGGCTTCGGCAGCCAGGGCCACGCCCATTCCGAGAACCTGGCCGAGAGCGGCGTGAACGTTGTTGTCGGTCTGCGCAAGGGCTCTGCCCACTGGGCAAAGGCCTCCGAGTTCGCTGCCACCCACGACAACTTCAAAGTCATGGAGGTCGAAGAGGCTGCCAAGGCTGGCGATGTTGTGATGATGCTGGTGCCCGATGAGCTGTGCGCCGATATCTACAACACGCAGGTCGCACCTTACATGACCGAGGGCAAGGCTCTGGCCTTTGCACACGGCTTCAACATCCACTTCAAGACCATCACCGCTCCCAAGAACGTTGACGTGATCATGATCGCTCCCAAGGGCCCCGGCCACATCGTCCGCCGCCTGTACACCGAGGGCGAGGGCTGCCCCTCTCTGATCTGTGTGGAGCAGGATTACACCGGCAAGGCAAAGGACATCGCTCTGGCTTACGCTTCCGGCATCGGCGCTGGCCGTGCAGGCATCCTGCAGACCACCTTCAAGGAGGAGACCGAGACCGACCTGTT
>ENA-OQID01000947-OQID01000947.1-human-gut-metagenome-genome-assembly--contig:-NODE-947-length-13061-cov-3.885012_pt1 | contig 13061 bp, 10 predicted proteins | sample MGYA00242567_ERZ504727 | MGnify/ENA primary metagenome ERZ504727 (study PRJEB26092, sample SAMD00036215) | human gut metagenome | host: Homo sapiens | study: EMG produced TPA metagenomics assembly of...
GACGCTCCTCCTCGAGCGGCCTCACGTTGGCGTCTCCATACAGCGTGTCTGTCATCGACTTGAAATCGGAATCCATCAATCTGGATGCAAAACGCAGATATACATTCGCCTTCGGTATCACGATATCGTTGAGCGTCTTGTATATCACGAGCAGTCGTGACATGTCAGCCTTTATGCGAGTGGCGTCGTGCTTCACGCTGGTCTGCATCACCTGCAGGTCGCCGCGCAGCTGGTTGGTCTCTTCGCTCGCAACCATATAGTGGTTGAGCATTCCAAGTCCAGCCATGGCGAGTCCCAGTGTCTTGTTGCTGTTTGCAGTAGATTTGTAAGCGTTCATGGATTCTTGCAGCGAGGTGCGGAAACTCTCTGAAATCCTGGAAATCAGAAAGCCGCATTTCTCCTGAATCCTGTTGTATTCCAACTCAATTTCCTTGAGCATATTGTCCACATCAAGCCATTCAATCCGGTTGAAGTCGAACAGTTCTGGCGACACCATCTTGATAGAGTCGCCATAGATGTCGATGAGTCTCATGGCGTATTCACGGTAAGTGGCTTCAATGTCGCTGCGCAGCGAAGTGAAGTCGCTGATGTTGTCGCGCACGTTGTCTTCGGCATATCTGTAAGCCTCTACCAGCTTCGTGTATCTGTCGAATATGGCAGACGCCTTGCTCCTCACCTCTTTGGCTCCACTCGTGCCGGTCAGCACATCTGTCATTTTTGATGCCCCCTGAACCATGGCAGTCTCAAGGTTTTGCAACACCATGTGCTGCAACGTGTCAAAAGAGTTTGCCGTAACCTGCAGTTCGTTCTCTGCAATCGCCAGGGCATCGTCCATACGTCTCTGTTCAAGACAGTTGTTCAACTTGTAGTCAGCAACGAGTGTAGTGCGTGAATTGTTGGTCACGAAAGCGATGCTGATGTTACTGTCGTTTTTGTAGAAGCTATAGGCTCCAAATACCAGGCTTTCCACTTCAGAAGAGTCGCTCTTTACGCCATACTTCTTCAGCTCAAATGCCAAGTCTGCCCTCAGAAAAGTCTTGTTGTCTCTGCACAGCTCGTCGGCAATCGACTTTATCACTTTGTAGATTTCTTGATTTCCCATATCTGTTTAGATTTAGACCATTTACCCCAATAACGGTCATTGTGCCCTCTGATGTAGTGTCTTGTAACTACTTGTCCTACTGACCGGTTCTGGCTTTCGAAAGACAAAGGTATTGATAAGTTGCGAACTCTACAAGTCCATAATGGTTCAATGGTTGCAACCGACTTCCTTATTCTTCATCTTTCGTATAGTCGTTATATTATTATTGTACTTTACGGGTGCAAAGTTACTGCGTCGCTATGCCAAATAGTGACATTGCTGGAAAAATAATTACCCCATGTTTCGAATGTTTATGATATGTTGTCGGTAGACGAATAGACAAGTAAACGAGCCGATATGCATTATTTGTCGGAATTGAGCAAGAAAGGTATGGATTATTTGTCGGAATTGAGCAAAAACAGTAGGGATTATTTGTCGGAATAAAGCAAAATCTTTATCTTTGTGCTTGATAATCAAGTACTTTTCGTTATGCAGGAATATATTCAGAGAAACATAGACGTAGAACTGTTGGAATGGAAGAATAATCCGATGAGGAAACCACTTCTGCTTAGAGGTGCCCGACAAGTAGGTAAATCGTCGGCAGTAAGACATTTTGGAAAAGAATTCAAGTATTTCGCTGAGGTAAACTTTGAACGTCACAAAGCCGTCAAGACATTTTTCCAGGGAGATATAGACATACGCTTGATTGCGCAAAAGATAGCAAAATATATCAATGTCCCAATAGAAGAGGGCGAAACTCTTCTGTTTCTTGACGAGATACAGGAGTGTCCGGAAGCCATCATGGCATTGCGCTTTTTCAAAGAAGACTACCCAGGGTTGCATGTCATTGCGGCTGGTTCCCTTCTGGAGTTCACGCTTCAAGAACTACCTACTTATGGCGTGGGACGCATACACACTTTGTTTATGTATCCTATGACGTTTGATGAGTTTCTGAAAGCGAATGATGAAAATGGACTGATAGACATGAAAGGGCAAGCTGACAGCCGACACCCTTTGGATGATGCTTTTCATGAAAAACTCGTAGAATATTTCCGTATATACCTTTTGGTTGGCGGAATGCCTGAGGCTGTGCTGGCATGGATCAAGACTCACGATTTCAACCAATGCAGCCGTGTTCAAGAGGATATTATTCTGACATACGATGACGACTTCAGCAAATACAAGAAAAGGGTCTCTCCCGATTTGCTGAGAACGACAATGCGTGGCATCTGCCATCAGCCAGGAGAGAAGATTACATTCAAACAAATCTCCGCAGACTACAGAAGTTCACAAATCAGAGAGGCTGTCCGGCTGCTGACGCTTGCCGGACTAACCACTCCTGTCGTCGCCACCTCTGGAACTGGTATTCCGCTTGATGCAGAGGCGAACGAAAAAAACATGAAGATTCTGTTTCTTGATTCGGGACTCCTTCTTACGGTTTTGCAGCTTGAAGGAAATCTTGCGCAGCATCTTATAGAGCAGATCATGACTGGCAATCCTCAAGAACTTGTCAACAAAGGTGGTTTGGTCGAGATGGTGGCTGGTCTTGAAATCTTGCGAAATAAACCATGCGTGCAGCGACAACGGATGTTCTATTGGGAGAAAAGTGGGAATAGCATTGCTGAAATAGACTATCTCGATATCTTTAATCTCAAAGTCACCCCGATAGAGATAAAGTCTGGCACGCAGGGTGGCATGAAGAGTCTATGGCTATTCATGAGAGAGAAACATCTTACAGAGGCAATCCGCTGCTCATTCGAGAATTTCGGAGAATTCTGCTACACCGACTCTCAAGCTGACAATGCCGTGCGTCATATAACCATCGTTCCGCTATATGCATTGGAGAATCTGCAGAAGATGAAATATGGGAAGGTGTGGCTGCAAGAAACATTTTCAAACAAAAATATGTAAGTTGACAAGGATTATTCGTACAAATAATGTATCTTCGCAGAAATAAGGCATTAACAAGGCAAATAGGAGGCGCTGATATGACAGACAAAAGATTCAGGAGATTGCCGGTAGGCATTCAGTCGTTCAAGGTTATCAGGGAGGAAAACTACCTCTACGTGGACAAGAGCGACATCGTATGGAACATGGTAAACTTGGGAGAAAAGTATAATTACTTGAGCCGCCCTCGTCGGTTCGGCAAGTCTGTGCTTGTCGATACGCTGGAGTCGTACCTTGAAGGAAGAAAAGACCTGTTTGAAGGACTTAAGATTATGCAGCTGGAGAAAGACTGGAAGCAGTATCCTGTCATACGTCTCGACATGAGCCGTGGAGGTGCCAACGAAGACACTCTGCGCTCTTACCTGAACCTGCGCTTCAAGGATTATGAGGAGAAATACAACATTACTCCAGATCCAACTGCCATGCTTGCCGATCGTTTCCACGCCATTATAGCCACGGCATATAAGCAAACCGGGCTGAGAGTAGCGGTTCTCATAGACGAATACGACTCTCCATTGCAACATTCATGGAGAACGCCCGATCATGAAAAATGTACTGGAGTATACCGTGAAGTTTTTGCCATACTAAAGGCGGACGACGAGTACGAACAATTCGTTTTCATTACCGGCATCACCAAGTTCACACAGATATCTCTCTTCTCTGTCCTCAACAATCTGACCAACATCAGCTTCATGCCAGAATACGCAGCCATCTGCGGCATTACCGAGGAGGAGATTGAAGAGAACTTTATGCCAGAACTCAAACAGATGAGCGAAGCAAACGGTTGGTCTGTACAGGAAACCCACGACAGATTGAAAGCATATTACGACGGGTATCACTTCAGTCGTCGCAATATGGTGGATGTTTACAATCCATACAGCCTCGTCAATGCGCTGAAATCAAAAGAAATAATTAACTTCTGGGCTTCTTCTGGAGCAACATCCCTACTTCCAAAGTTTGTTGACAACATAGAACTTCGCCTCGGTAACTATGAGAAATGCTCTGTAATGCGCAACACCTTGGAACTGTCAGACGTAACTGGAGGCGGTGCCGAATTGTTCTTATATCAATCGGGATATCTCACTATAAAGGAAAGTGACGAGTTTGGTTATATATTGGGGTTCCCTAATGAGGAAGTAAAACAAGCGTTATACGAAACGGTGCTGCCTACTCTTGCCATGCGCTCAGAAAACGAAATACTGTCGCTGCAAGCCTGCCTATACAGAGAATTGGGCACTGGTCAGATAGACGAAGCCATGAAATCTTTGAAGGCCCTCATCGCCGACGTTCCATACAGCAACAAGAAGCTTGCATCTATGGATATGGAGGAACGTTACCGCCTCATCATCAGCACCATACTCAATGCCATCGGCTTGAACGTAGAGGTAGAGCACATGATGTCTACCGGCAGAATCGACATGACGGTGAAGACCTCACGCTACATCTATGTCATTGAACTGAAACTACATAACAACGGCGGTAAGGAAGCTGCTACCGAACAAATCCTCAACCGTCAATATATGGAACATTTCAAGGCCGACAAGCGCCAAGTCATAGGTTTGGGCATTGAACTTGATGAAGAAGGAAAGGGACTCTTAGGCTGGAAGAGAGCGGAATGAATGCAAAAAAAACATGGATTTTTTACCCAAATCGTTGTTGTAGAATTAGATTTGGGTAAATAATCGCCGCTTTTTTAACTTCTACTGCAATAAAATAATTATCTTTGCATAAGATAAGCAGCACCTCAGCATAACAGTCAAGCAAGCTTGTTGTTATGCATTCGGTTGGCATTATCTTTGTGACTGTTAATTTATAAAGATATTAGCATGATGAATAAACTTGTTGGTAGAGAGCGAGAGTGTCAAGAACTCAAAAGAGCAATGGAATCCGACCGTTCCGAATTTGTGATAGTATATGGACGGCGAAGAGTTGGCAAGACTTTTCTTGTGGACCAGTATTATCAGGGGCATTATGACTTTACTTTTGTAGGAGGGCATAATCTTTCACGCCAAAGACAGCTTACAAGTTTTGCGCGTGCATTGAAGAAATTGTCTGGTGTTAAGCCTGATAAGTTTGCCGATTGGTTCGATGCCTTTGATGCTCTTGAGGAATATCTTGATTCGCTCGATGCAAGCAGGAAGAAAGTGGTGTTTATAGACGAAATGCCTTGGATAGACACACAGAAATCAGACTTCGTTGCAGCATTGGAAAATTTCTGGAATGGTTGGGCTGCTCGTCGCAGTGATATTGTGTTCATTGCCAGCGGTTCGGCCACGTCATGGATGGTTGACAATCTGATTGAAAACCAAGGAGGATTACATGCACGTATTACAAGCAGCATTTATGTCAGACCTTTCACCTTGCATGAGACAGAAGAGTATCTTCAAAGAAAACACTGCAAGTGGGACAGATACCAGACATTGCAGTGCTATATGATATTTGGGGGTATTCCATTCTATTTAAGCCTCATCAATGCAAAAGAGAGTCTTGTGCAGAATGTAGACCGACTGTTTTTTGCCCAAGGCGGCATCATGCGAAACGAATTTGACGAATTATACAATGCTTTGTTTTCGAATGCCGATTTGTACATAAGCGTTGTTAAGACATTGGCCGCCCATCATGACGGTATGTCTCGTAATGAGATATCCAAAGCTACAGGGATGACAGGAGGAACTCTTACCCGTGTGCTGACAAATCTTGAACGTTGTGATTTCATCTCACGGAGTCAGAATTTTGGACATAAGACCAAAGATACAATCTATCGTTTAGTTGATTTCTACACCCTTTTCTATTACAAGTTCATCATGCAGGATATTTCAGGTGATGAACATTGGTGGAGCCATAACTTTGAGTCGCGCCAAGTATCAACATGGCAAGGGCTTACGTTTGAAATAATATGTCTTATGCACACAGACTGTATTAAAAGTGCATTAGGAATTTCTGGAATGGCTACAGAAGTGTCATCATGGCGCCAGACTGCATGCGAAGGACAAAAGGGTGGTCAGATAGATTTGGTTATCAAACGTGCTGACCGCATCATTCATCTTTGTGAAATGAAATCAAGCAAATCGGAGTTTCGTATTACCGAAGCATACGAACAGTTACTAAGACAACGATTGGAGTTATTCCAAAGCACCACCAAAACTAAGTTTTCATTGGTTATCACCTTCGTTACTACCTATGGTGTTGCAGATGGTCTGCATCATAGCCTGGTGCATAGCGAAGTTACAATGGAACAGCTTTTCAAGTGACTCAATGCCATAGGCTTGAACGTTGAGGTAGGGCACATCCACCAGTCATATTTACGGTCACCATATTAGTCGTTATTTTGATTGTTAGTAAAATCAGAATTGATATCAGGGCAACTGGATGTCTTGTGATTCTCCGCCCTTTTCGCTTTGTTGCGTTCGGATAAAGGCATAGCTGTCAGAACCGCGCAGTTTCTCATAACACAATTCTCTTACCAGTTCAGGCTTTTCGAGCCAGTTGAAATCTGCAAAAACCAATAGCCGTTCCATTTTTTGCCATTGCCTTAATCTTAATTATAATATGCAAATATAGGCAATTTACTTCATTATAAGATGGGTTACGTGGGCTTTATATATATAATTAAGGCTATATCAGCTATCTGCCACAAGTTGATTAATTAAAACAGACCAAAACGGTATTACAGCAAAGCGATGTCTGCTTCGATGCTCTCTGGAGTAAAGCGGATGCCCTTCAGCGCCACCTTTTCAAACACCTTCTGCAACTTGTAGATATCGCCAAGACGAAGCTTCACGATGTTGCCAGGCATCTGTTCCACAAAGCCTGCTTTCTCAGGTACAAGTTTCTTAGCATAAGAGATGGCAGGCGAAACAAGCAGGTCGATGCCCATTTTTCCGTCATACGACAAGAACAAATCCGTGCCCTCAATCCCCTTCACGATAATGTTTATAATTACATTCTTCGTAAAGCCCAACACCTTTATAGGAACAGAGACCGACATCGTATCTCCATCCACATACCCCACATTTACAGTCTTGTGAAAATGATCAGCCACATAATCCTGCAGATCAGCATAAGTTATTGATAACTTCATATATTAATACATTGAAGGGTGAACTCGGATTTAGTTTTCGGATTTAGTCTTTTGCATAGTAGTCTCCTTCCCATACCAATTCAAAAATCTTCATTTGAATTTTATACCATACAAATGGTATGAAAACTATTAAAAGTAAAAGGAACATTGCAATCGCACACTTACTATATTGACATATGATTTCACTAATGGAACTTTGACAACAGTCAGCGAGTACCGCAATTAAATACATAAGACAAATAAGCCATATATTTCTAAGGAAATTCTCATGAGCCTCAAGTGTTGGAATATTCATTAAGAATCCATTTTTTACTACATTATAATAGGCTTCCAGATAATCATCTTTGGTTATATATTTATTTTTCAGTATGACATTTTCATGTGCTTTTTTATCATGTGCAAATTGTTAGTCAGGAAAGGTGTTAAGCATTTTATAATTGTTTGATAGAAAATACCAATGATAAAAGCTGTGACGAAAAACAATATATTCGTTTCTGCTTTTTCTCCAATCATTCCTCCTACCAGAAGCAAAAGCAATGTTCCAACAGTCAGCTTATTTAAGCTATCATAAAATGTAAAACCAGTTATTGTATTCATATTCTTTATCTGTTTTCTATTCTATATTTATTGTATTTCATAAATTCACTCTTATTTGAGTCTTTTGGAATCAAGCCTTTATTAAACCATTCCTTGTTCATCCATTTTGCTCGTTCTATTACAAAAGGATATTCTTTTTTCAGAAATTCTTTAAGCTTCTTAAGAAATAAATTAGCCCCATCAATCTCATTATCTTTATACCAAAGACACTCGTCCATTTTGTCAACCTTGGCTGGTTTTGATTTAGGATTGACCTTTATACTGCTAATTTAACTTTGATTCGTAACACTAAGCCAATAGGATATTGATTCTGCCATTGTAGTTAATATTGATTTAAGTATCTATGGTGTCCTGTTCTATATTCTCATTTCTAATACAAACATTATGTTATGCAAAATTCGATAACCAGTGAGATGACTATTAATTATAGTCTCAATCAAGCTAAAATTTAGTTGATGAAAGTATTAGTGTCTTATATTGCAATACTCTTCAGATAAGCAAGTCGCTTAGAAAATAAAGTTCTTATTTCTGAGTAGATATTAGGAACATAGAACAGGACAATCCATGAAAAAACTATCCAGTATCTGATTTATAATCAATTAAAACTGCAGACGTTCGTAAACAGATTTCTGTTCTTCATAAGCATTATTTATTGCCTCTATGCATTTCTTCTCAAAGATAGCAACATAATTCTTATAACCCTCTTCATCATGGTCTCGCTCTATTTTGCCAAGTTTTGAAGATACATCAGCCATAGACATATCAACAACCGAAGTTGTCAGTACACTTTGAATGGCAGAGTTTTTCTCTTCATCAGAAATATTTTGCAGCATTATTTCTGCCTTCAACTTACTTTTCAATTCTACCAATGAATCAGTCCAGTTATTTGTTATATGCTTAAAGATATCGGAGAGAGCCTTATAATAATGACTTGTTACTTTATAATAAGCAATATCTTGTTTTGCAATCGGTTTCTTTTTTCTATCTATTGCCCACAAACCTGCGCCACAAGCCATAGCAACTCCACCAACTGCAGAGATGCCATTCTTCTCCAAATAGAGCCCCACAGCAATGCTTAAAGCGCCACCTGCTAAGCATATCCCCGAAGCAACAGTATGCTTAGCCGGCTTTATATAATTTGTCGTTACGGCTGTCTCTGGAAATGTAACCTTCGCAGTCATCTGCTTAACATACGAAACCATCTTAGCTTGCTCGTCATTCAGAGCAGCTATATATTTTTCTTTTACGCTCATAATATTTTCTCTATTTCGTTAATACTTGCAATAGCTCTCTTATAATTCTCGAGCTGTGCTTTCTTGTCCTTTAATTCTTTTTCAAGAGAATCAAGATAATCTTTAACGGAACTCTTTGCCTTAGTGTTCAACTCGTCCTTACGCCTTGTAAAAATACTTATAACTTCATTCTTCGATTTATCAAGTTCTTTCTTTATATCCGTATTGAACTCATCAAACAGATCACGTAAACCGTTTTCAACCTTATGACGCACTTCTCTTGCTCTTGAAGATATTATATTCTTTGCGGTAGCCTCATCAACAGAACCTACGCTAAAAGACACATCACTGTCTTGTGCGATATCCATAATACGTCCAACAACATTATTTGTCAAATCCTTAATATTCATAACAGTGGAATTGCTCATTGAGGCAAGAACCTCGCCAAGAATACGTCGTATACCATCTGCATCAAACTTAGCCTCCGAATCCTTTTGCTCAGCTTCCGCAATAAGGCTTCCGATAGTATCTTTTATTGAATTCATAAGTTCACCCGACTTGCTATTCCAATCAGTTGACAATTTTTCGGCCGCAGCTTGAACCTGACTTTCTGCCTCAGAAACAAGTTTCTGCTCGTCGATTTTCTTGTAGGAGCAGGATACATCCTTATCCCTTCCCCAAAAAGTAGACTGTCGTACGAATGTGACACCCTCCTCTTTAGTGGAAACTCTAACAGAAGGTGTCTGATAACAATTCCAACACTCCTTCATTGCCTGCTCCGCCATATCATCAGCCTTGCTTGCCAAAGAGTCTATATCTTTCACAATCTTTTCAACTACCTTTTGAGTAGCATCACGAACTGATTCTATCTGAGAAATATCTTTCTTACAAAGAGCATTGTTACGCTCATTTAGATTGGCCTTGCCATCACTCAAGATTGCTTTAATTTCGCTTGTAGCATTGCCAAAATAGCTGTTTACCTTGCTTGAGATAATCTTATCACGATTCTTCACGAACTCACCATCCAGATAATCCTTTCTGATATCATCAATCTGTGAAAGCTCATTGAACGTAACCTTTATATCACTGTCAGAAGCAAAGAAACTCGGATAGAATCTCTTCATCTGTTTTACGACATGGCTCTCCATACTGTCCCAGTCTGACGGCTTTTTATTAGCGATAGAATAACCGATACCGGAACTCATCGTAAAACGAGGTTCTTCACCCCTATAGTCTGAACCAGAAAGGTTGCGTCTGAACTGAGCTTTCAACTGTCTTTGGCAATCTTCTATCGCATTACCCAAATCGTCTTCAAACTTTGAGCCAGAATCTTGTAGTACTGAGTCAAATTTACTTGCAATAAGCACTACGGTACCTATACCTTGCGAACCAATACGATTGGTTAGGAAATTAACGTCTGTACTGTCAAAAAAACGTGAAGCAAAACTCAAGAAAAACACACCGTGACACTCACGCAAGAACTCACGTGTGCGATGCTCGCGAGACACCACAGGGTCGTTTACACCTGGGGTATCCACGATTCTCATTCCTTTAAGTCGCTCATCATTCAGACGAATAGTAAGACTCTTCACTACAGATGTGAACTGTCCGTCTGCGCCGACAAAGTTTTCAAGTATATCCTGCAAATCCTTAATATCAGTAAAGTCATTCTCTTCAGAAGCTTTTCCCACCTTGCTTTTGGCAACACGAGTACATCGTGATATAAGTTCTTTTGCGGCAGACAGCTCATCTGGGATATTCGCCATCTTTGCTGCCTCTTCATCTGTCAACGCAGGATTCATCGACTTCACGTTATTTACGAAGTCGTCATATTCTTTGGCCTTGTCCTCAAACTTTTCCCATTCCTTAGCCGTGTAGTACTCAACGGAGAACACATTCTTTTCACCATATTCTAACACTGTCAAGCCGGCTGTCATTGGCGTAGATGCCCTTGGCAACACATTCTCACCTTCAAACAACAGCGAGTTGAGGAATGATGACTTACCTGCCTTCACCTGACCAACGACACCTATTTTCAATATCTCGTTGTCACGTTTCAAGCGGTCACCACCTTCCTTTATGTCGCAAACTTTCTCTTTTATCTTTGAGAAAATCTTCTTTATCTCTTCATTATCTGACGCACTTGCAATGTCAACCGCTTTGGTTAACTTTCCAAATACATCATTATAATTGTTTATATTTATAGCCATACTTATTAAAAATTAGAGATCCAATTTTCAAATCGATCATTAGCAGCCAACTTCGTCAACGATTGCGACTCCATCAACAAACCCTTATCTGCATTAATAAGAAGTTCGCATATGTCTTGACAATGATAGATAGCAGCTGTCTCCAAGGCGTTATAACCATTTTTATCCTTTAGAGAGAGGTCAACCTCATGATCAATCAAAAACCTCATCATAGCATTATTGCTATTCTTAGCCACATATGTCAATGGAGAATATCCCTGACTATTACATTTTGTCAAGTCAACTCCATTTGAGAAGCAATCAAGAAATCTGTTCATATTGTCATTGGCAATAGCAGAGAACACATCTGTTTCTTCTTCTTCTTTTATGTTCAGCAATGCACGCAAACGCTTTTCGTTCTTCTTTATTGCATTTTCACAACACGTGGTAAATACATGAACAATCTCTTGTTTCTTCTTTTGGAGAAAACTCTTATAGATAGAAATCGTCTCTTTGGAGGCAACTGTATTGTCATAATCTTCTTTTAAAGAATCTTGAACATCTTCATCAGCTGAATCATAATATTCGTAAGCTTGTCTTATGAGGTCCAAATCTTCTTTACGTGATTCTGTGTTCCAAAATTGAAATTCATCACAGTTCTCCTCAGCAGCCGTCATTATTCTATTATATTCATTTACGGCGTTATTTGATTGTCTTTGCAAATTTGAAGCATCACTAAAGAAACCAGTTTTTTCAGCCCATTGGTCTTCTCGATCCAAAGCTTTTGACCATCCCTTCATTGCTCTATTGAAAAGATCTATCAATCCATCTCTTGAAGTAAGAATTTCATCATAGGATTTAATGATTACATCTTCAACCACTGGCAAATGATCTTTTACGAATGAAAATTTCTCTTCGCTAGAAGTTTCTGATTTAGAGAAAGCATCAGCCTTTTTCTTTGCCAATTCTTTTCTATCTTTTTCCAAATCAGCAAGCGATTCATCACAGTCTTTAATCTCCTGATCAAAACAAACAGCAAGCCAATTTGTCCAATAAGAAACAGAACGAGTATTAGAGAAACCATCCTTCATTTTGTAAAGAATCGAAGCAAGGACTTTCATCACCCCACCTCGTGTAGTTGCCTTTTGCTTATTCTTCAACGAATATATGGCACTTTCTCCTATTGAAGAAAAGCCAATAATGTCTATTGGTTGTATCTTCAATCTGGATTTACATATCTTCTCTGCTGACTGCAAGATTTTAACAAGATCATTGTTAGGTTTCTTATCCATTTTATTAAATACAATAACAAAAGGATAATTACCATCATTGTAATCTATTAGCTGATTCAGCATTTCTATATCACGTTGTGAGATAGTTCCTGCTTCAGCATCTATACACCAAAACAAAGCGTCAGAATCTTGCAAAGCATCAATAGCTGTATCTATATCCTTCTTTCCATTCTCTTTATTGGCATTGTCTGAATTATTATATCCAGGAGTATCAATGAACACCAAACCCTTTAAATACTCACGTTCTTTAGAAACTGGTACATTTAGATATAGTTCGTCTAAAACGGAAGAAACATAAATCTTCGACTTGGAAGAGTGTTGAATACAATCCAACACCTCACGATTAAGTTTTACGACATGCCCTTTACAATTCTTGCCAGACACAATCAACTTTGTTATCTGATCAGAAAAAGATATATAGGTATTAATCATGGACACTGGTTCTATTCCGGTTGGAAGAACAGCACCAATTCCAGTAATATTATTAAGGAAAGAAGATTTGCCAGAACTATAACCTCCACCAACTGCGACATTTATAGCATCACTAAAACCTGAATGGTCAAGATAAACCGGCATCATCGCAAAAGGAGCAGCACAACTTTCAGTCAAATCATTTATAGAGGCATCTACAAACGGATTTTC
>ENA-OQID01000952-OQID01000952.1-human-gut-metagenome-genome-assembly--contig:-NODE-952-length-12976-cov-6.237460_pt1 | contig 12976 bp, 10 predicted proteins | sample MGYA00242567_ERZ504727 | MGnify/ENA primary metagenome ERZ504727 (study PRJEB26092, sample SAMD00036215) | human gut metagenome | host: Homo sapiens | study: EMG produced TPA metagenomics assembly of...
AGGCGTGACCGAAGTCACGCCAAATCTTCCCCATTTCGGGAGCTTTTGCAAATACTGTTTTATGGGAACTCTGCTACATTCCGGAAACGTTTTCCGTTTTGCCAATGGCTCGCCCTTCGGGAGAGCTGGCGAACAAAGTGAGCCTGAGAGGGTTTTCTTTTACAAGAACTGTTCCAGCTTTACCCGGCTGTCCTCCTGAAACTCCTGCAGCCTTTGGGCAAGGCGCTTTGCGCCGGGCGCGGCATTGGGGTAATCCTTCTGGGCCTTTACGCAGTCCACCACCCCCATGCCGCTGCCCTGCGTGAGCATTTCGGCCAGATTGCGGGTGGACTTGTCCGTGAGGGTCTTCATACTGATGCCCATTTTCGTGTTCAGCTTTGCCATGGCGCTCTGCCCCTGCGCGGTGCCGCCGCAGGCCTCGATGGCGGTGTGCGCTTCCTGATTGAGCTGGTGGTACACATTGCGCTGGCGCAGCAGCTCGGCCTTGAACTGCACATCGTCGGTCATCGGCACGATCTGTTCCAAGGTGTTCTTGCCCATCTCGGTATTCTGCACCACGGCTTCCAGCAGGTTCAGGTTGTCGTTCTTCTGGTTTTCCATACAAAAAATCCCCCTTCTGGCCTTAGTCTGCGCCAAAAGGGGGATTTTATACACTGGTTTTATTCTGCACGCATCTGATCGCCGCCGGCGTTCTGTGCCTCCCGCAGGCGTGCATCGCACAACTCGTACAGTGCCTGCCAGTTCTTGGCCTGCACGTCCTCAAGGCTCGCCACGCCGCAGCTCAAGGTAAAGGGCACCCGGCGCATCATGCCGGTGGTGGTGATGCATTCCCGGGGCATCTGCCGATACAGGTTCTGCATTTCCTCTGCCAGCTGCTTGCCGTCGGCATCCAGACAGCCCACCGCAAAGATGCTGCCGGTCAGGCGGCAGACCACGCGGGTCGCAGGGGTATCAAAGTTCTTTTTCCACTGGTTGCCCACAAAGCAGTGCAGCTGGTCCATCACAGGCTGGCCGTAGGTATCCCGCAGCTTCTGGCCGTTGTCGATGCTCACCAGCGCCACAGCCGCCTTGCGGCCCTGTGCTGCACACTGTTCCAGCTTTTGGGCAAACACCGTTTCCAGATAGCGGCGGTTGTACACGCCGGTAAGGAAATCATGGCTCATATCCTCGCGGCACAGTTCCCGCTCCCGGGGTGTCATGCGCTCTTCCGGCAGCACATTGCCTGCCAGCGGTGCGCACATTTCCAACTCCCAGCATTTGCCGTCCGCTTCCACTCTGCGGTGCAGCACACAGTCCACACGGCCATTGCGCAGCTCGTAGTCCACCCGCAGGCCATCGTCCTGCCAGCCGTCACAAAGCGGTGCTTCGGTCAGGGTCACTGCCTCAAATACGGCCTGCGCTGAGCGCGCAAGTTCCCGCAGATCCTGCTCGGTACATTCTTTCTTCATGTAATTTTCCCCATCATCTGCGCACGCGGCGCTCCCGTATCCCGCGTGCAGTCACCTGTTCCCCATACGTTCAGGAACCATCTGCCGCATTATGCATCTCGCGCCCGCCCTGTTTCCGGAAATGCCGGGAACGCATCAGGCAAAGAAAAATGGCATAATGCTGCTTTAGCAACATTATACCATTCAGCTTCCGATTTTACCAGCAAAACGCACAATTTTCTGCCGGAGTTTTTATATTTTCGTCAAATTGCTAAGCTCCCGCCGCTCTGTGCCTTCTGTTTATACGCGGCAGTACACACTGCACTCGTCGTGGATGGTCTTGGCCAGTGCCTTGGCGGCAAAGCCGTCTGCGGCGCGCCATGCCCAGTTTCCGCCCAGCTTGCCGGGGGTATTCAGGTGTGCTTCCGCACCCAGACCCAGCCAGTCGTACATGGGGATGATGGCCCGGTCAGCCACCGACCCCAGCGCTGCGCGCAGCAGAGCGATGCGGACATCATCGGTCCGGATGGCCGCCAGCTCCTTTGCGGTGGGCTTTACGCCGGTCAGGTGCAGGTAAGCGGCAGCGGCAGCCTTTTCCTTTTCGGAAGCGCCGTTCTCCCACCAGTCGGTCAGGGTGGTGTTATCGTGGGTGCCGGGATACACTACGCTGTTCTTGATGTAGTTGTGGGGCAGATACTCGCTGTCCCCACCGCTGAAGGCGAACTGCAGCACCTTCATGCCCGGGAAGGTGCTGTCGGCCAGCAGCTTTCGCACGCTGGGGAACAGTTCGCCCAGATCCTCGGCAATGATGGGCAGCTTGCCAAGGGCAGCCTCCAGCGCATCGAACAGCTCCATGCCGGGGCCGTTCTCCCACTTGCCGGTGCGGGCGGTGGTGCTGTCCGCCGGGATGGCCCAATAGGTATCGAAGCCGCGGAAGTGGTCGATGCGCAGCAGGTCGTAGATGCCCAGTGCGTGGCGCACCCGGCGCACCCACCACGCGTAGCCGGTCTTTTTGTGGTAGGCCCAGTTGTACAGCGGGTTGCCCCACAGCTGACCGTCGGCAGAGAAGTAATCCGGCGGGCAGCCCGCCACACGGGCAAAGCCGCCGTCGGCATCCAGCTCAAACAGCGCGCCGCCCACCCATGCATCCACCGAGTCGGCAGAGACATAGATGGGGATGTCGCCCAAAATCTGCACGTCCTTTTTGTTGGCGTAGGCCTTCACCGCCTGCCACTGGGCCGCAAACTTGTACTGCACGAACTTCCAGAAGCCGATCTCCTCCTCGTTTTCGGCAGCAAAGGCAGCAAGGGCCTTCTTGTCGCGCAGACGGTAGGGCTTGTCCCACTCCACCCAGTTCTTCATGCCGTTGGCCACTTTCAGGGCCATGTACAGGGCGTAATCGTCCAGCCATTCCTCATTGGCGAGGGTAAAGGCATAATAATCATCCGGGAAGTAATAGCTGCAGCCGTGCAGCCCAGTGCACTGCTTGCGCCATGCGGCGTAGGCGGTGCGCAGGACTTTAAAGCGGCTCACATACAAAGTGCCGTAGTCCACCTCTTTGGGGTCTGTGCCCCATTTTTCGGCCTTGAGCTGGGCGGCGGTGAGCAGGCCTTCTTCCTTCAAAGCGTCGAGGTCGATAAAATAGGGGTTGCCCGCAAAGGCCGAGCAGCTCTGATAGGGGCTGTCACCGTAGCCGGTGGGGCTGAGCGGCAGGATCTGCCAGATCTTCTGGCCCGCTTGTGCCAGAAAATCCACAAACTTGAATGCTTCCTTGCCAAAGCAGCCAATACCGTAAGGGCCGGGCAGGCTGGACACCGGCATCAGGATTCCACTTTCACGCATGCTATTACCTTCCTCATTTTTAACATTTTATGGGAATATCGTTGTTTCTTATCATAACATATCCGCAGACTATTTTCCACAGGCAAAAAACGTGGTATACTTATTTTTAAACTGGGTGTGTATCCCTTTTTCGATTTTAAATAGCCTCCGCTTTCGCTCTGGCTATGTTCAGCGGAATCCAGATTTTTTATTTCGCGTTTGTCGCGGTCCGCTCCAAACGCATTTTCACCAGAAGGGCCGAAACCGGCAGATGCAGTAAAATCTCTTTTGTTGTTGGCCTTTACGGCCCCTTGCGTGAAAAAGCAGAATTGGAACGATTGCAGTCGTTCCAATTCTGCAAAAATAAAAATAAATTTTCCGCTGAATATGGCCAGAGCCTGCGGCGGCCATTTTAAATCGTCAAACTGCACCCTGAACAGGAGGTACCCGCGCCATGCAGCGCACAGAAAAATACTTTGAACAGGACGCTTTCCGCACCCAGTGCGAGAGCATCATCCTTGCCGCAGAGCCGGACGAAAAGACCGGCGGCGGGCGCATTGCGCTGGACGGCACGGTGTTCTACCCGGAGGGCGGCGGTCAGCCTGCCGACCGGGGCACCCTGACCCTGCCAGACGGCACCACGCTGAATGTGACCGATGTGCACGAGCATGACGGCATCCTCTGGCACAGCGTGGACGCTCTGCCGGAAAGCGCTGTTCCCGGCACTGCCGTTTCCGGCTGCATCGACTGGGAATGGCGGTTTGACAAAATGCAGCAGCACACCGGTGAGCACATCCTTTCCGGCATCCTGCACCAGATGTTCGGGGCCGAGAACGTGGGCTTCCACATCGGTTCCGAGGCTGTGCGCATGGACACCAGCGTGCCCATTTCTGCCGAGGGCCTGCAGGCAGCCGAGCTTGCCGCCAACCGCATCGTGTGGCAGGATGTGCCGGTGCTGGTCAGCTACCCCACCCGGGAGGAGCTTGCCGCCCTTGTCTACCGCTCCAAAAAAGAGATCGAAGGGCAGGTGCGCATCGTGACCATTCCCGGTGCGGATGTCTGCGCCTGCTGCGGAACCCACACCCGCACCACCGGACAGGTGGGACAGATCAAAATTCTGGCCAGCGAGAACTACAAAGGCGGCGTGCGGCTGAGCGTGGTGTGCGGCCAGCGGGCATTGCTTGCTGCACAGGCTATGCGCCAGCGGCAGGCAGAGATCGGGGCGCTGCTCTCGGCCAAGGCCGACCAGACCGCTGTGGCGGTGCATCGCGTCTACGATGAGTATACTGCGCTCAAGTTTACACACTTTGGCGTATGTTCTCAGCTGTTCGATGCACTTGCCCAGCTGGCAAACCCCGGTGAGGATGCCATCCGCACAGTGCCCGGCCTTGACCCGGACGGCCTGCACCGGCTGGCGGTGCGCCTGACCGAAGCCACCACCGGTCTCTGCGCCGCCCTGACCCCCACCGAAAAGGGCACCGGCTACTGCATCGCGCAGGCAGACGGCGATGTGCGCGCCCTGACCAAAGCCCTGAACGCCGCCCTGAACGGACGCGGCGGCGGCAAGCCCGGCATCTGTCAGGGCAGCTGCGCCGCTGCACCGGAACAGGTGGAGGAATTTTTGCGGGAGCAGAATTTGTAAGCATCCTCGCCCTCTCCGTCTTTGCTTCGCAAAGCCACCTCTCCCAAAGGGAGAGGCTTTGGCAGTACGGAAAACCTTCCGGCTTTGCCAAGGGCTCCCCCTTTGGGGGAGCTGGCGCGTCAGCGCCTGAGAGGGCGAGCCACGTTAATTTTAAGGAGAACAACAAACTATGAGAATGCGTTTCAAACCCTATGCCCACGACGAGCTGATGGCAGCCGACTTCCATGTGCACGAGCCGCTGATCTGGGGCGGCAAGTGGCACGCCCAGTATGCCCGCCCGGAGCAGCCCTTTGTGCTGGAACTGGGCTGCGGCAAGGGCGGCTTCATCTCCCAGTTGGCCTGCGCCCACCCGGAAAACAACTATCTGGGCATTGATATCACCGATAAGGTGCTCATCCTCGCCAAGCGCAAGATCGAAGCCGCCTATCAGGCTGCAGGCCGCCCCATCGACAACGTGAAGATCATGAGCACCGACATCGAGCGCATCAAGGGGGTCATTACCGCCGAGGATACGGTCAGCCGCATCTACATCAACTTCTGCAATCCGTGGAGCAAGAACGGCTCTTCCCACAAGCACCGTCTCACCTACCCGCGCCAGCTCATCAACTACCGCGAGTTCCTCAAGGACGGCGGCGAGATCTACTTCAAGACCGACGACGATGATCTGTTCCGCGACAGTCTGGAATACTTCCCCGCTTCCGGCTACGACATCGAGTGGATGACCTTTGACCTCCATGAGAACGAGCCGGAGTGGAACATCCGCACCGAACACGAGGGCATGTTCACCGAAATGGGCATCAAGATCAAGGCCCTGATTGCCCGCAAGGACCCGGACCCCGCCAGCGTGACCTGGATCGAGCCGAAGATCCTCAAGCGTCAGGCCCGCGAAGCGGCCGAGGCCGAGGCTGCTGCCAAGGCTACACAGGAAGGCGAAGGCAATGAATGACCCCTGCGAGATCTGCCTGAACAATGTGCAGGACGAGTACGGCAGCTGGTACTGTGCTCAGGGCGGCTGTCTGGACGAGGACGAGATGGCCCGCTATCTTTCCCGCAGCACGGCCGCCTGCCCGTTCTTTGAGCCGGGCGATGAATACAAGATCGTACAAAAACAGAACTGACCTGCACAGCAGCCTGATTCTCACAGGAGGTGTTTTATGCTCAACTTTCTCACGACCACCACAGTATGCGGCTTTTCGCTGTATCATGTGCTGGCCTTCTTCCTCATTTATTCCTGCACCGGCTGGTGTCTGGAGGTCATCTTTGCCGCCGCCACCACCGGTCAGCTGGTGAACCGCGGCTTTCTCAACGGCCCGGTGTGCCCCATTTACGGCTTCGGCATGGTCATCGTGCTGTTCACCCTGACCCCTTTGCAGGACAGCGTCCTGCTGCTGTACATCGGCGGTGTCATCCTGCCCAGTGCGCTGGAACTGGTAGGCGGCTGGGCACTGTATAAGCTCTATCACACCCGCTGGTGGGACTACAGCGACTTTCCCTTCAACATTGGCGGCTACATCTGTCTGGAATTCAGCCTGCTGTGGGGCGTGGGCACGCTGGTGGTCATGCGCATCGTCCACCCGGTCGTCGCCGGTCTTGTGGATATGGTCCCGCCCTTTGTGGGCTTTGTCGTTATGTGTGTGCTCTATACAGTCTACGCGGCAGACGTAGTCGTTACGGCCTTTGCCGCCTCCGGTCTGGCCAAGACGCTGGATGCCATGGAGCAGCTGGCCGACAGTATCCATGCCGTCAGCGATGCCATGACCCAGCTGCTGGGCACCACCACCCTGAACGCCGACCAGAAGCTGGACGAGCAGCGCCTGCAGCTCAAGCTTGCTGCCGCCGAGGCCCGCGAAGCCGCACCGAAAAAGCGCGCCCTGCGTGAAACGCTGGCCGCCGTCCGTGCCAAGACCGAAGAGGCCCGCGAGGCCGCAAAGCGTGCTTCCGAGATCGCCAAGCTCAACACGGCCGAAGCCGCCAAGGCTGCACAGCTGGCCGCCAAGGGCACGATGGAGCGCGCTGCCGAGCTGCTGCGTCTGGAACAGCTGGCCGAGGAGCTGCAGGCCCGCAGCGATGAAATGCAGGCCCAGCTGCTGCGCACCCCCCGCATCGTTGGCCCGCGCCGCATGCTGCGCGCCTTTCCCGGCCTGAAGCATGGCGTAAAAAAGACCACCCTCAAGGCCCTGCGCCTTGGTCTTGCCCGCCGGGAAAGCCCCGAAGAAGAACCGAAGAAAAACGGCTCCGACACCCGCAAGGATGCCTGAGACCGCTGCCCAAAAGACCGCTGCACAGGAATGCAGCGGTCTTTTTATGCCCCGCCTTCCGGACCCGTCTGGCGTTCCGTTCTTTTTTGCCGCAATGTTTTAAATATCTATTTTCAAAGGTTTAAAATCGTGCTATACTGTTTTATAAAATGCCATATTTTGTCGAAAACATCCAACAGCGAGGGATTTATCATGTCCGAAGAACTGAAGTCGAATGAAAATGTCGGCGCACCGCAACCCGATGCACTTGCACAGATCGCATCGGTAGACCCCGGCCCGGCCGTAGGCGGTATGCACCCCTTTACTCCGGCCATGCTCAGCCGTCTCAAGAAGCAGCGTCAGCTGCTGAGCGAGCTGGAGCACGCCCTGAAAAATCACGAGTTCTGCTTCTTTCTGCAGCCCAAGTGCAACAGCATGACCCGCGCCATCGTGGGCATGGAAGCACTGGTGCGCTGGAACCACCCCACCCGCGGCTGCGTGCCCCCGTCTGAGTTCATGCCCCTGCTGGAAAGCACCGGCCTTGTGACCCAGCTGGATCAGTACATCTGGGAGTCTGTCTGCAAGACCCTGCACAAGTGGCAGGAGAGCGGCAGCAATCTTGTGCCTGTATCTGTGAACGTTTCTGTGGTGGATATCGTCAATCTGGACGTGCCGCAGATCTTCTCCAACCTTGTGGAAAAGTATCAGCTGGAGCCCAAGCTCCTGCTGGCCGAGATCACCGAGACCATGCTGGCCGAAAACGCTTCTCTGGTGGAAAACACCATCCAGGGCCTGCACCGCAAAGGTTTCTCTGTGATGATGGACGACTTTGGCAGCGGCTATTCTTCGCTGAATATGCTCAAGGACACCAACGTGGATGCCATCAAGCTGGACATGAAGCTCATCGACATGAACCAGCAGAACCGCAGCAAGGGCGTGCAGATCGTGGAATCGGTGGTGGATATGGCCCACCGCCTGAATCTGCCCATCATCGCCGAGGGCGTGGAAACGCCGGAGCAGGTCTCCATGCTGCAGGCCGCCGACTGCCTGTATACGCAGGGCTATTATTTCTACAAGCCCATGCCGGTGGAGAACGCCGAGGCCCTGCTGGCCCAGCCCAACAGCGAGGATTACTGGGATATGCGCCGCGACCTGATGCGCCGCGACCTGATGCGCCATGACCGCCGGGTCCCCGTCTCCGACAGTGAGCAGACCGCACTGGCACTGCAGGCCTACCAGATCTTTGCGGATAATGTGCTGGAGCTTTCCCTGCTGAATCTTTCCACCGGCGAATACCGGGTCATCAAGCGGGATCCACGCCTGCCCGGTGCCGGTTCGGACACCGAGGAGGACTTTGCCGCTTACTGTGAGCGCATGGTGACGAACAAGGTGATCCACCCAGACGACGCGGAGATGTTCACCGACCAGACCGATCTGGAGACCCTGCGCTCCGCTGTTTTCAGCACCCAGCAGCCGGAGGCCTACCGCTTCCGCAAAAACGTGTCCGGCCAGTTCGTGTGGATCACCATGGAATTTCTGCCCTGCCGCAACTGCTGCGCCCAGAACCCATGGGCCACCGTGGTGGTGCGTGAGGATGCACAGGCCGACCATCTCAGCGAGGAGCTGGACTTCTCCTACAGCCACGACACCCTGACTGGCCTGCTGACCGCAGCCTCTTCGAGACCGATCTGCGGACGCTGCAGGCCAGCGAATACGACTCCATGGTGTGCACCTACATCGATGTGGTGGGCCTGCACGAGATCAACAACCATCTGGGCCACCGCAGCGGCGATGCCATGCTCTGCTTCATTGCCAATGCGGCCCGCAAGTTCTTTGTTTCCAGCCGCATCTACCGCATCGGCGGTGACGAATTCGTGATCCTCACCCCGAACCAGCCGCCCTACAGCGTGTGGGTGGCTGTGGACAAGATGCGTGCTTTCCTGCGCGAGAAGGAATATGAGATCTCGGTGGGCATCCAGAGCACCAACGACCTGCACCGGCTGGACGATGCCATGAATCAGGCCGAAGCTGCCATGCGGCAGGACAAGCAGGCCTATTATGCCCGCAACGGCCAGGAGCGCCAGCTGCGGGGCCTGAACGAGAAGCTGGAGCAGACCCTGACCGAAAAGCGGGATGCCGAGCATTTTCTGCGGGTCCTTGCCCCCAAGTACAAGAGCGTGTTCGTTGTGGATCTGAAGACCGACCGTATGCGCGGCGTGATCGTCCCGGACTATTTCCAGAAAATTCTGGACACCTCCGGCGGCTCTTTCCTCGCCGTTCTGCAGCAGTACCGTGATACGCAGGTGCAGCCCGCCTGCCGCGAGAGTCTGGCGGACCTGCTGGACTACAACTATATCCGCAGCAAGGTCCTGACCGGCGACATCGTGGAGCACACCTATAAAAAGACCGACGACACCACCTTCCGCGTCAAGGTGACACCCTACTCCAGGAGTGGCTCTCATATCGATGAAACGCTCTGGATCTTCTCGGATGAAGGGGCATCCCTTACCCCTCCCCAGACAAAATAAGTGATTAAACGTTAAAAAAATCGGAAACGACTGCGGTCGTTTCCGATTTTTGTTTTTACAGAAAAGTTGTGCCGGGCAGCAGCATTTGCCAATTTCGACCCCCTCCCCGTGAAAAAGAACTCCAGAAAAATCCGCGTTTGCGCAGCAATGAAAGCCCCAGTGGGGCTTTCAAGCGGCAGAACGGTCTTGCTTTTAGCAAGATGGCGGGGCCTCGCCCCGACACGTTCCGCAGATTTTTCTGGAGTTCAAAATAAAAATAATAATTCCACTGATTATGGCCAGAGCGCACGCGGAGGCCATTCTAAATGGTCAAGATGGTCAGGCCCACAGATTTTCCGGGTACTGGCCCTCTGCCGTTTTGCGGGCGATGGCTTCCACCACCAGCGGCTTGTCCTCACGGTAGGTAACGCCGTACCATTTATCCGTGCTGCGCAGCACCTGAATTTTTGCCTTGCCCTCTTCGATCAGTTCCGTGACCACCAGCGGCAGGAAATACTCACACTTGAGCGGGTTTTTAGGCAGATTTTCGGTCAGCCAGCCCGCAAAGCGCTGCTCGGCTTCGTCCAGAAAGCTTTTGCCAAAGCCCCACAGGTTCATGCTCACCGGGGTATCGCCAGGCAGGTCGGTCCAGCTTGCGCCGCCGTCCTCGGTGAAGTGTACGCCGTTTTCGTACGTTTCAATGCGGGTGCGTTCGGTCACACTGTGCAGAGTGCCGTCGGGTTCGGTCACGCATACGCCGCGGGCCACGCTGCCATTCTCGGAGACAGTGTTCCGGAGCAGATAGCTTACCATGCAGTAGTCGTAATAGCTGCCGTCCTCGTGGGTGGACAGGTAATCATACATCACCCGGAAGGCCTCCGGGCCGTAATAATCATCGGCATTGATGACCGCAAACGGGCCGTCGATGAGGTCCTTTGCAGCCAGAACGGCGTGGCAGGTGCCCCAGGGCTTGACACGGCCCTCCGGCACGGCAAAGCCTGCGGGCAGCTCATCCAGCTGCTGGAAGGCGTATTTCACGTTCATGGCCTTGGATACACGCTCGCCGATGGCTGCCTTGAAAGCATCCTCGATCTCATGCTTGATAACAAAGACCACCGTCTCAAAGCCTGCGCGGCGGGCATCGTAAAGGGAATAATCCACGATCACCTGACCGTTCGGCCCCACCGGGTCGATCTGCTTCATGCCGCCGTAGCGGCTGCCCATGCCAGCCGCCATGACCACCAGTACCGGTTTGTTCATATAAGGTTCCTCCCGTATCTGAGCCGCAGCCGCGGCAGAATATTTATTGTCTCATTATACTCCATTTTGGACAGAAAAACAATTTGAAATGGCTCCGCCTCGCTCTGCCATTTTTCAATCGTCCCTTCGTTCCGCAAGTTAAAATTTCCAAAATATGCAATTTATTCTTGCAAAAGTATTGTTTTTGCCATGTAAATATTGTATAATGGCGGCATCAATGCAGGTTTTACCTGTCAAAAAGCGTCCTTTAGTGAAAGCAAAGCTTTCCAATACGATCAAGAAAGAGGTATTTTATCATGAATGAAGCCATTACCAAGCGCTTTCTGCTGTATTTCCGCCTGATGCTGCTGGTGTGGATCCTGATCGCCAATGCCATCATCCATGTGACCGGCCTGGAGTACAGCTGGCTGATCTTTCTGAGCAATATCATGATGTTCACGCTGGAAGGCGATGTGAAGGATCGCTTCGTCACCGTTGAGCTGGGTGGTCTTGTGGGCCTGATCCTCACTGTGATCGCTCTGCTTTCCATCACGGCCCTGACCCCGGTGCTGGGCGGCTTCTTCGGCTTCCTCATCCCGCTGGCCGTGGTGCTGTTCATCCTCATCATCCTGCACCCCTACGCACCCAAGGTGCTGAACAACGTGGGCTTTGCCTACCTGACTGTGGCCTGCATCGACACCACCGCTCTGGCCACCCACCTGCCCCAGTTCTTCATCACCTTCATCGTGGGTTCGATCCTCTTCAACGGCGTGTGCGTGCTGCTGATGAAGCCCGCCAAGGCTCTGGCCGTCAAGAGCGTCCAGAAGGAAAACGCCTGATTTCCTTTTTATAAAGCATCCAACGCCAAAGGCCGCTGTTTCCATTTGAGCAGCGGCCTTTGGCGTTTCGCTGCAGCAAAAAAAGCGCCGCTCTCCCCTACCTGGAAAGCGGCGCTTTGTGTTTTGCAGTGTCTGCTTACAGGCTGCGGTTGCGGATCTCGGCAGTCACCTTTGCGATGAACGCATCCAGCTCCATCGTGGTGGTCTCGCCCTTGCGGTCACGCACCGAGATGTTGCCTGCCTCGGCTTCCTTGGCACCCAGAACCAGCATATAAGGCACACGGTCCACCTGCTGTGCCTCGCGGATCTTGTAGCCGATCTTCTGGTTGTCGTCGTCCAGCACAACACGGACACCGGCTTCCACCAGCTTTTCGGTCACGCCCTCGGCGTAGTCCAGCGTCTTTTCGGAGACGGGCAGCACCTTGACCTGCGTGGGAGCCAGCCAGGTGGGGAACTTGCCCTTGGTCTCTTCGATCAGGTAAGCCATGAAGCGGTCCAGAGAGCCCAGGATGGCGCGGTGCAGCACCACGGGGGTCTTTTCGGTGCCGTCCTTGTCCACGTAGGTCAGGTGGAACTTTGCGGGCAGGCAGAAGTCCAGCTGGCAGGTGGACAGGGTGTACTCGGCACCCACGGCGGGCTTGACGTTCACGTCCAGCTTGGGACCGTAGAAGGCAGCCTCGCCGATCTCCTCGGTGAAGTGGATGCCCAGCTCGGTCAGCACTTCGCGCAGGGCCTGCTCTGCATGGTTCCACATGGCATCATCGTCGTGGTACTTCTTCTTATCGGCAGGATCACGCAGGCTCAGCACGCAGCGGTAATCGGTAATGTTGAAGTCCTTGTACACCTCAAAGATCAGGTCGCACACGTTTGCGACCTCGCTCTTGATCTGCTCCGGGGTGCAGAACAGGTGAGCATCGTTCTGGCAGAAGTGACGGCCGCGCTCGATGCCCTTCAGGGTGCCGGAGGACTCGTAACGGAAATCGTGGGCGATCTCACCGATGCGCATGGGCAGGTCACGGTAAGAATGGGGACGATTTGCGTAGATCATCATGTGGTGGGGGCAGTTCATCGGGCGCAGAACATAGCTCTCACCCTCCATCTCCATGGCGGGGAACATGTTCTCACGGTAGTGATCCCAGTGACCGGAGGTCTTATACAGGTTCACAGTGCCGATGCAGGGAGTCATAACGTGCAGGTAGCCGCGTGCACGCTCCTTCTCCTTGATATAGTTCTCCAGCTCCTGCCAGACGGTGTAGCCTGCGGG
>ENA-OQID01000957-OQID01000957.1-human-gut-metagenome-genome-assembly--contig:-NODE-957-length-12924-cov-9.703900_pt1 | contig 12924 bp, 14 predicted proteins | sample MGYA00242567_ERZ504727 | MGnify/ENA primary metagenome ERZ504727 (study PRJEB26092, sample SAMD00036215) | human gut metagenome | host: Homo sapiens | study: EMG produced TPA metagenomics assembly of...
CCCGAATAACCGCCCGACCTATCCGACACAATGCGCAAGTGCCGGATAGGAACGGCAAAATTTTTTACACTTCTATTACTTCTTTATCACACATCAGCAAAGAGTCAGGGCATGAAGCAGCTCATGGCTGGCGGCGGTGTTGCCCTGATTGGTATCACCCTGATTCCCCTGCTGAGCGGTCTGTTCGGCTGATCTTTTCCGGGCGGCGATTGCCGCCCCGTACATATTTACTTGCAAGTGTTTCCAGCCCCTCCGTGGCAAACGGATTCTTATTATAAAGAGGAAACGCATTGCAAATCGAATATTCACCTTTATTCTGAAAGGACGGTGCTATTATGCAGATTTTGACTCACCTTATTTTTCTGCTCAACCTGCTCAAGACCCTGATCAATCATTTTTCCTGATGGGTGGTGGCGCTGAGTGGAAACAGTTCTCAAAGCGATCTCTGATTGGATAAAGTCACTGCTGACAGCGGCAATCATGTCCAATCTTTCCGGCCTGTTCGATGATGTGAACACCCAAGTGGGCGGCATCGCCCAGCAAGTCGGCACCAAACCATCCAGTTTTGAACCGCGCGTTTTCGCTATGATCGAAGCACTCTCCCGGAATGTGGTGCTGCCCATTGCAGGCGTGATTTTGACCTTTATTGCTTGCTATGAATTGATTCAGATGATTACTGAACACAACAATATGGCACAGTTTGAACCGGCATTGATTTTGAAGTGGATTTTCAAAACTGCCATTTCGGTTTGGATGATCTCGAATACGTTTGACATCATCATGGCGGTGTTTGACGTGACGCAGCAGGTGGTGGCAAATTCCAGCGGCATTATTTCTGGCAACACGCGGGTGAACGACATCGGGCTTTCCATGTTGCAATCCAGCATGATGCAGATGGACGTAGGACCCTTGTTCGGACTGTTCTTGCAGTCCTTCTTCATCGGCATCACTATGCGCATCCTGTCCATCGTGATTTTCGTCATCGTCTATGGAAGAATGATTGAGATCTACATGATGGTCAGCCTTGCCCCGGTTCCCATGGCAACATGGGGCAACCACGAGCAATCCCATGTAGGACAGAACTACCTGAAGTCCCTGTTTGCATTGGGATTTCAGGGTTTCCTCATCCTCATCTGCGTGGCGATTTACGCGGTTCTGCTTCAGAATGTTGCCATATCCGGGGATGCCATCAACTCGATCTGGAGCATCGTGGGGTATACCGTGCTGCTCTGCTTCTCGCTGTTCAAGACCAGCTCTGTCGCCAAAACTCTGCTGGGTGCCCATTGATTCGGAGGTGAAATTTTGGCAGCTTATATTTCCGTGCCGCGCGATTTCAGCAAGGTGAAGTCCAAAGTAGCCTTCAATTTGACCGCCCGGCAGCTCGTCTGTTTTGGTGCAGCGGCAGACGTAGGGGTGCCGCTGTTCTTTGTCCTGCGGGATACCGCAGGCAATTCCGGCGCTACCCTCGGCATGATGGCGGTCATGCTGCCCATGTTTTTTCTGGCCATGTACCAGAAGAACGGTCAGCCCGCCGAAAAGATCCTGCGGTACTACCTTCAGGCGCGTTTTGTTCGTCCGAAGGTGCGTCCGTACCAGACCCGCAATTACTATGCACTGCTTGTGAAGGGAGATGACGCCCATGATTCCGTTTCTGAAAAAGAATAAAGACGGCAAAAAGCCGCCCAAGCCCACAGTGCCCCGCACGGCACAGGAAAGCATCCCGTTCCAGCGGATGTTTGAGGACGGTACCTTCCGTATCCGTCCCGGCTACTACACCCGCACCATCCAGTATCAGGACATCAATTATCAGCTCGCGCAGCAGGAGGACAAGACCGCTATCTTTGAGGAATGGTGCAGTTTTCTCAACTTTTTCGACAGCTCTATCCACTTTGAGCTGTCCTTTGTGAATACCGCCACCGATTCCGCAGACTTTGAAAAGTCCATCCGCATCCCGTACCAGCAGGATGGCTTTGACGATGTGCGCGCCGAGTACAGCCAGATGTTGCGGCAGCAGCTTTCCAAGGGCAACAATGGTCTGACCAAGACCAAATTCCTGACCTACGGCATCGAGGGCGACAGCATGGAACAGGTCAAACCTCGGTTGGAGCACATCCAGAACGACCTGATGAACAACTTTCACAGGTTAGGCGTTCTGGCAAAGCCGCTGGACGGTACGGAGCGTCTGCGGCTGATGCATGGGATGCTGAACATGGATGGAGCCAACAAGTTCCACTTCAACTGGAAAGACCTTGTGCCCAGTGGTCTGTCCGTAAAGGATGCCATTGCCCCCACTGCGCTGGCGTTTAAGAACAGCCGTACCTTTCAGATGGGCGGCATCTTCGGGGCGGTCAGCTTCCTGAATATTACGGCTTCTGACCTGAGCGACCAGCTTTTGAAGGATTTCCTTGATATGGATTCCAGCCAGATCGTTACCATGCACATCCAGTCCGTTGACCAGAACAAGGCCATCAAAACCATCAAGCGCACCATCACGGAACTGGACCGCAGCAAAATCGAAGAGCAGAAAAAAGCCGTCCGCGCCGGATACGACATGGACGTGCTGCCGTCCGATTTAGCAACCTACGGCAGAGATGCCAAGGCACTTTTGAAGGAATTGCAGAGCCAGAACGAGAGAATGTTTCTGGTGACATTCCTTGTTCTGAACACCGGCAAAACCGAGCAGGAACTGGAAACCAACGTGTTTCAGGCGGTCAGCATTGCCCAGAAGCACAACTGCGAATTATGCCGCCTTGATTTTCAGCAGGAGCAGGGGCTGATGAGCAGCCTGCCACTGGCAGACTGTCAGATTGAGATCCAGCGTGGTCTGACCACCAGCAGCACGGCAATCTTTGTGCCGTTTACCACACAGGAGCTGTTCGACAACGGCAAGGAAAGCCTGTATTATGGCTTGAACGCCCTGTCCAACAACCTGATTATGGTTGACCGCAAAAAGCTGAAGAACCCCAACGGTCTGATTTTGGGCACTCCCGGTTCCGGTAAATCCTTCAGCGCAAAGCGTGAGATCTGCAATGCGTTCCTCGTGACGGACGATGATATTATCATCTGCGACCCGGAATGTGAGTACGCTCCGCTGGTGGAGCGTCTGCATGGGCAGGTCATCCACATCAGCCCTGCCAGCACCCAGTATATCAACCCGATGGACATCAACAGCAACTACTCGGAAGAGGATAACCCTCTGGCTCTGAAAGCCGACTTTGTACTGTCCCTGTGCGAACTGGTGGTCGGCGGCAAAGAGGGGTTGCAGCCGGTGGAAAAGACGGTCATTGACCGCTGCGTCCATGTGATCTATCGCAAGTATTTCGAGAATCCCATCCCGGAAAATATGCCGCTGTTGGAAGATCTGTACAACGCCCTGCTGACGCAAGATGAACCGGAAGCCCGCCATGTGGCGGCTGCGCTGGAAATCTACGTCAAGGGCAGTCTGAACATCTTTAACCACCACACCAACGTGGATATCAATAACCGCATCGTCTGTTTTGATATCAAGCAGCTTGGCAAACAGTTGAAGAAACTCGGTATGCTCATCGTGCAGGATGCCGTGTGGGGGCGTGTGACTGCCAACCGTGAAGCCGGAAAATCCACCCGGTACTATGCAGACGAGTTCCACCTTTTGCTGAAAGAGGAGCAAACTGCGGCATACAGCGTTGAAATTTGGAAGCGTTTTCGTAAGTGGGGCGGCATCCCGACAGCCCTAACGCAGAACGTCAAAGATCTGCTGGCAAGTCCCGAAGTATCAAATATTTTTGAGAACTCGGACTTTGTGTATATGCTCAATCAAGCCAACGGAGACCGGCAGATTTTGGCGAAGCAGCTGAACATTTCGCCCCATCAGCTTTCCTATGTGACCCACTCCGGCGAAGGTGAAGGGCTGCTGTTTTTCGGTAACGTGATCCTGCCTTTTGTTGACCACTTCCCGAAAGACCTTGAACTCTACCGCATCCTTACGACCCGCCTTTCCGAAGTTGCGGAGGCGCAAAAGCATGAGTGAGAAACAGCCGAAGCTGAAATTCGAGGAGGAAAAGGAGCGCACGGCCACGCGCTCTCCTCCGAAAAAGTCCAAAGTGGAGCAGTCTAAGCCCAAAAAGCAGAAGCTGAAACTGGACGCAGATAAAGCTGCGGAAAAGGCGCAGCACCTGCGTTTTGGCAAAGCCGAGATCACCCCGGATGAAGCATCCCGCATGACAAAGCAGCAGAAACGTGCTATGTATGCCGCTGCTGCCGCCCGATCTGCGGCACATCGGGAGATTGACCAGTACGAGGATGAAAACGTCGGCGTGCAAGCGTTGAGCGAGGGCGAAAAGGCGGCAGGAAATGTCCGGGATATTTCCAAGAACAGATACGCCCGGAAGCTGAAAAAGAAAGCCAAGATGCAGGACAAGAAGGGCACCAAAACCGCAAAATTTTCTGCACGGGAGCCGACTGCGGCACAGGATGCAGGTGCATCCAGAACCTGCGAGGGCGGCTCCAACTGGCTTTCCCGGTGGCGGCAGAAACAGGATATTCAGAAAAGCTACCGTGCCGCCGCCCGTTCGGGCACGGCGGCGCAGACCGCAGGCGGTAAAGCGGCATCCAATGGCACCAATGCTGCAAAGTCCGGCATGGAGCAGGTCATCAACAAAGGAAGATCGGTGGTCAGCACCGCAGTCAACGGCATTGCCAATTTTGCAAAGAGCAACGCGCACGTTCTTTTGATCGTGGGCGTTTTTCTTTTGCTCCTGCTGCTGGTCATGTCAGCGTTTTCGTCCTGTTCCATTCTGTTCTCTGGCACCACGCAGGTATCCGGGCAGACCATGTACTCTGCCGAGGACCGGGATATTCGTGGTGCAGAACAGGACTACAAGAAGTTGGAAAAGGAACTGGACAAAAAGATCAAGCGCATCCCCACCGACCACCCCGGCTACAACGAGTATCAGTATCATTTGGATGCCATCGAGCATGACCCGTGGCAGTTGACCTCTTTTCTCACGACTCTGTATGACGATTACACCCGGTCGGAGGTACAGGGCAAGCTGAAGGAAACCTTCAAGAAGCAGTACAAGCTGACCACATGGGTGGAGGTGCAGATACGGTATAAGACCGTGTGGGTCATCAGCCCGGCAGGAATCCCAATTCCTACGCAGGTGCCCTATGAGTACCGCATCTTCCACACCAAGCTGGTGAACCGTGGCTTGGAGGTAGTCATCCGGGAGGAACTGGACAACGACCAGTGGAAACGGTACGAGATCTTTCAGGATACCTTGGGTGGCAGACCCTACCTGTTCAACGGCGGTCTGCCGCCCGGTGGCTCCGATGGCTCCGGCGCACCGGGCATCGACTATCAGGTGCCGGCAGAAGCACTGACCGACAGCGAATTTGCCGCCATCTACAAGGAAGCCCAAAAGTATGTGGGTACGCCCTATGTGTGGGGCGGCTCCACCCCGGAAACCGGCTTCGATTGCAGCGGCTACGTCTGTTGGGTTTACAACCAGAACGGCTACAATGTCGGGCGCACCACGGCCAACGGTCTTTGGAATAAATGCCAGCACATCTCCGAAGCAGAAGCAAAGCCCGGAGATCTGGTTTTCTTCAAAGGCACCTACGACACCCCCGGCATGAGCCATACTGGAATATATCTCGGAAACGGTATGATGGTCAGTGCCGGAGACCCCATCAAGTACGCCAATATCCACTCGTCCTACTGGCAGAAATACCTGTCAGGATTCGGGCGGCTATCCAAATAACAGGAGGACAATATGAGCGAAAAACTCGATAAACTGCGCGCTTCACTGGAAAAAGAGAAGGAACGGCGCATCAAGATCAACAATCGCATCGAAAGTCTGGAGCGGCGGATTCAGGAGGCCGAAGCCGCCGAGGTCAACGAGATGGTGCGCACGGCCAAGGTCACGCCGGAACAGCTCGCCGCCCTGCTGCGGCAGTCAGCCACCACCACCCCGAACCCGGCTGCGCTGTCCGCAGTCGGTGCCACATTCAGCAAGGAGGAAGATTCGGATGAAGATGATGAATAAGGTCGGCGCACTGCTGCTGTCGGCAGTGCTATGTGTCGGTATGGCGGCTCCCGCATTTGCCTATGTCGGCGAGCCTGTTGAAGAAGTCGAGCAGCCTGTCCTGACGGACAGCAGCGAAGAAGATGCTGTTACCGTCACGGACGAAACTTCCGGCGCACTGACCCCGGAGGGCAATCTGACGCTGGTGGATGACTACCACACCAATTATTCGGACGGCTCCGGGCAGCAGTTCATCACGCTGGTCAGTAAGTCCGGCAATACGTTCTATCTGGTCATCGACCGCAACGCCAAGGGGCAGCAGACTGTTCACTTTATGAATCTGGTGGACGAAGCCGACCTGCTGGCACTGATGGAAGAAGATGCCGCTGATGCTTATACCGCTGAAAAGGAAGCGACGGCGCAGGCAGAGCAGGAGCGCAAACAGGCCGAGGAAGATGCGAAAAACGCTGCGGAAGAAGCGGCGGCATCCAGCACGGAACAGGCTGGTGGCAGCAAAGTTACGAAGTATGCTGCCACATTCTTAGGCGTTCTGGCTCTGGTCGGTCTAGCTGCTGGCGGTAGCATCTACGCTTTTATGAAGCAGAAGCAGAAAAAGCAGGCAGAAAAAGAAGCCCTTGACCCCGATGCAAACTACACCGAGGACAAGGGCGATTTTGAAATTCCTGTGGAGGATGAACCGGAAGAAGCCGGTGAGGAAGATACCGAACCCATCTGATTTTAAGGCGGCGTTTGCCGCCGTACATATTGCAATCAGAAACAGATTGGAGGGATTCTTATCGCAAAATTGATCGTGGCGGAAAAACCGTCCGTAGCCATGTCCTACGCCAAGGTTCTCGGTGCCACCAAACGTCAGGATGGATACCTTGAGGGCAACGGTTATCTGGTAAGCTGGTGCGTGGGTCATCTGGTAGAGCTGGCACCGCCCAATGTCTACGATGCCAAATACGTCAAGTGGAGCATTGCAGATTTGCCCATCCTGCCGCAAAAGTGGCAGTATCTGGTGTCTGCGTCCACCAAAAAGCAGTTTGGCATCCTGCAAAAACTTATGCACCGCCCGGACGTAGACAGCATTGTGAACAGTTGCGATGCAGGATAGTGCGGTTGGGTGACTCAAGAGAAAGAAAAAAGAGACCTCATCTCGTCAAAAAACTAAATCATAAAAGCATCAAAGAGGGCATTCAAATGAAACAAAATCGAATTTTTGACCAGAATAGTTCTCAAAAAGCACGTTCTTGGCACTATAATATGGACACCAACCGAGCGGAAGCCCAGTTCGCTGATGGCTCTGCCATTGCCATTGACTGCCTTGCCATCGAGGACGAATACGGCAATACCCCGGCACAGCGAGCTGAACTTGATTGGCTACTATACAACAAGCCCTTGGAGTGCGTCCAGCTTGTGCTGAGTGGTGAGATTGAGCATTATCTCTCACTTGGCTGTGACCATGGCAAACTGAAAGACTAACCTCTAAATAGGCCAAACAACCCGCTACTTGCAGTCGCTGCAAATGGCGGGTTGTTTGCTTATTTTAAGTTTTTCCTTTGCTCATAGTAGTGCAAAATCAATGTAGTGCAAAATCAATGGCCCAACGGTCAAAGAAATCACAAATATCAGGCAAATCTACTGGTTTCTTATAAATGTCATTCTAAAATTCAATGGATTTTGCTATTTCTAGCACTTGTTTTTTCGACACGAAAGTCGATTTAACCCTATATTTTATGTATCTCTCGATGATTTCAAGTTTGCCATTTTGGGGGCTTGATTATTGAGAAAATTCTAAATTCCAAAAAGGTCTATCATTTTCATCAATCGCATCGTTATTGAGAATAAGCACTGCACCACCACTTAACAGAGGAGGCAGCTGTAAATAGCTTATATTATTTATTGAGAAAATGAAACGCTATTGCAACAGTTGAATACTGTATATTTTATCAAATTGATACGGATCTGATAGCAACACCTTACCGTTTGATATCACAAGAATGCTTTCGCCTTCTTTAAGATACGACAACTGAAGATTTCCTTTCAAGTAGTTTGATACGCCATAAATTATATAATTGTCATCCGTATCATATAATTGATTTTTTGCAGTCGCATAAATACAATTGTTCTTCAGGTCAACTTCTTCAATTATAAGTTCCGATTTTTTTCTTCCGAATGTATTCGATTGAAATAGAATGCAGAGAACCACTGCCACAAATGCTATGCCAACCATAATCTTCCGTTTGCATTTCATTTTATCAACCTCTGTATGAAAGGAACAGCGTATAAAGCGATTGTGTTATTCTCAATGCCCCTGTATAAGAAGTTGGATATGAAGAACCATCAATTGTGCTTCCATCTTTATGGATTCCGATAGCTACATACCCAGCTCCAGAAATATATTCTACAAGAGGACCACCACTAAAGCCACCTGTCAAATCCCAATCGCCCTTGAGATATTTTGAAGTCTGACTTCTAATATACCCAGAAGATTTACACATCCGATATCTCGCATCGGCACCATTTATTTGGCTCGGATAGCCATAAGCATACACCAACTGTGATGATGAATAATTGCTAGACTGCCAATGTAACCCAAGCCATCCCGTTTTCGTTCCTAAATTATTCTTGAGCGTAATAATCGCCCAATCCTCCGAACTTGTTCCAGCAAGATAAGAATCACTAACAATCATCGAACTTGCCGATACATTTTCGCTTCCAAAAGGTTTACTATTATCAGATCGAGCAGGTGCGACATTTACCGACTTAACGTAGGCTTTTTCCTTTATACTGTATAGATTATGTGCTGCTGTTGCAAGTGCATTAGGCCCAATCATAAATCCAGAACCATAATTTGTCCCTCCATTATTGGTCGTTATCTGTAGGCATACCGTACTACAATATGGTGTTGCCGTTGGATTATCAACAACAGTGATATCATTGCTTCCGATAATCGCATACAGATCGGATAGATCAATATCCGAAATCTTTCCATTTGGAAAATAGCCTGCAGTTGTCTCTCCATCCGTGAAGGAATTGGTTTCAACTATAATTTCCTCTATAGATTCTTCTTTTGTATCAAAATCGTATCTATGGTATCTCTCGATATGAGATTTGCTTCCATCACTTTGATTATCTGCAAAAGCAGTCAGCCCAGAGTTAAGCTCCATTGAAGAAAGAGCCACAATCCCACTTGCTTTCAAAAAAATTCTACGAGATATTTTTTCACTAGCTATTTTAATTTTCCTTCTTTACTTTTAGAGTATACACAAGATTTCTTATACATCAGTTGCTCTGCATTGGAAACACCTCCGTAAAATTTTTCATACGTTAGAGCCATCCTTATTTTAGATTTCAACTTTTACTTTCGCAAAAAAATAAATACCACTGATTTTTTATCCAATAGCCGTGCTAAGATTTATCTCTATGGGATTCAACACATGCGTCTGCTGGCACAACCAAGCCCAATTGTTCACTGTAGTAGTAAACAAGTCGTCATAGTTGTTGTCATATGCAAAATCAAATGTGTCATGAACGGTAATCAAGTAATACATTATAGAATTACCAATCATGAAGCCTGTTCCAGAGGTGCTTACCCTATGCAATGCATAGAATAAATCTGCATTATCAGACTTTTGAATTGTAAAAGACCAACTTCCTCCACTAAAATCTTTCAAGCCACTATTAAGTACTTTGTTTTTATAATTATTAAAAACTGTTGTCGTGTTTAACTTGTCAAGCAATGGCGTCGAAGAATCCGTCACACTCTCAGAATAGTCAATATTATATACAGAGAATTCAACCATAAGAGCCGCACATTCATATCCCTTATCCCGTGCAATTTGCGCAGCTGCCAACCATGCAAGCTGTGTATTATTTAACAAATTTCCAGATGCACGTGTTTGATCTTCATCTTTCATCTTATCGATAAACTTATTTAATTCATCTATCGACATTCCCGAAAAATCAACATGATACTTATCATTCATGCTTTGAATAACAGGATTGCTAGCTTTACGGCTGCTTATGTTAGCAGCATAAGACACAGTATTTATCGAAAACAAAAAACACACTGAAAGAATTAATGATACGAACCTCTTCATAACGAACCTCCTTAAATTCTGTACTCTACTATATAAATTGTGTGCTTCTCATCATCCCAGACAACGAGACTAAAATTCACATCTTCAGAATGTAAAAGCAATGTATTCATTTCGGCTTCCGAGCGTAGTTCCTTATGCTGACTATTATCATAAAGAAAAAAATTTCCACTTGCAATTTCAGGAATCACAAAATCTAATCCAAAATATGACGACACATTTTTTAATATAGAAGATATGGTTGGAGAATCATTAATTTTCTCCCATGAATCGAGTTGATGAATAATTTTGGCTGCATCCACATCGTAGTATACCGCTAACATTATCCCATCATTTTGCAATCCGCCATAAGCCTCATATATCAACGATTCAGAGTATGTTGCTTTTCCAATTTTGAATTGTTTCAAATAATCTCGTTTTTCATATTTGCTTTTTCTTCCAAGCATAAAGCCCAAAAGCAAGCACAGTGCGACTATAGCTAGGTATCGGATAACTCGCGTTGGTCTCGCCTTTATAATTACCTCACACCTTTCTAACTTGCTGAAATATATAACAAACTCCACTTATCTACTGGTACTTCCGGTAATGGTTTCGCTCCGTCCATCGGAATAGCTAAAGGTCGCAGAATACTCAAGCCTATAAGATTTTCCGGGCTTAGTGTTAAAGCTACTGCTCACCATGCAGGTTGAGGTCGTGCTGCTGTTTGAGCAGCTACTTACTTTTTGCCATGTTCCAATTGTCCCCTTTTCATAGAGAACGCCTGAAACGCTGATTTTCTTTACTCCAGTTCGAGTCTGGGCATCAACCTGATAGTATGTTTGGTAAATAGATCCGTTGACCGTACTATCGCCTACATACCGTTCAGACTTTTCAGCGGCCATTGCGGTGCAGGCAAAGCTCAAGAGAATCACCGCTGAAACAACAATGGACAACAAACGCTTTTTCGACATAGACATACACCTCCGTTTTTTTGCTCCCATCAAGAGCCTTTGTATAATCAACGCAATTCGCATTCGCTTCGTTTCAATTTTCAGGAGAAAATTTTTCAAATTTTCCATCTTTGTAAGTTCAGACAAAAAGAAAGCCAGACATTTGTGAACTCTCACAAGTGTCCAGCTTTCTTAACGGATACCTTCCGCAATTTTCATAATCTCATCGTATGGAATGTTTCCCATAACGGTATGTGTAATCCCCCGATGTTCCCAACTTAGAGTATAAACATTCTTTCCATGTTCATCCGTACTGGTTCCAAGTACACCATCTGCTTCTCCGACCTTTACGGTTTCGTACACTGTATGCTCATTATCAAACAGGGACTGCTGCCCTGGCTGGATAATTGAGCAACGGACTGTGTAGCTTTCCTCTGTTTCTTTTGACGAGTAAACATGTAAAAAGTTTTCTGCTCGCTCAAATTTCTGCACATCGTCCATTTCAAAGCCGTTCGGCACATAATGGTCGCTGTATCCATCCGGGAGCCACTCCAGCGGTTCGCCATCCACCTGATAAGTCAGCTGCATCTCAATGGGCAGAAATTTTTGAATCATCGTATAGACTGCCCTGCGGAAATCAGCGCTGACCGCAAGAGCACCAACCGTCAGCATTACGAGTGTCAATGCCGCAATTAGTACTCGTTTCAACACTGGGTGGTGCTTTTTCTTCTTTAAGGCCTCTGTCATTCGTTCGTCCCATTGGGACGTATCTGGGTAGATTTCCTCAAACTGCTTTGGCGTTGGAAGCGAATCCAGTTCTCTTTGCGCATCTGCACGAAGTGCCATCATCAAAGCCGCATCAAATGAAATGTCTGTCCGCTCACTCATGGCTGTTCATCTCCTTCCATAATAGTTTTCGTCCTCGAAAGAGCCGTGTTCGTACCACTTCATCCGTTAATCCCAGCGATTTTGCAATCTCACGGTTTGTATATCCCATTGCCAAAAGGCGTAGCGGATCACGGTACATCGGTTTCATTTGGCCAATCAGTTCTGTTAGACGTTCAATGTTATCGGTGCTAACTGCTGCATCATCCGGCACCGGAGCGGCATCTGGTTCGTTTGGGACATCTTCCAGCAATTCTTCTCGTTGTTTGCGAAGCATATCATATGCACGGCTTCTACTACAACTAACGAGATAAGCAGCGAGTTCGTGACAGTTTTCTCGATGAATTTTAGAAAAATTTTTTGCAACGTACAAAAATACCTCTTGTAGCACATCCTCTGCCAGATACGAATCATCCATGATTTTGTAAGCGGTATGGTAAACCAGCCGTTTGTATGTATTGTACACCTCGGTAAAATCTTCTTCAAAGTTTCGATCATCAAGCACACTTAGATATAACGCAAGCAACGCAGTCACCTCTATTCACATTGATTGTGTGTAGTGTACCACGAACCAATAAAAATGTCGAATACAACCAACTTTTGAAAAGGAGCGTGATGCCATTGACCCAACCGAAAACCGATCTCGCCTATCTCCGCAGCGAGAAAGCCAAAGCAGAACAGCAGCTGCGCTACTACCAGCACCGGGAGAAAATTCTGGAACACCAGATACCGGAGCTGACCCGCAAGGCCCGTGTGCATCGGCTGTGTACCCGTGCCGGAATGCTGGAAAGTTTTCTGATTGCGCCGGAAGAACTCACCAACGATCAGGTGATGGAGCTGCTGAAAATTGCGTTCCGTCAGCCGGAAGTTGCGCTGGCTCTTGCAAAGATGATTCACGACCTGCACGAAAGCCGCAGCGTTCCGCACCCTTTAGAATAAAGACCTGCTAATAAAAGTCAAGCCCTAAAATAAGAAAATTCGCCAACCAACCGCTGCCCATGA
>ENA-OQID01000958-OQID01000958.1-human-gut-metagenome-genome-assembly--contig:-NODE-958-length-12904-cov-4.270835_pt1 | contig 12904 bp, 14 predicted proteins | sample MGYA00242567_ERZ504727 | MGnify/ENA primary metagenome ERZ504727 (study PRJEB26092, sample SAMD00036215) | human gut metagenome | host: Homo sapiens | study: EMG produced TPA metagenomics assembly of...
CACAAGGAAGAACACTATGGATTTTTTTATTCTCTTTTTACTCACTTAGGTGTGCAACTTCATTATACAATCTACCATATATAATAAGCAAAATGATAAGGGCTGTTGTATCTGCAGGGTGGTACAACAGCCTTTGGTGCTTTCAATAAAGTATAACTCAGCAAGAACATCAGTATTATGATCTTTAAGGATACGGTTCGGCAGTGGGAAATGCGAGTTCCGGGCAGTAACAATCTCGTTACTTTAATTTCACAGAATGCTTGCAAGGCTTTTGACGATGCTTGTCGAATATAATAAATATTCGAGGAGGTATGCGTTATGAGAAATAAGAAATGGATTGCGGCAGCACTTGTGTGCGGTTTTGTTTTAGGTAACAGTATGCCTGCGGCGCAGGCCGGTATTTTGGATAAGGTCCTGAAGGGCGGCGTTATCGGCTATGCTGTAGATGCTACCGCTCCGGCATTGAATAATGCAATTAACTCTGTAACGGCCAAGTATGGTGTAAGCTCGACGGATGCTACGAAGGTAGTACCTGTTATTTCTGTCGGTGACGGCAGCCGTGCCGGTGCGGCACAGGTTTCCGGCCCGCAGTCAAAGGTTGACCAGGTGAAGGCGGCGCTGATGATTGAGCAGACACTTTTGGGAGTACGCTGCAAAGTGCTGATTCCGGTAGACAATGTGTCCTATCAAAATGTTAACCGTGTGCAGGGCGTTGGCGTGAGCGCTTCTCTGGACGTAAAGCTTTAAGAAGAGTGAAATAAGACATAAAAAACCAGCATATCATATTGATATGCTGGCTTTTTTATGAAAAGCTTATTCGTTTACTTTGTACCAGAAGGGACGCAAGAAGTGCAGATAGCATACCTCGTTAACTTCAGGACCGGGATCACGGCGCCCGATTTGTACGCGGATTTCCTGATCACCGATTTTTACCAGATAATCGATGATTTCACCAAGAAAGGCCTTGCGGATAACTGTACCACGCACGCCGTTGGGATCGGTTTCGCTGGTAAAGCGAATTTCTGTCGGACGGCTGGCGAGGTTGAAGACAGTTTCGCCACGCATACGGTTTGGGATAATAAGTGCGGACGGAAGTGCATGCTGTGAGCCTTTGATGAAAGCTTGGTTTCCTTGCCAGGTAACATCAGTGAAGCTGGATACACCGATGAAGCTGAAAACAAATTTGTTGGATGGGTTGTTGTAAACATTGAGCGGTGTATCAATCTGCTGCATAACACCTAATTTCATAACCAGAATACGGTCAGAAAGTGCCATTGCTTCGGATTGGTCATGTGTTACGTAAATAATGGAGAAGCCATACTTACGCTGCAGGTCTTTGATTTCAAAGCGCATTTCCTCACGCAGATGCGGGTCCAGACTGGAGAGAGGCTCGTCAAGCAGCATGACATCAGGATTAATAGCCAACGCGCGTGCTAAAGCAACGCGCTGTTTGCCGCCGCCTGACAGGTTGGCCGGGCTGTCTTCTGCTGATTTCAGCAGGTTGGTAGCAATGAGAGCATCACGGGTGCGCTGGTCAATTTCACTCTTGGGCAGTTTGCGCAGACGCAGCGGAAAAGCAACGTTTTCGTAAACGCTCATGTGGGGACATACAGCAAAGGCCTGGAAAACCATGCCGAAATTACGGTTTTCCGGAGGTGTATAGTAATGCTTTTTAGGTGAGGAAAGCAGGCGGTCGCCTACCCATACTTCACCGTCAGACAAATCTTCGAAGCCTGCTACCATACGCAGGGTGGTAGTTTTGCCGCAGCCTGATGGTCCCAGCATGGAGAAGCATTCACCCTTGCCGATTTCCAGATTCAGGTTATTGGCAGCGGTTACATCACCAAATTGTTTGGTTACATTTACTAAACGGATATAGGACATAATTAACCCTCTACTTTCTTGGTAAAACGATTAATCAGCATCTGACCGACTACAATCAGGATCAGGGCGATACCTGCGAGGGCTGTAGACATAACCGTTTCGCCGTTCTCGTTTAAGGTATAGATAGCAACACCGATAGTTCTGGTGGTAGGAGCATACAGCATAATGGATACGGTTAATTCGCGCAGTGCCGGCAGGAAAATCAGGAAGAAAGCACTGATCATACCGGGCTTAACCAAAGGAATAACAATATCCTTTAATGATTGCCACATGGTTGCGCCGCAGGAGCGGGATGCTTCCATCAGAGAATCGTGTACCTGTTCCAGGGCTGCAGAGTTAGCCTTCAGAGAGAAGGCCATGTAGCGGGCGATGTAGGCTACAAGAATAATCCATACTGTGTTGTAGAGGTTAACGCCAAATTGGCCGCTCCAGGCAAGGATTACGCCGAGGGCAATAACGGAGCCGGGGACGGAGAATGGCAGCATACCCAAAAATTCCAAAATACCTTTGCCGCGAAGCTTCATCTTAACAATTACATAGGAAATCATAACACCGGCAAACATAGTGATAATTGCTGCTGCCAGGCCTAAGCTGATACTGTTGAAGATAGCGTCTTTGGTAACTTCGTATTCAAAGAAAATATATTTGTAGTTGTCCAAAGACAGGTTTTCCATCGTAAAGGGCAGGCCGTAGGTCTTAACGCCGCCTACAAGGAAGATAACTGCCGTGGGCAGCAGAATCGTGAAGGCGATGTAAGCCAGGCAGAAAAACAGCAGCGGATAACGCAGACCACGCAGTTTGAGCTCCATAGGACGGAAGCTTTTGCCGCCGATAATCTGATAATGGCCGTTGCTGAGAATTTTTTGCTGTGCCCAGATAATGCAGGCTGCGGAAACAACCAGTACGGTTGCCAGTACGGTACCGGTACGGATAGATTCAAAGCTGCCGCCGCTCTGGTGAATCTTTTCATAAATAAGTGTCGGGATGTTGTAAATACCCTGTTCAATACCCAAAACAGCTACAGTACCGAAGTGAGCCATGGAGTAAAGCATAATCAGCAGCGCACCGCTCATGATAGATGGCATAACCAGCGGAATGGTTATTTTGCGGGTAATCGTAAACAGGCCGGCACCGGAAATACAGGCAGATTCCTTCAAGGTCGGGTCCATACGTTCCAATGCACCGCAAACCTGGATAAATACGAACGGGAAAAGATACATAACTTCTACGGCACTGATGCCATGGTAGGTGTAGATATCGAAAACCGGACCGGAAAAACCGAAGGTTTCGATAAAGAATTTGTTGATATAACCGGAGTTAGGAGATAAAAGCATTTTCCATGCTAATGTACCGATGAATGATGGCAACATAAAAGGGACAAGGAAAAGGCTTTTCATAAAGTTTTTATAGGGCAGGTCAGTACGTGTTACCAGCCAGGCAAAGAAGGTACCGACAATAGTACTGCCGATAGTGGTCATGCTGGCGATAATCAGTGAATTTATGAGAGCCTGGAAGGTTTCAGGCTCGGTGAGTACTGCATAAAAGTCGTGGCTGTTGAAGGAGCCGTCAACAAAGAATGCGTTAAACAAAATCAGAAGTACCTGCCAGGCAACGAAGATGACCAGTACGGCGATAGAGATAAAAAGAATCAGCTGAGCTACGCCAAAGCCGGAATCTTTTTTGATGGTGCCTGTGCTCATTATTCCTCTACCTCCTTCAATTGCTCTGCATCAAACCAGAGCAGGCTGCGGAAGGTGATGTAGCATTCGTCGCCTTCCTTAAACATCAGATTGTTATTGATAGCTTCATGCGTCAAAAGCTCTGTACGCAGGCTTTCACCGTCAATATCGATGGCATAGTCCATGGTTGTACCCAAGAAGTTGGCACGGTGGATAATACCTTTAAGTCCGGGGCCTTCACGGTGGATTTCTACATCTGAAGGACGGAAGGCTGCTACTCAGGCAGCTGCTTTGCCCTGAGGTGCTTCCCAAGGAACCTCCTGAGTGCCGTTACCCACAACAAATTTGCCGTTAGCTTCTTTGACTGCCAGGAAATTAGCAATGCCCATAAATTTAAAGATGAATAAATCAGCAGGCTTTTCAAAAATTTCGTAGGGAGTGCCGATTTGGCGGATATGTCCCTGGGCATCCATAATAGCAATGCGGTCGGAAATAGCCAGTGCTACTTCCTGGTCATGGGTTACATACATAACGGTGATGCCGAATTTGCGCTGCAGTGCTTTGATTTCAAAGCTCATTTCTTCACGCAGGTTAGCATCCAGGTTACTCAGGGGTTCGTCAAGCAGCATTACGGACGGGTCAGATACTAAGGCTCTCGCCAAAGCTACGCGCTGTTGCTGTCCGCCGCTGAGCTCGGAAGGAAGGCGTTTTTCCAAACCCTTCATGCCGACTATTTCAACCATATCCATAACCAGCTTGTCGATTTCATCTTTAGGGCGTTTTTCCATTTTCAGCGGATAAGCAATATTTTCGTAAACCGTCATGTGCGGCCATACTGCGTAATCCTGGAACACGATACCAAGACCGCGTCTTTCCGGGGGAATATATTCGCCGCTGCTGCTGTCGGCAACAATAGTATTATCAATACTGATTTTACCGGCATCCGGAACCTCGTGGCCTGCAATAAGGCGGATAAGGACAGTTTTGCCGCAGCCGGAAGGTCCAAGCAGGGTAAAGCGTTCACCTTTTTTGATATTCAAATCCAGGTTTTGCAGTACCTGGTGCTTAGCGTACCCCTTGGCGACATTTTCAACTTTAATAATGTCTTCCATTCTAAATAAAACTCCTTTTTGTTGAAAAAAGGCGGCACAGGTTTGACTTACTAAATTTGACTGAGCTTGTCTGAAGCTTATTTCTTAACCTGCATAATACCAGAGAACTTCTTAATGGTATCTTCTTTGGCCTTTACAGCTTCTTTGTAATCAATCTTAATGGATTTTTCCAGAGCAGCCTTCGGAGCCGGCAGATTAAATTTAGCAGGGATTTCTACGTCCTCGCGTACAGGGATGGTGCCTTGCTTTGCAACCAGGGTTTGTGCTTCTTTGCTCAACAGATAATCAACAAACTTTTTAGCAGTATCCAGTTTAGGAGTGCCTTTGAAAATAGCTACCGGGCTGGGAACTACCAGGAGTTCAGGCGGATAGCACATTTGCAGATGAGCACCTTTGGCAATCTTAGCGTTGGTGATATAGTCAACTGCTAAGGAAGAAACAAGCTCGCCAGAAGCGGTATCGTCGATAACTTGACCGGAGCCTTTACCGATGCGGCCGCCGTTAGCTTTGATATCTTCAAAGAATTTCCAACCGAATTGTTTTTCCAGCAGTGCTACGCTCATGTAAGAGGTGCCGGAAAGAGCCGGGTTAGCAATACCGAAGCCGTTTTTGTATTCCGGTTTCAGCAGGTCAGACCATTGGGTAGGAGCAGTTTTGATTTTGTCGGTGTTAATGATGATGCCCAGGGTACCAAGACGTGCTGCATTGAAAGAGCCATCATAATCGTTGAACGGGTTAACAGTTTCTTTTAATACCGGGCCTTGGTATTTTTCCAAAATGCCCTCATCTTTCATTTTATAGAAATCAGGAACTTCACTGGTCCAGATAACGTCTGCCAAAATTTTGCCGCTTTGACGTTCAGCAGCGATTTTAGCCATCAGCTTGCCTGCACCGGCAGACTGATAGTCGACATCAATATCCGGATTTTGTTTCTTGAAGCCCTCAACGATGCCTTTAATCAGAGATTCCTTCATAGAGGTATAGATGATAAGTTTTTTGTCATTAGCAGGAGCAGCTTTCTTCTCCCCGCTACCGCCGCCGCAACCAGCTGTAAGCATAGTTACGAGCATTACGAGCAACAGTGCCCATAAACTAGTTTTCTTTGCCATTGATAAAACCTCCTTGAAAATACCGCAGCAGTTGCCGACGGTTATTATTACTATTCCGCTTTTGTATACACATTGTCTACAAAAACGCAACAATACTTTACTTAAATTTAACAAAAAATTTACTAAACTGTAAGATAATTCCCGAAAGTCGCACTGTTTTTTAATTTTAGTAAGCGGCAATGTGGTGCATTTTATTTTAACTAAGTGCGTTATAAATCTCAGAATTTGTTTGAACAATATTATTGAAGCAATAAAAAAGGCCGGCAGATAAACTGCCGGCGCAGGTCCGTATTAAATAATTGGCGATACATTCAATGCCATGGGGCCGTGTTTACCGCGTGAAAGATGATAGGAAACACGCTGGCCTTCCTGCAGACAGCGATAGCCGTCGGAACGGATGGCTGAAAAATGCACGAAAACTTCCTGACCATTGCGTGCCTCAATAAATCCATAGCCTTTGGTATTATTAAACCATTTTACTGTACCAATACTGAGCATAAATTAGCACCTTCTTAGATAAATTTTATACTAACAGCTGTTGTAATGGATTATAGCACATAATCTAACAGAATACAAGAAAAATTCAGAAAATTTAAGTAAATAAATTAGAGTAAGAAAAATCTTACTCTAAAATTACTCTAAAATGCTCCATTTGTCGAAAATATGTAGCCTGTTGCTGTAAAGCTGTATCCAGCGGCCAACGAGGATGGCTGCGGCAATCGTGCCTACGCCTACGCCGCGCATAGCACCGAAGTGCATAAAGGAAATTGCCAGGCTGATAGCGACGAGCGTGCAGTCGAAGCAGTTTTTGATGATGCTGAATCTAATTTTGCTGATAAAAGAAATAACCAGTACGATACCTTCACCGGCTGCAACGAAAATTTTAGCACGTATACAGAGAAAAACGCCTAAGGCAAGGATGATGGTGCTCAGAATACAGTCAAACCATTGCCAGAACAACGTATCAGGTGCTACCCAGTCTAGCAGACTCATTGAAAAATCTATACAGTAGCCGAAGGCAATCAGTGTTATAAGCTGGCCCAACAGCTCACGCCAGTAAATTTGCCGCAGCAGAATGGGCTGGGCAATAATAAAAAGCAGATTCAGGACTATAGTTATTTCACCGATGCTCCAGGGCGTAAACATACTCAGAACCCATGGTACACTGGAAATGGGCGAGGTGCCTAAATCAGCTGTACAGGAAAGAGCGATGCCGAGTGTCATGGTAAAGATGCCTACGAGAAACATACAGCAGCGCTGCGGAAAATATTGCTTGTGCAAGCTAAGAACCCCTTTAAAAAAATAAAAGACGCCTATGTACGGTAGTCATTACTGTACAAGAATGTTATATATATTATACCATTTTTTGTATGAAATACACAATACGGCTTGTCGGCGGGTGTAAAGCCTTTGCTTTTCAGCGGTTGATGTAGTACAATAATATATTGAAGAAATATATCCATAAAGGAGGATAACCTGTGATTCGTAAAACATCTGCCATGGTTGAGGCCGGTATTTTAGCTGCCGTTGCCATCGTTATGGCTTTGATAAGTATGTATGTGCCTGTGCTGGGTGCTTTTGTTAATTTTGTCTGGCCCTTGCCAATAGTTATCTGCGGCTGCCGTCACGGACTGAAGTGGAGCATTATGACGCTGCTGGTTGCTACCGTGATTATCGCGATGATTATCAGCCCAATTAATGCCTTTTTCCTGGCGGCTATTTTTGGCCTTTTGGGCCTGATTTTAGGCGAGTGTATGCGACGTCATCTGCCGCCGATGAAAATGATGCTTTACGGCAGTGTCGGCGCTGTAATTGCGTTGGTGCTGAATATCGTGCTTAGCTTCTGGGTACTTGGTATTGACCCGATTGAGATGATGTTCAGCTCCTTCCACCAAAGCCTGGAGCAGCTGACGGTTTATTACCGCGAGCATGGCATGAGCGAGGCCGATATCAAAAAGACTGTCGACGGTTATGCTGAAATGCTGCGCATGATGCGCATTATCATGCCGGGTGCATTCATGATGTGTGCGCCGTTGATGGCTTTTGTGAACTACATGGCAGCAAAAAAGATTCTTACGAAGTTGGGTGAAAGCTTTGAAGCCTTCCCGCCGTTTACGATGCTGCAGGTTCCCGGCTGGATTTTGTGGCCTTATGCTGCGTCTTTGTTTGCGGTAACTTATTATTATCAGCATGATCAGGCAAGCTGGATGTATACGCTGTCTGTCAATGTACAGACGGTCTGCAGCTTTGTGCTGGTTTTGCAGGGCATTGTGCTGCTGTACTGGTTTGTAGAAACAAAGCACAAGCCGCGCTGGTGGGCCAATATCGGTATAGCGCTGCTCTTTATAGTGCCTATCTTTACTCAGATTATGGTTTATGTAGGTGCCTTTGATATTGTTATGGACTTCAGGAAAATCCGTCCTGCAAGCAGATTCAGAAAACAAAGGTAAAGTTCGGCAACTGTGCCGGATTTGAGGTGAAAATAATGTTCAGTAGGTTTAACCGGAATATGAATTCCAAAGCAGATACTAATATTTATTTGCTGATAATTGTGCTGCTGGCAATATTAGTCTGCTATCTGCAGCCTAAGCTGATTTTTCCTGCACTGATTCTTTTTGGCGTTATCTATTATTTCAGCCGCCAGAATCTTATTAACAGGGAAATCTTCTTCAGCAGTTATCTGGATAATATTATCCGCAATATTGAACGTACCAACCATTTTGCGGTGCGCAAGCTGGATGTAGGCATTGCAGTTTTTTCCAAAGATGGCAAGCTGCAATGGAAAAATGAATTATTTGCCGCCTGGACAGGCAAAAGTAATCTGGAGGGCAAAAAGCCTGAGGAAATTCTGCCGTTGGCACAGAATGCTTTTGAGCTGATGAGCGTGCGTGACGGAGAGCAGGTTATTCAGATTGAAGACCACTATTATCGTATGCGCTATTACAGTGTAGAAACGCAGGAGCGTCACAGCAAAAAGGAAAATACCTCTAGCGGCCTGATGCTGTATCTGACGGATATCACGGATTATGAGCTTTTGCGCCAGAAATACAGCAATGATAAGCTGTGCCTGGCTTATGTGCGCTTTGATAACTACGAAGAGGTTATGCGCGGGCTGAGTGAAACCAATATGGCCAATTTGAATGGCGAAATCAATGAGCTGCTGACCAAGTGGGCTGCCTCTAAGCAGGGCTTTATCTGCCGCATGAACAAGGAAAGCAGCCTGATGGGCTTTTCCATGTCTGCCGTAATGGATATGATGGAAGATAAGTTCATGATTCTCGATAAGGTTCGCGAAATCCGCAGTGGTAATAAAATACCGCCGACTGTAAGTATAGGCGTAGCCTGTGACGGCGTTACGCTGGAGGAGCTTATCGGCAATGCCAATAAGAGCCTGTATCTGGCATTAGGACGCGGCGGTGATCAGGCTGTTGTTATGAAGGATAAGAATACGCAGTTCTTTGGCGGCACGAGCAGTGTCGGTGCCAAAAGTACGCGTGTACGTGCCCGCATCGTGGCGCAGACGATTCATGAGCAGATGCTGCAGGCTGACCGTATCTTTGTTATGGGACACGTTAATGAGGATTATGATGCCATCGGCGCTACCATTGGTATGGCTAAGCTGGGCCTGTCGCTGGGCAAGGAAACCTATATTGTCAGCAGCGAGCATAACGCTTATTATAAGCGTATTACCGAGGTGCTGGATAATGAGAATATCATTCTTTCGGCTAACGAAACAAAGTATATAGATATTATGCGGAGAGGTGCCGATGCTTTACCGTTGGTTACCAATAAGAGCCTTTTGGTTATCGTCGATCATCACCGTGAGGTGCTTTCGGCCAGCAAGGCTGTGCTGCAGGCTTGCAGAAACCGCATTATCATCGACCATCACCGTCGTGCCGAGGATATTATCGGCGATACAACGCTGCTGTATCTGGAGCCTTCCAGCTCGTCTACCAGTGAGCTGGTAACGGAGCTGATTGGTTACTTTGATGACCGGCTGGATATTACGCCGGCGGAGGCAACAGCCTTGTATGCCGGTATTGTACTGGATACGAAAAACTTCAATGTGCAGACAGGCGAGCGTACCTTTGAGGCTGCCGCTTTGCTGCGCCGCTACGGTGCTAACCCGAATCTGATACGCCAGCTGTTTAAGGATGATTTGAGCTTTGTACAGCAGAAGGCTAAGCTGATAGCCGGAGCAAGAATGCCGATACCCGGTTTATCTGTTGCAGTTATGCGTAATGCCGATAATGATACTATGTCTTCCGTGCTTGCCGCGCAGACAGCGGATACTCTGATTACCATTGAGAGTGTAGCTGTAGGCATGGCAATTGTTGAATATAAAGATGGTTCCCTGAGCATAAGTGCCCGCAGTGACGGCAGCGTCAATGTGCAGGTAATTATGGAAGAGCTGGGTGGCGGCGGTCATCAGACGGTGGCCGGTGTGCAGCTGGCAAATAAACGTGCCAGGGATGTAGAAGCGCAGATTATTGCGCTGACTAAAAAACAGTTAGAGGAGTGTCGAACAGATGAAAGTAATTCTTTTACAAGATGTTAAAAGCTTAGGCAAGAAAGGTGAAATCGTAGAAACCGCCGAAGGTTATGGACGCAACTACCTGCTGCCGCGTAAATTGGCTAAGGAAGCTACCGCAGCTAACCTCAACCAGGCTAAACAGGACCAGGCAACCGCTAAGCATCGTGCAGCTCAGGCTAAGGATGAGGCTGTTGTTTTGGGCGCGCAGGTAGAAAAGGTTGTAGTAACTATGAAGGTACGCGTGGGTGAAAACGGTAAAATGTTTGGCTCCGTAACCTCCAAGGACGTTGCTGAGGCTTTGATTAAACAAACCGGTCTGAACATTGACCGTCGTAAAATCGAGCTGAAATCCGCAGTTAAAGGCTTAGGCGAATACACCGCTGTTGCTAAGCTGCATACCGATGTAACTGCTACCTTCAAGGTTATGGTAGTTGCCGAATAATTTCAGAGCGAAGCTGATGCATGTGGCAGTCGCCGGTGGCGGCTGCCACTTTTACTTTGATGCACACACTGGTAAAATGGTCGTTGACCCTGCTACCTTCCATTATGTAGCACAAAAGCCGACAGGCTTTTTGGATTTCTTTACTTCCATCAACAAGGGCTTTAAGGGTGGCATCACCATTATCGCCTTCCTGTTTATGGTTGGCGGTTCGTTAAACATTCTGCCCAAGACCGGCGCCATTGTTGCCGGCCTCAGTGCTTTAGTTAAAAAAATACGCAATCACAGCATTCTGCTGATTCCGGTGCTGATGACTACTTTAATAAGCAGGCAATATAACGAATTTATAAAGGAAGTACGCTGCTGATATAGGCTGCTGGGAAAAATTAACTTTTACTAAGTAATTTATATCACAGGTACTTCCTTTTTTGATTATTTAGGTGTAAAATATTTGCTGTTCCGCAATTATTTTTGAATACTTGCGGAATATATGAGAATACAGGTCAAAAGATGATTTTGACCGACGAGAGATTTAAAAAAACTAAGCTAATCTGCAATGAGAATTATGAGAGAATGAGAGGAATGCAGATGGAAGTAGCAGGCTTTTTGGCCTTAGGTATTTTAGTCGGTTTATTGGGGGCGCTTTTAGGCATTGGCGGCAGTATGGTGATTGTACCGCTTCTGGTGTTTGCTTGGGATTATGAGCCGCAGCTGGCTATCGGTACTTCGGTGCTGATGGTATTGATGAATGCTGTTTCGGGGACCTGGGGGTATGTCAGGCAGAAGAAGGTTTGCGTAGATGCGGCCTTGAAATTTGCCGTGGCTACCGTTCCCGGTGCATTTTTAGGCAGCTATGCCGCAGAATATCTGCAGGGCAGGCTTTTTTATCTGGTGTTCGGCGCTTTCTTTGTGCTGGCAGCGATAAATATGTATCGCAAGGCCAGTAAGAATGCGGCGGGTAAGACGGCCGGCGAGGTGCCGGAAGTCTATAACTGGAAGCTGGGCGTTCTTTGTAGCGTCAGTGTGGGCTTTTTAGCCAGCATTTTGGGCATAGGCGGCGGTATCGTCCACGTTCCCTTTATGGTTTATGTGCTGAATTTCCCGGTGCACGTGGCCATTGCTACTTCTACCTGCATTCTGGCAGTTTCCTCGCTTGCAGGCTTAGTTTCGCATGCTATGCTTGGGCATATTGTGTGGACCAGCGGTCTGGCGATCGGTGCGGGTGCCTTTGTCGGTGCTCAGGGCGGCGCAAAGGCTGCAGTCCGGCATTTTGATGAAGCTGGCGAGTGTGCTGGTGCTGATTACCGGCATTAAATTTTTGTTGGATGCTCTATAAAGTGCAAGGTGTTTATAATTAAATATAGTACAGTAATAAGAGTTCAGTTTTGCATAAAAATGTGAGGCCAGATGTTAAAGTAATGAAATCCGTCAGTTGTAAAATGCCAATGTCATTGTTATGAAGAATACAGTGATGTAAATACATTACGGGGATCCTGAAGATACGCAAAAGCAGTCGCTATCATCGTTGATGATAGAGCGACTGCTTTTTTGCTGCCTGCAGCAACGCTTCAGGCGTTGCTTAGCAGTATGGTTGTGTAAGCTGTGAAGAATACATATATTAAAACTGAACATAGTAAATTGATGAGAAATGAATATACTAATAAGCTCAGATGTAGGTATAATACTACACATAACCTATTATTTGCATATATTTTAGAGGTGTTCACAATGAACGAACGTTATAAATTAAATGCACAGCTGGCACAGATGTTAAAGGGCGGCGTAATTATGGATGTTACGACACTGGAGCAGGCGCGTATTGCGGAGGCAGCAGGTGCCTGCGCTGTTATGGCACTGGAAAAGATTCCTGCCGATATCCGTGCAGCAGGCGGCGTAGCAACTCCTGCGGATGCAGCACTGATGATGCAGCTGGGTGCCGAGGGCGTATTCGTAGGCTCCGGTATTTTCAAATCCGGCGACCCGGCAAAGCGTGCGCAGGCCATTGTTAAAGCAGTAACCAATTTCAACGATGCAAAAATGCTGGCAGAGCTGTCCGAGGATTTGGGCGAAGCTATGGTTGGCATCAACGAGCCGGAATTTCAGCTGCTGATGGCGGAGCGTGGTAAATAATGAAAATCGGCGTTTTA
>ENA-OQID01000961-OQID01000961.1-human-gut-metagenome-genome-assembly--contig:-NODE-961-length-12888-cov-4.886035_pt1 | contig 12888 bp, 8 predicted proteins | sample MGYA00242567_ERZ504727 | MGnify/ENA primary metagenome ERZ504727 (study PRJEB26092, sample SAMD00036215) | human gut metagenome | host: Homo sapiens | study: EMG produced TPA metagenomics assembly of...
AAACGCTGAAAGCATCTAAGCGTGAAGCCGACCCAAAGATAAGATATCCCACTGATTCAATCAGGTAAGATCCCTTGTAGACTACGAGGTTGATAGGCACGATGTGTAAGTGGAGTGATCCATTCAGCAAGTGTGTACTAATAGATCGAGGGCTTGACCACAATTCGCTTGAATTCTCAAGTCAATGACAAAATGTGAGCAGTGATTATTCAGTTTTGAAGGCACGTCCTTCTACAAACACTGGACAAAGTAAAACAGAAATGTTATACTGAACCAGTCATATTGGTCGGTGACGATGACGGTGAGGTTCCACCTGTTCCCATTCCGAACACAGAAGTTAAGCTCACTCGTGCCCAAGATAGTTCGCTGGAAACGGCGCGTGAAAATAGGTAGTCGCCGACTCAAACAAAACCCCTGAGGAAGAAATTCCTTGGGGGTTTGTTGTTTTTGTGCGGCATTTTCTTTCACTAGCAAAGAAATTGCCAAAGGTTTCTATTTCTGCCTGATTTTTTCGTACGGTGTGCTATCATAAGGCTGGAAACGCTTTTGGGAGAAACGCGTTCCCATGCAAAAAACAGTTGACAAAGGATCGGCCTGCTGTTTGACCACCACTTTTCAATCATGTGAGCATGAACTGGAAAGGAGCAGAAGAAAAATGACAAACAAGAAATTCAAGTTGGCAGCAATGTCGCTGGCCACTGCGGTTGCAGTGAGCGCAGTTGGCCCCAGTGCTTCTGCGGTGACGTATCAACTGGAAAAAGGTGATGTGACTGTTGGTCAAGATGGTACTGGTGCGTACAGTTATCAGAACCAGACTGATGGTAAAACGGATAATGTCTATGTGGATCAGGATACCCAAAACAATGGCCAAATCATCATCACGCAGGCAGAAGGTACAAAAACGGATAATACCGTCACTGTGGAAGAAGATGTCACGAACGAGAAGGGCAAACGTGATGTGGATATCATTCTTGACGGTGTGAATGTGGATACCAGCACCCAGACTGAAGCACTCCCAGATACCGGGAGCACAGGGGATAAAACCATCATCAAGGTGGGCGAGGGTGCAGATGTTGACCTGACAGTCAAGGATTCCAACCTGACCACCGGCGGCCATGGCATTGATATTGGTGTGAATCTGGAAGATAAAGATGAAAACAAGGGAGCCGATGTTGACCTGACGCTGGATAATACCAAAGTCAACCTGACACAAAACGGAAAGGTGGGTATCAACGTACAGGACAATTCTAATGTGGATCTTACCCTGAAGGGCGAGAATGCCATTGATGGCTCCGAAGCAATTAAAAAAGAGGAAGATGGTATCCTTACAAAGAATGTCAATGTCGAGGGTATCCGTGTGGGCGGTGGCGGCGCAGGTGACGGTTCGGGCGCCAGCGAGGGTGCAAATACCAAGCTGACCATCAGCGGCGGTGTAGAAAAGACCGAAACTGCGGAAGCAGACACAGAAGAAACGGAAAGCCCCGCGGGCGGTTCGCTGACCATCAGTGATACCACAGGCGGTCTGGTAATGGCAGATGGCTCGGACGTGGAAATCACAGACGGAGCGGACGTGACCATTGAGGAAACAAAAACCTCTGGTTCTACGCAGGCTGGCCGTGGTGTGACCCAGCATGGTGATTTGACCCTCTCCGGCGGCTCTTCCTTAAAGATAGACGGTGTGGAGGACAATGCAAAGCAAGCGCCGCATACCGGTATTGGTATTGCCAGCTGGGATGATATCACAGTCGAGGATGGCAGTACACTGGATATCAGTGGTGCTGCGACCGGTATTTACGGCCACCAAGGTTCGGATGCAAGCCTGACTGTGGAGGATAGCGCGCTGAATATTGCTGGCAGCAGCTTCGGCATTGACTATGAAGGTGCCGGAAAAGATAAAGAGGGAAATCTACTCAAATCTGCCGGGGACATCACGTTCGACAATGCAGAAGTCGATATCAATATTACCCCGGAAACCCCGAATGCCGCAGGCTATGGCATTGCCGCCCACGGTGACAGTAATATCACCTTTAAAAATGGCACAGAGGCCGAAATCAAAGTTACTTCTGAAAACCCGGATGCGGGAACCTGGGGCATTTATAATGAGCGTGGCGGGACTGGCAATCTGACGGTGAACGACAGCACGGTGGATATCGATGCAAACCGTGGAATTTACGCCGGTTTCCAGAAGGTTGAAATCGCAAACAACAGCGTTGTGACCTCCAAGAACACCCATCAGGCAATGTATGCTCTGGGCGGCAGTGATGGTAAGGGCCTGAAACTGCGTGTGACCGGAAACAGCCGATATCATCTAACAGGCGGTACGCGGGGTAACTGGGGGATTCAGGCAACCTCTGCCCGGGGACATGAAATTCTGGTTGATGACAATGGACAGCTAATTTCCGATATGGAGAATTCCTATACGGCAGTTGGTCTGGGCAAGAATGCTAAACTGGTCGTGGATAATGGTACTGTTCTTGTGAGGGGAAAATACGACAAGGCAGGACTGTTTGCTTACGGTGATAACAGCACCATCCACATCAAAAACAATTCCCATGTGGAAGCAACAACGATTACCCTTAACCCCTCGATAAAAAAGATACCGACTGTGGGCCAGAAGCTCATCGTTACCGGCGGCACGCTGACCTATGACTACAAGGCCGACAACACCCTGTGGCCGGTGAACGATCAGGGCGACAAGCTGACCAACTTCCTGCTGACCAAGGATGATGCCCACGCAAACTTCGATGCCCTTTCCTATAACGGCCAGACCTACACCTACCTCTCTGACCTGAACAAGGAGACCGGGAAACAGTATCTCTCCGTGTGGGTACCCGCCGCCGCACTGAACTATATGCTGGATGTGGACGGTTCCCATGATCCGGAGATCATCGGCAAGGCACTGGAAGAGCTGAAGCAGGCCGGATACAATTTCGACACTGCCTACCAGACCACTGAGAATGGCGATCAGGTCGTTATTCTGCGGGATATGGTGGTGAACGGTAAGAGCCTGAACTTCACCAAGACCACCGATGCAGAGGGCAACACCAAGCTCATCTGGGGCAACTACGAAAAGCAGGCAGAGGGTGCGCCCAGCGCTTATGATATGGTCTATGGCACCGAGTACGAGTATGAGGGCAAGACCTATACCATCGTCTGGGGCTATGAGAGCCAGAACAACCCCAACACCACCGCAGCAGCGGGTGTACTGGATGCCTTTGGCCCGGATTCCAACGTGAAGGTCACCGGCGACATCGACGGCACCGACTCCGCACAGTACACCGTGACCATTTACGGCGCTCTGCGGGAAGTGACCGACCCTGTGATCCCCACGAACCCGGAACCGGAAACGCCCGAGGGCTCCGATCCGACTCCTCCGGCTCCCACTACGCCGACTACCCCAGCAGTGCAGGATGCACGGCCCACCACTCCCGCCGTGGAGCAGGCAGTCGCTAAGACTACACCCGCCCCGGAGACCCCTGTGAACCCGCCGGTACAGGATGCCCGCCCGGAGAGCGGCAAGCTGATCCAGACCGGTACCACCAACTGGATGGCAGATGTTCTGGTGCGTGCAGGCGGTGTCCTGCTGGCTGCCGGTTATCTGCTGGAGCGTAAGCGCAAGGGCATGTTCCATAAGGCACAGCACTGAACACGTTCTTGTAGATGACGTAAAATGGTAAAAAATTAAACTGGCTGGGGGCCGCTGCACAAATTTTTGTGGGGCGGCCCCACTTTTTGCAGAAAAAGGCGCTCTCGTCCCGTATTAGGGGATGAAAGCGCTTTTGATTTTGCAAAAAGGGATGAGAACGAGAATGAAAACTTCACCGCACCGCCGGAAGCACCGGCGCAGAGCCTTCCGGCGGCTGTTCTGGCTGCTGGTGCTGGCGACCCTGCTTCTGCTGTTGTGGCCCCGGCGGGTCACGCTGGATGGGCTGAACAGTCCCCATGCCATTTTACTGCGGGCCGACAGCGGGGAGGTTCTGGCCGAAAAGGATGCCGACAGCACGATCTATCCGGCTTCCATGACCAAGATGATGACGGCGCTGCTGGCCATAGAAGCAAACCCGGACCTCGACACACCCGTGACCCTGCCCGAGGAGATCTTTCCGGCTCTGCAGGCCCAGAATGCCTCGCTGGCGATGTTTCAGGCCGGGGAAACGGCCACGGTGCGGGATCTGCTGTACGGGGCCATGCTGCCCTCGGGGGCCGAGTGCTGCGAGACGCTGGCCCGGGAGGTAAGCGGCAGCGAGGAAGCTTTTGCGGCTCGGATGAACCAGAAAGCAGCAGAGCTGGGGATGACCGGCACACATTTCTGCAACCCCACGGGCCTGCACGACCCGGAGCATGTTTCCACTGTGCGGGATATGGCCCGACTGACGGAAGCAGCCCTGCAGAACGAGACCTTCCGCAAGCTGTTTACCACGGAACGGTATACCGTTCCGGCCACCAACTGCCACCCGCAGGGGTTCACGATGCACAGCACCCTGCTGAGCCAGCTGGACGGCACAGAGCTGCACCGTGGCCGGATCCTGGGCGGTAAGACCGGCTACACCGGGGAAGCAGGGCTCTGCCTTGCCAGTCTGGCCGAGGTGAAGGGCAGGGAATACATTCTGGTCACGGCCGGGGCAGGGGGAGACCACAGCACCGCGCCCTACCACATCGAGGATGCCGTAACGGTCTACCGCCGTGTGAGCCGGGGATCCTGAACAGGGGAGCGGATGCGCTCCCTTTTTCTGTGCCCGGCTTTGTGGTACAATGGAACAAAACCATTCACAGAACAGGAGAACCATCATGCTCAAGGATTCACAGGTCGATCTCTGCGGCCGCACCGATTTTACCCGCACCGCGCCCCTGCTTGCCCGGGACGAGGCGTTTTCATTTGCCTGCGCGGGCTGCGGCGGCTGCTGCCGGGGGCGGGAAGATATCGTGCTGTCGGGCTTTGACCTGTGGCGCATTGCGGCCCGCCTGCGCCTGCCGCCCCGCACCGTGGCCCGGGCATTCTGCCGGGGAAGCATCGGGCAGGTCAGCCGCTTGCCGGTGCTGCGGCTGGCTCCGCTGAAGGAGGAACGCAGCAACTGCCCCTTTCTCACCGGGAACCACTGCGCCATCCACGATGCCGAGCCGCTGGTCTGCGCCCTCTACCCGCTGGCGCAGGAGATCACGAAGGAGGGGCAGGTGTCCTACTTTTTGCAGCCCACCCAGTGCGGCGGGCAGGTCATTGCGGCAAGGGTAGGGGATTATCTGGCCCGTTACGATGTGCCCGCCCGGGAGGCCACCGATGTGCGCTGGGCGCAGGTGTGCATGGCGCTGGAAGATACCGTGGAGCGGCTGGAAGCTCTGTTTGAGCCGGTGTTTGCCCGGCGGATGCAGGAAAAGCTGTGGCAGGCGCTGTATTACCGGTACGACTTTGCAAAAGAGTACCGCCCCCAGCTGGAAGAAAATCTGCTCTGGCTGGACGGTGAGCTGAAAAAGCTCGAAGGAATGCAGATGCGGCACAGAACAATCGAAAAAAGTGATAGATAAAATTACTTTGATTGATAATTCGGGCTGTTTCCCGGTTGTTTTGGAGCGGAAAGTGTGATATACTTCACGAGTGTAAAGCGGCAGCGCGATGCGATTGCCCGCTTGAATACTGACTTTCATGCGGTGTCCTGTTGCCGCGAAAGTAGAATTGAGGGAGTAATATCATGCGTAAAATTTCTCGTCGTTCGTTCCTGTCTGCCGCCGCTGTCTGCGGCGCAGCTGCTGCCCTGACTGCCTGCGGCGGTTCCTCCGGCTCCACGGCTGCTTCTTCCACCGCTTCCTCTGCTGCGGCCTCTTCCGCAGCGGCTGACGGCCAGAAGTATACCGTTGGCATCTGCCAGCTGGTGGAGCACGCCGCTCTGGACGCTGCAACCCAGGGCTTTGAGGATGCCCTGACCGCACAGTTCGGCGAGAATGTCACCTTTGACTTCCAGAACGCCCAGAACGATTCCGCAACCTGCGCCACCATCGCCAACGGCTTTGTTTCCGCAGGCGTTGACCTGATCATGGCAAACGCTACCCCCGCCCTGCAGGCCGCACAGGCTGCCACCGACAGCATCCCCATTCTGGGCACCTCCGTCACCGAGTACGGTGTTGCTTTGGGTCTGACCGATTTCGATGGCACCGTGGGCGGCAATGTCTCCGGCACCTCTGATCTGGCTCCGCTGGATCAGCAGGCGGATATGATCACCGAGTGGCTGCCCGAGGCCACCAAGGTGGGCCTGCTCTACTGCTCTGCCGAGGCAAACAGCCAGTATCAGGTGGACGAGGTCCAGAAGTACCTGGAGGCCAAGGGCGTTACCGCCACCCAGTACGCTTTCTCTGATTCCAACGATCTGGCTTCTGTCTGCCAGAAGGCTGCCGACGAGAACGACGCAGTGTATGTCCCCACCGATAACACCTGCGCTGCCAACACCGGTATCATCGACGGCATCTGCCGCCCGGCCAAGAAGCCCGTGTTCGCCGGTGAGGAGGGCATCTGCTCCGGCTGCGGCGTGGCGACCCTGTCCATCAGCTACTATGATCTGGGTTACACCACCGGTGAGATGGCTGCCAAGGTCCTGACCGGTGAGGCCGATATCTCCACCATGCCCGTCGAGTACACCAACGTGACCAAGAAGTACAACAAGACCATCTGCGATGACCTGGGCATGACCGTTCCCGAGGGTTACGAGGCCATTGAGGAATAACAAGTGCTCTGTCTGTTTCGCAGACAGCTCCCCTGACAGGGAAGCCTGGTCCACGCTGCGGTGACGGAGAGACTTTACAATAAAATCAGCGGAGAAGAGCGAATTTTGGTTCTTCTCCGCTTTCCCGTATCAGAAAAAAGTGTAGTTACAGGAGGAAAACGTTTTGGATATTCTTGCAAGACTTGCCAACCTGCCCGGTGCCTTGCCCGGTGCCTGTGCGCAGGGCCTCATCTGGGGCATCATGGCCATTGGTGTGTATCTGACCTACCGCATCCTGGATGTGGCTGACCTGACCGTAGACGGTTCCTTTGGCACCGGCGGCGCGGTCTGCGTTATGTGCCTGCTCTCCGGCATGAACGTCTGGGCAGCGCTCTTCATCGCCCTGCTGGCCGGTCTGGCCACCGGCCTTGTCACCGGCCTGCTCCACACCTTTATGGGCATCCCGGCCATTCTGGCTGGCATCCTGACCCAGCTGGCCCTCTACTCCATCAACCTGAAGATCATGGGCAAGGCCAACCAGTCCATCAACGTGGACAAGTACGACCTGCTCATCTCCCTGCGCTGGGTCAAGGAGCTTGCCCTGCACAATCCCATCATCATGGTCATTCTGGTCAGCGCTGTGGTCATCGGCGTGCTGTACTGGTTCTTTGGCACCGAGCTGGGCTGCGGCATCCGCGCCACCGGTTCCAACCCCGCCATGAGCCGCGCCCAGGGCATCAACACCAGCTTCAACGTGGTGCTGGGTCTGGCGGTCTCCAACGGTCTGGTGGCCCTGTCCGGCGCACTGCTGAGCCAGTATCAGGGCTTTGCTGATGTCAGCATGGGCCGTGGTGCCATCGTCATCGGTCTGGCCGCTGTCATCATCGGCGAGGCCCTGTTCAGCCGCATCTTCCACAACTTTGCCCTCAAGCTGGTGTCCGTCTCGCTGGGTGCCATCATCTACTACATCGTCATCCAGCTGGTGCTGACCCTCGGCTTTGATGCAAACCTGCTCAAGCTGTTGAGCGCCTCCGTGGTGGCCGTGTTCCTGGCCGTGCCCTATTGGAAGAGCAAGTATTTCGCAAAGCCCGCGGCAAAGAAGGCACAGAAGGAGGATGCAAAAAATGCTTGAGATCCAGAATGTTTCCAAGACCTTCAACGCCGGTACCGTTAACGAGAAAACGGCCCTGAACGGTCTGAACCTGAAATTGAACGAAGGTGATTTTGTCACCGTCATCGGCGGCAACGGTGCGGGCAAATCCACCATGCTGAACGCTGTGGCCGGTGTGTGGCCCGTGGACAGCGGCAAGATCATCATTGACGGCACCGACGTGACCAAACTGGGGGAGCACCAGCGCGCCGCCTACATCGGCCGCGTGTTCCAGGACCCCATGACCGGCACCGCCGCCACCATGCAGATCGAGGAGAACCTTGCCCTGGCCGCCCGGCGCGGCAAGCGCCGCGGCCTGAGGATCGGCATCACCAGGGCCGAACGGGAGCGCTACCGTGAACTGCTCAAGAGCCTGGACCTGGGCCTGGAGGACCGCCTGACCGCCCGCGTGGGCCTGCTGTCCGGCGGTCAGCGCCAGGCACTGACCCTGCTTATGGCTACCATGAACAAGCCCAAGCTCCTGCTGCTGGATGAGCACACCGCCGCTCTGGACCCCAAGACGGCGCTCAAGGTGCTGACCCTCTCGGCCAAGATCGTGGAGGAGAACCACCTGACCACCATGATGATCACCCACAACATGAAGGATGCCATCAAGTACGGCAACCGCCTGATCATGATGCACGAGGGCCACATCATCTATGATGTCTCCGGGGAAGAGAAAAAGAACCTGCACGTCTCCGACCTGCTGGCCAAGTTCCAGATCGCGTCCGGCGGCGAGTTCGCCAACGACCGTATGATCCTTTCCTGATGCATTTCTGATATGGAAAATCCCCTCCGGTGTGTGAGTATCGGAGGGGATCTTTGCATCTTGTGCACCTTCGCAGGGTGTGCTACACTGAGAGAAAGAGGAGGTGTCTCTCGTGCAAAAAATCATCCGGCGGGCAGCTGCTGTGCTGTTGTCTGCGGCTCTGCTGCTGACGGGAACGGCCTCGGCAGCAGCCCAGATTGACCCGGTAGAGGAACGGCTTGCTGCCATGTCTCTGCGGGAAAAGGTGGGGCAGCTGTTCGTGGTGCGGGTCGAGGCACTGGACCCCAGTGGACAGTCTGATAGCACAAGGCTGACCTGGGCAGAACGGCAGGGGCTGAAAAAGTATCCGGTGGGTGGCATTGTGGTGTTTCGGCAGAATGTGAAAAGCCCGGAGCAGTTGAAAAAGCTTCTGGCAGATTTTCAGGCAGCATCCGGGACCGGTCTGTTGACCGCCGTGGACGAGGAGGGCGGCAGCGTGGCCCGGTTGGCCAATGCTTCCGGCTTTGATCTGCCCCAATACCAGAGTGCCCAGGCAGTAGGTACAACAGGGGACCCGGCCAATGCCCGTGCCATGGGGCAGATCGTCGGAGGCTACCTCAAAACCTATGGCCTGAATCTTGACTTTGCTCCAGTGGCAGATGTGAACACCAATCCGGCCAATACCGTGATCGGGAACCGAGCATTTTCGTCGGATCCGGCAGTGGCGGCACAGATGGTGGCCTCCGCTGTACAAGGGTTTCACGATGCGGGCATACTCTGCACACTCAAGCATTTCCCGGGCCACGGAGATACCGCAGAGGACAGCCACTACGGCACGGCCAGCAGCACCAAGACTTGGGCAGAGATGCGGGAGACGGAGCTGAAGCCTTTTGCGGCTGGAATTGCAGCTGGGGCCGACGTAGTAATGACCGCCCACATCACCACCCCCAATGCAACGCAGGACGGCCTGCCTGCGTCGCTCTCCTACACTATGCTGACCGAGCGTCTGCGGGGGGAGCTGGGCTTTACTGGGGTCATCTGCACCGATTCGCTGTCCATGCAAGCCATTCGTGACCACTATTCTGCAGCAGAAGCGGCTGTAGCGGCGCTGAACGCCGGGGCAGATCTTCTGCTGATGCCGCCCGACCTGCCGGAAGCCTTTGACGGTGTACTGGAGGCTGTGCAGAATGGAACCATCAGCGAGGAACGCCTCAACGAGAGCGTCCGCCGCATCCTGATGCTGAAACAGAAAGCCGGGTTGGAGCTTGACACCCGCACCCCGCTGGAAAAGATGCTGGATGTGTTTCTGTAAGATTGAAGCATAATAAGAAGCTCCCCTCCGGTGTGCGCGTACCGGAGGGGAGCTTTGCGTATAAAGGAATGTTACCGCTTGATATCGTAGTTCATGTTCATCAGGTTGCGGATGGAGCTGACATCATCGGTGATGTTGGCATCGCCGTGGATGGTGTGCTTGATGGCGCTGCTTGCCACGGCAAAGTTGATCATGTCCATGGCGCGGTAGTTGTGGAGCATGGCGTAGATCAAGCCGCTGGCAAAGGCATCGCCGCCGCCCACGCGGTCCAGAATATTAAAGGTGTAGAGCTTGCTCTCAAAGGTGTGGCCGTCGTACCACATAAAGGCCTTGAGGCTGTTCTCGCTGCCGCTGTGGGCATAGCGCACATGGCGGGCAATGCACTTGAGGTTGGGGTAGCGGGCAATGAAATGCTGGAAGATCTCGTCCTGCTGCTCATAGCTGGGCTGCAGGGGCACGCCGTCCTTCCAGTCGCCTTTGGAATGATCCTCGTCGTCCTTCCACAGGTGGTACGGCTCAATGCCGAACAGCACATCGACATAGGGCAGGCATTGGGTGCAGTAGTCGCGGGCCTCCTCCCAGCTCCAGAGCGTGGAGCGGAAGTTGCCGTCAAAGCTGACGGTCAGGCCCTTCTCCTTGGCGGCGCGCAGGCAGCGCAGGATGAAATCCGCACAATTTTTGTTCAGTGCCGGGGTGATGCCGGACAGGTGCAGCCAGTCAAAGCCGTCGAACAGCTCGTCCAGATCGACCTTCGTCAGGTCGTACTCGGTCAGGGCGCTGTGCATACGGTCATAAATGACCTTGCTGGGGCGGATGCCGTAGCCGGTCTCCAGATAGTAGGTGCCCAAACGGTGGCTGGGGGTCTCCTCTTTGGTGGAGAGGATCATCGGCGTGCAGTGTACGTCGTTGCAGCGCAGCCAGCGCACAGCGCTTTTGCCCAGAGAGTTGTTGGGCACGACGCTGAAGAAGGTGGAATCCACGCCGAGGTTCGCCAGCGCCAGCGCGATGTTGGCCTCGCTGCCGCCGTAGCTGGCCTCAAAGGCGGAGGCCATGCGGATCTTCTCATAGTTCGGCGGGGTCAGGCGCAGCATCACCTCACCGATGGTGATGAATTTCTGCGGGCTGTCGTTGCCCATCAGGATCGGATTGCTGTGTTCCATTTGGAATTCCTCCTGTTTTGCCGTATTTCATTAGTTTATATTGTACGACATAAGGGGCGGATTTGCAAGCCGAAAAGCGCAAAATTTGTGCGGTTAGTTTTTTAACGAGGAATGTAGGCGGCGTCCCAGACGCCCCGCGAAGAAAGCCTCCCTTGTCAAAGGGAGGTGCCGAGCGCAAGCGAGGCGGAGGGATTCCTGGCCGTCTGCGGGTGTAACGGGCAATCAGGCAAGGCCCGTCGGAATCCCCCAGTCCGCTGACGCGGCCAGCCCCCTTTGACAAGGGGGCCTTTTTTTGCGCGGGCGAAGCCCGGAAGGGCTCAGCCCGTTGACGGGCAGCATAGCAAAGCCGCGGGACGGGCATGCCCGGCCCCTACAGGGCAGTGATTTAAAGCAGGGGCCACCCGGAACCCGGCATCTGCCGGAAATTACATTTCTTTCTCAAACTTATCGATCTTCGTGACCTTGCCGATGACCGCGACGGTATCCCCCTCTTTAAAGGTATAATCGGCGGAGAACTCCACGTTCGTCTGCTGGCCATGCTCGACGGCGATGATGTTGATGCCGTAGACCTTGCGCAGATCCAGCGTCCGAACACTCTTGCCCAGCATCCTGCCGCCCACCGTGATGCGCCGAACCTCGACGCCGTCGCCGAGGGCGATGTAGTCCAGCAGATTGCCCGAGATCAGCCGCTTGCCGATGCGCACGGCCATGTCGGCCTCCGGGTAGACGACCTCGGCCCCGAGACGCTTGAGCACCTCGCCGTGCACCTCACTGGCGGCCTTGGAGATGACGTGCGGCACGCCCAGCTTTGTGACGAGCATCGTCGTTAGGATACTGATGTCGATCTGCTCACCGATGCAGATCGTGACCGTGCCGCAGTTCTGCATGCCGGTCTCCTTCAAAGAGGTCTCGTTCAGCTCGTCGATGACAAACGCATAGTCGGTGTAGCCGCGCACAGCCTTGACCTTTGCTTCGTCCTTGTCAACGGCAATGACCTCCTTGCCGGCGGCGGCCAGCGTCTTGACCAGCGCCGTGCCGAACCGGCCTAACCCGATGACACCGTAGCTTTCGGCGGAACTTTTCATTTTATCAAACATATGTGTACCCTTTCTGCGCCGCGCCGGGCGGCAGAGTATGTAGGGGCGCATTCTATATGCGCCCGCGGAGCCGTGCCTGTGGCAGGCGGTCACGGGCGGATATGGAATCCGCCCCTACGGTGGTTGCCTTGCGGCTTCGCATTTACCCAATCGTAATGGCTTCTTCGGTATAGCGGGCGGTGGGCTCGGGGCGCTCCACCCAGAGGGAGAGCAGCGTCACCGCGCCCACGCGGCCAATGAACATTGTCAGGATCAGAACCACCCGGCTGGCAGGGCATAACTCCGCCGTGATGCCGGTGGAAAGCCCCGCCGTGCTGTAGGCCGAGATCTGCTCAAACAGCAGGCGGCCAAAATCGAGCTGCGGCTCCAGCACGCAGAGCGCAAAGGTGCCGCAGCCCACGACCATCAGCCCCATCAGCATGATGAAGAACATGGTCACTGCCGCCATCAAAGTGGCATTGCGGAATACACGGACAGAATTATAGCTGTTCTCTATCCTTTTCTCATAACCGGTAAAGTCAATGGTCTGGTCATGGAAAGCCTCGGCTACATCGTGGTTCAACTTCTGCAGATTTTCGGTAAAGGGTTCTTTCAAACGAACATGTACCGTTCCATAAAAATTCTTGTTCCCACGGGCTATGAAAGGCATCTTCTCGGTTCTGAAACTCTCTATCTGGAAATCCTTCAACTGCCCTACGACCTTGAATGTATTCCCTTCGGTATATACCGTAC
>ENA-OQID01000970-OQID01000970.1-human-gut-metagenome-genome-assembly--contig:-NODE-970-length-12791-cov-4.836794_pt1 | contig 12791 bp, 10 predicted proteins | sample MGYA00242567_ERZ504727 | MGnify/ENA primary metagenome ERZ504727 (study PRJEB26092, sample SAMD00036215) | human gut metagenome | host: Homo sapiens | study: EMG produced TPA metagenomics assembly of...
CTGTCAGGTTCCGTGGCAGTCAGTATTTGCAAATTCACAACAGAAAGTACAACCAACAGTACAATCATTGCCACCAATATCCCTATGGCGAGGGTTAGTTTCGACTTTATATTCATAACTTTTATTTTTTATGCAAGTATAATCAAATCTATGTCCATTTCTGCTAAAGAGTGTAGAAATTTTCGATATTTGGAAAGACTGAATAATGCACCGGGCATTTTGAAAGCAGGATGCCCCATACAGACAGTTGTAATTCCACGTTGACGACAAGTCTTAATTATTTCTCCCATAATATCGGAAGATGAAACTTGGATAACTTCACCGCCCAACTCGGTAACCAGTTTAAAATGATTAAGTAAATGCCGCTGTGTTGCCAATGGAATACGTTCCGTACTTTCGGCAGGCGTTTGTACATAAAGGGCAAAAAAGACCGTATTGTACCGGGAAGCAAGCCGTGCCGCTTTACGGATGATATGTCGGGGAGTCCGTTCATTACTGCTGATACATGCCAAAAACTTCTCGTGCCGGATGCCCTTTTCGCCTGTAACAATTTCATTTTCAACTTTTTTCTCGACTCGAAAGGCCACTTCTTTTAGTGCCAGTTCACGTAACTGAAGAATATTCTCTGTCTTAAAAAAGTTATTCAGTGCCAACTGAATCTTTTCAGGGCGATAGATTTTCCCGGCTTTCAACCGGTTTATCAGTTCTTCGGCAGTAAGGTCTATATTTACCACTTCATCCGCATCCTGCAACACCTTGTCCGGAATCCGTTCCTTAACCTCTATACCTGCTATACCTTTTACGTCTTCATTCAAACTTTCTATATGCTGGATATTAACTGCAGAAATTACGTTTATACCGGCATCCAACAATTCCATTACATCTTGCCAACGTTTCTCATTCCGGCTGCCCTCGATGTTGGTATGTGCCAATTCATCTACTATAACCAGTTCGGGATGTAACTGAAGAATGGCATCAAGATCCATTTCTTCCACTTCCTTACCTTTGTAAAATATCTTTTTCCGAGAGATAACAGGCAATCCTTCCAACATAGCAACGGTTCCTGCACGTCCGTGCGTTTCAATATAACCTATCTGTACATCTACACCGTTCTCCAACATTTCGTGAGCTTCTTGCAGCATACGATAACTTTTCCCTACACCGGCTATCATTCCGATATAGATTTTAAACTTTCCACGCCGTGAACGTTTAATCAAATCTAAAAAATGCTGTACACTTTCTTCTCTGTCTTCCATTTGTTACTTTATCATATTGGCAATATAACAATTTTCCGCATATTTAATATCAGTCCTTTTATAACAGGCAAAGAATATACCAATAAAACAAACGGCTTAGCTACAATGCCATAAGCGTGTCATCAAAGACTAAAGCTTACCAAAATGAAAAGGGGGCTCTTTCAAAATGAAACACTTTCTTAATCACTATAATTATTGCCGTTAGATCTCCCAGAATAGTTTATTCCTGCTTTTCTAGCTTGTGTATGTTGAAATTGACGGGCTATTTTATATTCACGTTCTCCTTTTAGTAATCTGTATCCGGTTTGTTTAAACCAAAAGCTTATATTATTTTCTATACATTGCCGACGAATGTCCAATACCCAGTCATAATTACATATACGCGCTTCTTTGCCCGATTCTCCACCTACCACAATCTGTTCTACCCATGTACCGAGTTCTCCCTTGAAGTTTATAGCGGACAACAACGGTTCACAGATAATGATTTTATGCTTTACAGGAGCTGCTTTATAAAGAGGAAGACGGTAATCCACTCTGTCTTGATTTTCCATGGTGCAACAAATGGTAACATTATCATACCCGTCCCCCCAATCTGGAGGCAGACATTGGCCGAGCCGGTCTATGCGTTTAGTTATAAACAAGAAATGAAGATCGTATCGTTCCCGCATCATTTTCCATGCTTCTATACGCCATTCATCGGCTTCTTCTATCAGAAAATCGGAGGTAAAACAAGTATAGACGAGATTGCCGGAAGGGATCTTGTAAGTCTTATCCTTTTTCCGTCGCACGGGCAGATTGAATTGTCCGGTTTTGGTTATTATGGAACTGTCTTTCCCATGTTTACTATCTCCGCGATATACATAACAATGCCGGCAACCTGTACTTAGCTTATGGCAGCCATGCCAAGGATTCCATAGAGAAGACTCCGGACTTATTCTATTTTCCATTCTGTCTGAATAAAATTTATCATTTCATTATTGTCTGCAAAGTTAGCTAAAGTCTTTTCATCATTTACATAATTCATTCCTGAATTTCTTCAAAAAGAATGGGAGTGTTATAGTTAATGCAAATGGATTAGTGTACCTTTGCCGGTATAATCAATTAAGCCACTGACAAGAATAAATTTTATAATGTAGAATATAAAACAAAAAACTTATTATATGAGCACAGACGATAGAAAATGGGAGATTATTGAAAGTGAATATCTTATCCGCCGCCCTTGGCTGACCGCACGCCGTGACCGGGTTAAACTACCTACAGGAGTTGAAATTCCTGAATATTATATTTTGGAATATCCTGATTGGGTAAATGTAATTGCTATCACCAAAGAGGGTAAATTCGTATTAGTACGCCAATACCGTCACGGAATAAAAGAAACACGTTATGAAATTTGCGCCGGAGTTTGTGAAACCGGAGAAGAGCCTTTGCTTTCTGCCCAACGCGAATTGTACGAAGAAACAGGGTATGGCAATGGAAATTGGACAAAACTTATGACCATTTCAGCAAATGCCAGCACCATGACAAATATCACTCATTGTTATCTGGCTACGGAGGTAGAACGAATCTCTACCCAGCATTTGGAAGAAACTGAAGATCTGACAGTGCATTTGCTGGATGAAGAAGAAGTAAAAGCGTTGTTATTGAATGATGAGGTGAAACAATCATTGATGGCTGCACCGCTTTGGAAGTATTTTGCTTTATATTCTCGTTTATAATATCATTATATAGCCGTGAGGAAGGTACAAATCTCTCTTCAAAAGTAATTTAACTTACTTTTCCAAAGCAGCTTTGGAATTCCTTTAAACTAGGGCATTAACTTTCCGGGACTATGCCGTCAGGTTGGAAAAAGACAAGTTCATCTTTTAAAAAGCTAAAGACCTTTTTAAAAGATGAACTTGTCTTTTTTACCCGCTTGCGGACTGAAAAACTTCTCGCCCCATGAAAGGGTAACCCGATACTTTTACAGGTGAACCCGGAAAAACAGGCATCCGTTTTTATAAAACGGACATTCATTTCAGGAAAACAGACGCTCGTTTTCCGAAAACGGACGTTCATTTCCTGATGGGATGTTGCAAACCGATGTATAGGAAAAAGCCTGTTTCTTATTCCACCAAGAAATCTTCCGATTTGAATTCACTGTAAAACCTTCCAGAGAAAGCTGTAAATTTCAATACACAATAATCCGGGTCCGTTACCCCTTCCGGATAATACATTGTATCCCCCTCACGCCAAATCATTTCCTTGCTGGCGCTATCAGTCAGAACTTCCATCGTGCCACGCAGCATGACACCACGAAAAAAACGCCTGTCACAAAAATAAACGGATGCGTGGTCGTTCTTCCTGTATTGTACCACACGCATGGAAGAAGTGTTTGTAGTAAAATAAATGATCTTGATACCTTCACGCTTACGTGGTTGCAACATCGCCTTCATGTTAGGAAATCCGTCCTCATCTATGGAAGCGATAAATGAAACGGTTTGTTTGTCAATCATGTTACCGATTGTCTTTTCTGCATCTTTCATGTTCTTGATTATTTAATTGATTATGAAGATGTAAAGATAGGTAAAAACCGGAAAAAGGATGCCATACATTTCATGGGAGAAATATCACTTTTCATGGTTGTTGCTCACGACGATAATTAAAAGGAGTCTTTCCGGTATGTTGCCGGAAGCTGCGGATGAAGTAAGAAACAGTGGAAAAATGAAGGCTGAGTGCTATTTCCGAAACGGGAATATCTGTGTATGCCAACAGTTTACGGGCTTCGTTCATCACTTTGTTACGGATGTATTGCTTGGCACTGGTATACAGGACAGAGTGAACCAGTTCATTCAGATAATTGGGAGTAATGCAAAGGCAGTCGGCATAAAATTGCACGGAATGCTGCTCTTTCAAGTTCTCTTCCACCAGTTTTATAAACCGCTCGATGTAAGGACTGTTGTTTTCTTTGGAACCGGTTAGGGTTTCGTTTCCGATGGCAGAAAGAGTTTTTTGATAGCAACGATCCAATAACATAAGGGCTTCATACAGAAGTGCCCTCAGCATGTGCACATTGCCAGGCTGATAGGTATCAATTTCTTTTTTGATATGCTGTAAAAGTTGGAGCATACGGATATAAAGTTCTTCGGGCAACTGTAGTTTCAGCGAAGTTTCTCCGGGATGAAAATAGGAGAGGTGTTGCACAAACTGCGTATCTTTAAAGAACGATGAAAGAAATTCATCTTCAAAAATCAAAGCATAACCATTCTTTATACAATTAATCTCCCAACTGCGGATTTCTCCCGGCCGCGAAAAAAAGACATCACGGGAGACTGCATTGTAAGTCTGATGACCGATAACAAAACGTCCTTCTCCCTCTGTTATAAAAGTAATATCATAATAAGTCAGCGTATGAACTGCTTTCCCGGCCAGATATTTCTTTATATCTTTCAGTGCCACGATGTCTATCAGCAATTCACTGCCATATTTGTTTTTATAAAAGGTATAGAGGGGGATGGAAGATTTCATCATTTCGGGCTGCCTATTCAGTATTCTTTTTATCTTTTCTTTTAGAAACATTCATGTTCTGATGCAAAACTATAAAAAACTCTTCGACTTCTATTACAGGAAAGATAAAAAGTTTGTAGTTGTGAATTGATGAAGCAAAAAAACAGCCTTCTTATGCATGTTCCGGCAAAATTACCTATCTTTATTGCAGTTGCCATTTGATTTATGACGCAAACATGTATGATGGATTAAACACCTTCCTATCTGATTTGTATTTTTACAAGAAATGGCTTCCGAAAAATAAAATAGTTCATTCAAAGAATAAGCAGTGCAGATGCCCCCTTGAACAGATACCTGCACTGCTTGAAAAATATTTTAGAAATTCGCTTTATGCTTCTTTACTTCATCCACTAACTTTGAAAAGGATGAATCTTTTTTGCGATAAAGAATGCATAGCCATAATATGCTTTATACTTACTATATAGCTCAGCCTCATGATGATTGGATGTTATCAATTCTTCTACGATTCTGCTTCCTGCATGTTTTCTTCTGAATATTTCCTCGGCTTTAGCTTGAGGAGCAAAATAATGTTCTATCCAGCAATTCTCCGGAAGAATGAATGTCGCAACCGGAATATATCCTGCTTTTTGTATCTGGGCTACTTTGTTGGGAACCGTATCTATTTCCGTATAAGCACTCATCCAGAAATCATGAATTTCTGCCGGGCGTTGATCGGTAAACCAGACACTTTCAGAAACGGCAAGGTATCCTCCCGGTTTCAAATAGTTGCGCCACTCTTTCAAGCCTCGTTCAAAACCAATATTATAAATGGCTCCTTCCGACCAGATCAAGTCCAAAGAGTCCTTTTCAAAAGAAAGGTCATCCATCGAACCGACTATGCCTTTCACCCTATTCTGGAGATTCAGTTTCTCGGCATTCTTGTTGAAACGTTCAATGAATCCCGGGAAAAAGTCGATGCCTGTAATCTTCCCCGGCACATGTTGTGCCAAGATCATTGTCTGGCCCCCTGTTCCACAACCGAGATCGGCAATAAGGGATTTGTCGGTAAGATTATCTATAAAGCTTAATGCTTTAAGAGTTACTTCGGGACTTCCGGGTCCTTGTCGCTCCGTATTTAAGAAAAAATCACAAATCAAATTTACATCGAATCCTAGAATTGTATTGTTGTCATTATTCATTATCGTAATATATTAAACATACACTGAAAGCATAGCCATACTCCCTGTGTAATTAAAAAATAAAATTATAGTAATATGAAATTGCTCTCGAAAAAATATCCCGAGAATACACGAATAAACAATCTATTTATGAGAACAGATTGTTTACGATACCAAATCCGATATACGAGTTTTTAACATAGTGCAAAGATACACCTATTTCATTGAAAAACGATAGAAAACAATGTTTAAATTTAGGAGATATTTCAGTATTTGATCTTTTTCCACTCTTTTTAAAAACCTATTTTGCGTTTCAAATAAATCATATCTTTTAGTAAAATCCCATTGTCAATAATGGGATGATCGTAATTCTCCGTGAAAAAACCTTTTATACAATGAGAATATTCAAAGCCGCAACTTTTATAAAATGCAAGAACACCGGGAACGTCTCCTGTTCCCACTATCATCTGAGTATATTCTTTTGAATAATGGTTTATCAGGTAGTTTATTAGTTTTCTACCATATCCTTGTCGCTGGGCAATAGGGGTAACCGCTATATTCTTCAATTCACAAATTTCCGGACCTTCTTTTGTTACAACGCCCACGGCTTTTATCCCATTATCTTCCAATACAAACAAGTCACCACGCTCCAGATACCGGTCTATCATTGTTTCCTGTTCATCCCCAAGCAATAATAAGTCCAGATATTGCTTTTTATTTCTAGATATTTTAATGATGTGATAATCCATAATATTATATTTATAACATTCTTGTCTCTATAGATAGTGCAAAACAGCACTATTTTAACGATTCCCGGCATATCGGTAAACAGCAGCCGAAATATCAGAGATTATTTTAGCATTCGTTTCCATATTTTCTTTTGAGTCTTTGACAAATACAGCTACTACGTATCGGCTTCCATCAGGTAGAATTACAAAGCCAATGTCATTGATGCCAATGTATTCTCCCCGGTCATTCTTATCGGAAGTTCCTGTCTTATGTCCTATCTTGACTTCACTTTCGGGAAGGGGAGCAGGCAGTCTGTCTTTGCCTGTCCCACACTCTATCATAATATGCTTTAGAAAATCTGTATATTCATTTCTCATGAAATCTTGAGTCATAAAAAGTTCCAATAGATTGGCTGCTTCCATTGGTGTTGTCCAGTTTTTGTAACAATCATCCATGTCTTGATGCATCTCATCTTCGGTAGCAGTTATGGAAACATCGTTTATTCCCAATGAATGAATGTATTCATCCACCACGTTTACACCACCTATATAATCGAATAAGATATCACAGGCTACATTGTCACTTGACTGCATTGTATAAACTAAAAGTTCACTAATCGGAAGTTCTAAATTGCCTTGGGGATATTTATCACGCAAAGGGCTGTATGTATCCGGTTTGAAATATTTTTTATCAAGATATAGGGAAGTGGAAAGTGGAATATGCCGTTTTTGCAGGTAATCACATACAGCCAATGCCTGATGAAACTTATAAACGCTCATCATGGGATATTTTTCGGCATTATTTATGGCCAGCGTATCTTCTCCATCCAGTATCAAAGCCACTCCTATAGTTGCTTTCTTATCTTTAATAATATGTCGAATTTCTGTTTTTAATGTTTTCAATGAATCTTGGGATTTATTCTGAACACATCCGCCAGACAACACACACCATATACATATAATAATATATGGATATCCGTTTTTTACTAAAGACTGCAAGATTAACCTTGGGCTCCGTTTTTTTGTTATACGCATTTTCCTGATTTTAATTGTACGAAGATACCGGATTATCAGTCATTCTCCAAATTTTTCCTTATTTAAAGATTAGCCTTTTATCTTCTTCCGCAAATAACACAGCAGTATTTACCAGTGCCAGATGAGAATAAGCTTGTGGGAAATTACCCAATTGTTCTTTTGTTTCGAAATCAATATCTTCACTGAACAGACCCAAATGGTTTGAATATTGCAAAATTTCATCGAACAGACAGCGTGCTTCGTCTTTTTCCCCGATGACATAAAGTGCACGAATCAGCCAAAATGTACAGATGGTAAAGGCCGAAGAAGGACAGCCAAAATCATCATGAGTATTATAGCGGTACATCAACCCTTTGTGTAACAAGGATTTCTTGACGGCTTTCACTGTTTTATGATAACGAATATCATCAGCATCTATAAATCCATAAGGTTCCATTAACAGTAAAGAAGAGTCCAAATCCAGATTGCCGTATGCTTGTGAAAAACTTTGTATTTCTTCCTTCCATCCGTTTCTCATAACATCCGCTTTAATTGCATCAGCTTCTTCTTCCCAACGTCGGCTATTCTCATATTTATTCAGAATACGGGCTATGCGGGCTCCTCTGTCCAAAGCAACCCAACACATCACTTTGGACGAAACGAAATGCTGTCCTTCGCCCCGTATCTCCCAAATTCCTTTATCAGGCTTTCTCCAATCTTCCATCACAGTCGTCATAATACTTTTCACCATTTCCCACATATCTTCTATTTCATCCAATGTACCTGGCATCAACCGGTAATATTGGTAAATCAAATCCATCAGATAGCCGAATGAATCATTCTGCCTTTGATGATAAGCATCATTGCCGATACGCACCGGTTGGGAGTTTTTATATCCTGAAAGATGGTCGAGTATAACTTCAGTCAATTTCCTTTCCCCACGAATGCCATACATTATTTGATAAGTGTCATGCTCGGCAACAAAAGTAGATTGTATGAATTTCATGAATTTGCGGGCTGCATCGGCATGACCTATCTTGAAAAGAGTCTCTATGGACATGGAGGCATCCCGCAACCAACAAAAACGATAATCCCAATTGCGTACTTCTCCCACAGCTTCGGGCAGGCTGGTAGTAAGAGAAGCTAATACCGCGCCATTATAAAAGGACATCATCTTCAGGGTGAGTAAGCTACGCTCTATTATATCGTTGTAAATAGTGAACTTTCTTGTACGATCCGTCCAGTTCAACCAATAAACCAACGTGCGGCAATACTCCAGTTTCTCACGCTCTATATCAACAGGAATCACCTTTTCATTGTATGACAGAAGAAAAAATTCATCTTGCTCTAATATAAATTCCTGATGGTCTACAATACCTTGCAACGGCAAAGAGGAATACAGATATTGTCTGTCCTTGTTGTTAGAAGAAGAATAGGTTTCAATATACCGGGAAGTTACATTAAAAAATGCTTTTCCACGAGCATAGTCGGGAGCCGGATGGTAATTGACTTTAATGCGGGGACGACCTTTAATCCAGTGAATATAACGATAGACCTCAGCCGGACGATAATATTCCTTATTATCATATAACTCATAACAAGGCATAAAGTCGACTACCGCAAATTCGTCTTGCTCTGACACAAAAGTAGTGGAAAGAATATTGGTATGGGGAACATACGATTGGATGGTGTGATAGTCTTCTGAAACTTCAAAACCAAAAGTCCCGCCTTTTTCACGATCCAGAAGAGCTGCAAAAATAGAAGGTGAATCAAAATTTGGAAAACATAGCCATTCAATACTTCCTTTTTCGGAAATCAGTGCGGCTGTGCAGCAATTACCGATTACACCGTAATTCAAATTGTCCATGGTTATTTTTTTGTAATGTTAGTGGTTTATTATCCGTTTTAAAAAATCTATAGCCGATGATAGCTGCCCTTTCAAACCACTTTTCAAGGCTGCTTTCACCACGCTTTTATCTGTCATCCGTTGTAAAAACGGCAAGGTATCTGTCTGTACGGGCAGATTGTAACGTGCACTCTCGGATGCTGTACCAATCTTTACAGTCACAGCAGTAACAGGCAGGGCTTTAAACATATCATCATCCGTGGTATCATCTCCCATTGCCAGAATAAAATCATATCGGGTGGCAAGCAAAAGCCTGTTTACTTCTGAACCTTTGGTAAATTCGGGAGATTTTATTTCTATCACCTTATTACCTTGCATGATTTGCAAATTCTGTTTCAAGCAAATAGATATCAAGGAATTGACCAACTGTTGCGCACGTAATCTGCCCAACCATGCATCGGCCTCACGATAATGCCAGGCAAGTGCCGTTTCTTTGACTTCAAGATGGGAGCGAGGAGTCTTGCTGACAAATAATTTTAATATAGAAAGTAATCCGGGGCTCCATTCCTGCGCGTGTACATTCTTGTGCCATACACCATTCTCTTTATAAAAGGCCCCATGTTCGGCTGCAAAGGAAACAGGTAGTGCACCCAACCATTTCTCTAAAGTAAAATGGTCACGTCCGCTGTTTATTACCACATGATTCAAGGGGTCGGCAGTCAGTTTCTGCAATGTATCCAGCAATTGCGGAGTAGGAGAGGCATCTTCCGGCCTTTTCTGAAAAGGGACCAGCGTCCCGTCATAATCCAATAAAATCAAACGCTTTTTAGCATGTAAGTATTGATGCTGAATTTCCTGCATATTCTGTGAACCTATCTTCTTAAGAAGCATGGTCTTGTTTTTGTGTGCCACTTCCTGCCATTCATTTACAAAATCGGCAGCCCATTTATTGACAGTCTGTACGGATACAATAGACTGCATACGGTGCATCCGTTCTTTCTGTTCTTCAAACGGCATTTCCAATGCCCGGCAAATGGCATTTTCTATCTGCTCCGTATCATTGGGATTAACCAGCAAGGCGTCGGTCAGTTCCACAGCGGCACCGGCCATTTCACTTAAGACCAATACACCGGGATTGTCTTGCTTGACAGCAATATACTCTTTGGCAACCAAGTTCATTCCGTCACGCAAAGGAGTGACTAATGCAATATCAGCTATAAAATACATGGCAGCCAATTCTTCGAATGAGAAACCATGATAAAAATAGCAGACCGGAGTCCAGTTCATTGTAGAATATCGTCCGTTGATAGAACCTATTTCCTCGTCAATCCGGGTTTTCAATTCGGCATAACTGCCTACATGATCACGTGAAGGAACTATGACCATAGCCAGTGTTACCTTGCCATGATATTCGGGATGGTGTTCCAAAAAAGAGGCAAATCCATAAAGACGGTGCAAAATGCCTTTACTATAATCCAAACGGTCTACCGATAGGATAAGTTTATGTTTGCCAAACAAGAGACGGGTTCGTTCTATAGCTTTCCAAACATTTTTTTGTTGTGACACATTGTGGTAAAGGTCATAATTTATCCCCATCGGAAGTGCATCAACGCGCACAATGCGACTGCCTATCCGGGTTTCATCCAAACTGAAATCCATATGGAGTACCCGTTCGGCCGCGCTGATGAAATGACGCATATAGTCATGTGTATGAAATGCGATAAAATCGGCTCCTAACAATCCTTTCAGTATTTCGGCACGTTCAGGCAGAATTCGGAATAACTCATAAGATGGAAACGGAATGTGATGGAAATAGCCGATATGCAACCGGGGAAGCTCTTGGCGGAGCATTTCCGGAAGTAACATCAACTGATAATCTTGTACCCAGACCCAATCATCCGGTTCCACAAGGCGGATGATTTCCCGACAAAACAAAGCGTTAACCTCTTGGTAAGATTGCCAGAAACTCTTTCTATATAATGTATAGGCAAAGAAATAGTGACATAAAGGCCACAGGGTACTGTTACTGTATCCCTCATAATAGTTCTTATATTGCTCATCGGATAAAAATATGGGATGGAGATTCATTTCCTCCAACCGGTGACAGATATCCTGTTTTTCTTCCTCTTTGTCTGTACAGATTCCGGGCCACCCCACCCAATGTTTCTCGTAATTGCCTTGTAGGGAATTTAGGCCCGTTGTCAGACCTCCTTCACTACGTGAGAAAACAAAGGTATCTTGTTCTGCGACAGCCTTCACGGGCAGTCTGTTTGATATGATATACAATTTCATTTTTATATAATTCTTTTTTTCAGTTAGATGACAAAAGTCATACCACCAACTTAAATATCTTATTATCAATATGATATATACTTGTCAATTAGTTTATACATTTTCAATATGAAAGCCTTTTTTCTAAAATGGGAAATGAAATAGCCGAAAGATAAAAGTGCAATTTTTGTAATGGCATCGATTTTGATTTATACAGAGTATAACGCTATCAACTTATAGAAAAGGTAGCGAGCAAACAATAATAAACAACTGATTAACAAACTAATAAAGATGAAACTAGTAAGAATATAGCTTTCCAATATGGAAATTTGCCTGTTAAAATGAAAAAGAAACTCGAAAAGAATAAAATGCAATACAAAAATGAAAGTATATAATTTAGAAAATATTAAATCTGCTGCCGAACTGAAACATCGGACTGAAGTAATTAGCATGAACGAACGTTCTATTATAGTGCTCGACACTTTTACCGGCATTGCCCAAAAGCTGCAAGCTGTTTCTATTTCTTTATTCCATCTCGATATCGAAAAGGTTATGAATCAATTGCAGGATTTCGAGAATGATTGTGGAAATTGGCTGGACAATCTTCTTTCCTCCGAAATGCAGAAAGCAGAAGCTGCCAAAGAAATAAAAGTACACATCGATCAAATTTCCCGTTTATGTAATGAAAATCCGAACATCATTGACGATCATGAGATTATGGCTCACGGAGCAATGATATCCTCTCTTATTCTGTCACATTATTTAGAAGAATGTACGAAAAAGAACTTCATCTTGAACTCATGTCATTTCATGCGGCTAGGGCTTGATCGGAAACCGGATATAAAGTATGTGAAAAAAAATGTAGAAGAACTGATGAAAGCCTGTCCCGATGTCCCCATTCTTATTACCCAAAGCCGTTTGTGTAAAAATGCATATGATGAAGGTAAGCATTCGGCCTCGTGCGTGTTTTTTTCCCCTCTTTTCCTTCCTACCTTTGTGGCTTCATTATAATCTT
>ENA-OQID01000974-OQID01000974.1-human-gut-metagenome-genome-assembly--contig:-NODE-974-length-12721-cov-3.520405_pt1 | contig 12721 bp, 8 predicted proteins | sample MGYA00242567_ERZ504727 | MGnify/ENA primary metagenome ERZ504727 (study PRJEB26092, sample SAMD00036215) | human gut metagenome | host: Homo sapiens | study: EMG produced TPA metagenomics assembly of...
CAGCAAGAAGGACGTCAACATCTTCGTGTTCGACACCGAGGTGTACTCCAACACCGGCGGACAGGCCTCCAAGGCTTCCAACATCGGCCAGGTGGCTCAGTTTGCCGCTGCCGGTAAGGAAGTCAAGAAGAAGAGCCTGGCGGAGATCGCCATGCAGTATAACGATGGCTACAACGAGACCACCCTCTCCTTCGCCAACAACGTTCATACCCCGGAGGGCGGTATGCACGAGGAAGGCTTCCGCCGGGCGTTGACCACCGTGCTGAATAACTACGGCCGGAAGATCAAGATGCTGAAGGACGATGAGAAGGTCTCCGGCGAGGACTGCCGGGAGGGCCTCACCTGCGTGATCTCCGTGAAGCTGACGGAGGCCCAGTTCGAGGGCCAGACCAAGGCCAAGCTGGGCAACGCCTCCATCCGCACCCTGGTGGACAACGTGGTGTCCGACCAGCTGTCCGTGTATCTGGAGGAGCACCCGGTGGTGGCCCGGACCATCCTGGACAAGGCCCTGACCGCCAACCGCGCCCGGGAGGCCGCCCGGAAGGCCCGGGAGTCCATCCGCCGCAAGACCGCCCTGGGCGGTGCGGCCATGCCCGACAAGCTCCGGGACTGCAACGAGAATAACCCCGAGCTGACGGAGATCTATATCGTGGAGGGCGACTCCGCAGGCGGCTCCGCCACCCAGGGCCGGGATTCCCGGTTCCAGGCCATCCTGCCTCTGTGGGGCAAGATGCTGAACGTCGAAAAGGCCCGCGCGGACCGCATCTACGGCAACGACAAGCTGATGCCCGTCGTGACTGCGCTGGGCACCGGCATCGGCGACGAGTTTGATATTAGCAAAGTCCGCTACCATAAGATCTTCATCATGGCCGATGCCGATGTGGACGGTTCGCATATCTGCACGCTGATGCTGACCTTCTTCTTCCGCTATATGCGCCCGCTGATCGACCACGGCTATGTCTACGTCGCCCAGCCGCCGCTGTTCAAGCTGCAGAAGGGCCAGACCGTCAAGTACGCCTACAACGACGACGAAATGAAGCTGCTGAGCGCCGAAATGCCCGGCGCGAAGGTCAACCGCTACAAAGGTCTGGGCGAGATGAACCCCGACCAGCTGTGGGAGACCACGATGAACCCCGACAACCGCGTCATCGTGCAGATCAAAATCGAGGATGCCGAGCGTGCGGACGAGGCGTTCAGCATCCTGATGGGCGAGCAGGTCGAGCCGAGACGGCAGTTTATTGAGAAGAATGCAAAGTACGCGAATTTGGATGTGTGATGTTCCATGTGGAACATTGGTAGTCTATGGACAATGTGTTTCCGAAACGAAAATGGATGCGGCTGCGCAACTATGATTATGCCTCTCAAAAGGTTTATTTCATAACGCTGTGTACGCAAAATCGTGAAAGAATCTTATCTGAGATTGTAGGGAGGGGTCTTGACCCCTCCGTGCGCGCGGAAGTTACGCTGATGCCGTATGGGTCAATTGCTGAACATGATTTGCTGGAAATACCAAATCATTTTCCTAATGTGGAAATTTTGAATTATGCCATAATGCCGGATCATCTGCATATCTTATTGGCGCTGGGCTGCCGGGAGGCTGTAGCGGAGGGGTCAAGACCCCTCCCTACAGTGTCAACCATTATAGGGCAATATAAAGCCGGTGTGAGCCGCAAATGTAAGCGTGCAATATGGCAAAAATATTACCACGACCACATCATCCGCAACCAACCCGATTTTGAAGAAACATGGAAATATATCGACAACAACCCGTTGCAATGGGTGTTGGACGGAAAAGCGTAAAGTTTTTGTAACGTAATAGATAGTTAAGGTGATACAATGGAAGAAAACATCATCATGGTGCCGGGGTCCGGTACGAAGGTCATTGTGCGCGATGTGAAGCAGGAGATCGAGACGGCGTTCCTTGACTACTCGATGTCTGTTATCGTGGCGCGCGCTCTGCCCGATGTGCGCGACGGCCTGAAGCCCGTCCACCGCCGCATCCTGTACACGATGCACGAGCGCGGCAACGACCCGCAGCACCCCTACCGCAAATCTGCCGATACCGTCGGTGCGGTGCTGGGCTCGTACCACCCGCACGGCGACGCCTCGGTCTATGATGCCATGGTGCGTCTGGCGCAGGATTTCAGCCTGCGTTACCCGCTTGTGGACGGCCAGGGCAACTTCGGCTCCGTGGACGGCGACCCCCCGGCTGCTTACCGTTACACCGAGGCCCGCATGTCCAAGATGGCCTGCGAGATGCTGACCGACATTGAAAAAGACACCATCGACTGGGACCCCAACTTTGACGAAACCAAGAAGGAGCCCCACGTCCTGCCCAGCCGTTTCCCGAATCTGCTCGTCAACGGCAGCCAGGGTATCGCCGTCGGCATGGCGACGAACATCCCGCCCCACAACCTGCGCGAAATCGTCAACGGCATGGTCGCCCTGATGGACGACCCCGAAATCGACCTGGCCGGGCTGATGGAGTACGTCAAGGGCCCCGACTTCCCGACGGGCGGCATCATCATGGGCCGCAGCGGCATCCGCGCTGCTTACGCCACGGGCCGCGGCAAAATCACGCTGCGGGGCCGTGCCGAGATCATCGAGAAAAAGAACGGGCGCTATGAGATCCTGATTTCGGAAATCCCCTACATGGTCAACAAGACCCGCCTGATCGAGTCCATCGCTGACCTTGTCAAGGATAAGCGCATCGAGGGCATCAGCGACCTGAACGACGAGTCCTCGAGCCGCACCGGCATGAAGATCGTCATTGAGATCAAGAAGGACGCGAACCCCCAGGTCGTGCTGAACCAGCTCTACCGCTTCACCCAGCTGCAGGACACCGTCGGCGTCATCATGCTGGCGCTGGACGACGGCGTGCCCAAGATCATGAGCCTGAAAACCATGATGGAGCGCTATATTGAGTTCCAGATGCAGGTCATCCGCCGCCGCACCGCGTTTGAGTTGAAGAAGGCAAAGGAGCGCGAGCACATCCTCGAGGGCCTGCACAAGGCCGTTGACATCGTCGATGAGATCATCGCGACGATCCGCGCCTGCAAGGGCGGCTTTGCCGAGGCGCGGCAGGCCGTCATGGACAACTTCGGCTTTGACGAGCTGCAGGCGGACGCCATTGTCAAGCTGCAATTGGGCCGTCTGGCCGGTCTGGAAATCCTCAAAATCGAGCAGGAGTTGGGCGAGCTGCGCGAGGCCATCGCCGATTATGAGGACATTCTGGCCAACGACGAGCACGTCAAGCGCATCGTCAAGACCGACCTGACCGCGCTGGCCGACAAGTACGGCGACGAGCGCCGCACCTCCATCGAGACCGTCTCCGGCGAGGTCGATATTGAGGACCTGATCCCCGAGGAGACCTGCGTCTTTACGCTGACCCACGAGGGCTACATCAAGCGCACGACGCTGGACACCTACCAGGCACAGAACCGCGGCGGACGCGGCGTGCAGGGTATGACCCAGAAGGACGACGACTTCACCGAGGAACTTTTTGTCGGTTCTACGCATGATTATATGCTGTTTATGACGAACCAGGGCCGCGTCTACCGCCTGAAGGGTTATCAGGTGCCCGAGGGCAGCCGCACGGCCAAGGGCAGCCATATTGTGAACCTGCTGCAGCTGCAGGAGGGCGAGAAGGTCACGCTGATGCTGCAGCAGAAGGCCGGCGTGGACGAGGACAACACCTACGCCACGATGGTGACGAAGCAGGGCCTCATCAAGCGCACGCCGCTGTCCCAGTTCCGCAACATCCGCAAGATGGGCCTGATCGCCATTGCGCTGAACGAGGGCGACAGTCTGGTGTGGAGCCACCTGACCAAGGGGGACGACGAGATCATTGTTGCCACCCACGACGGCGCGGCCATCCGCTTTACCGAGGACGGCGCCCGCTCGATGGGCCGTACCGGCCACGGCGTCCGCGTCATCAAGCTGCGCGAGGGCGACTATGTCGTCGGTGCAGGCGTCTGCCGCCCGGGTGCAAACGTGCTGACCATCAGCGAGGAGGGCAAGGGCCGCCGCAGCCGCATTGACGACTACCGCATCACAAAGCGCGGCGGCTTGGGCATCCGCAACTACTCTAACGGCAACGTGGCGGGCATCAAGATCGTGGATGACACCGACGATCTGATCCTCATCAGCCAGAACGGCATTCTGATCAGGATCCATGCGGCGGACATCAACGTCCAGAGCCGCTACGGCAGCGGTGTCCGCGTCATGCGCCTGGTCGAGGACGACAAGGTGGCCGTGGTCGCCCGTGTGGACCGCGACAACGACGCCGAGACCGCAAAAATCGAGGATACCGGCGAGACCGACCCGACCCCCGAGGAGCTGGCGGCCATCGAAGCCGAAGAACTGGCACAGGAGGCCGCGGAGGACGCAGCCCCCGAGAACGAGACCGAAGAATAAACCAATACAGGGGAGAGGCCGCGGGTCGGCCTCTCCTTTTTGGTGGATTTGTAGGGAGCGGTCTTGACCGCTCCGGGAAGTTTGCCACGCCTTTCACGGGCACGGAGGGGTCAAGACCCCTCCCTACAAGCATTTGAAATTTTTTCGCCGAAGCCTTTTTTATAAAAAAGGCTGGAAAAACACCGCGTATTCATGGTATTCTAAAGTATTCCCATCACAAAAAAGGAGCGCTCCACATGGAACATCTGCACACAACGATCTGCGCACTGGCGACGCCACCGGGCGAGGGCGGCATTGCAACCGTCCGCGTGTCCGGGCCGGACGCCTACGGCATCGTCGGCAAAATCTTTGCGCCGGTGCGGCAGGGGAAAAGCGTGGCCGACGCGAAGGGCTACACCGCCATGCTGGGCCACTACCTGCTGCACGGGGCCGAGATGGACGAGTGCGTGGCGCTGTTTTTCCGCGCACCGCATTCCTACACCGGCGAGGACGTTATTGAGCTGTCCGTCCACGGCGGCACGGCCATGGCGGACGGTTTGTTAGAAGCGCTCATCACCGCGGGCTGCGCGCCTGCCGGACCGGGGGAGTTCACCCGCCGCGCACTGGAAAACGGGCGGATGTCGCTGACGCAGGCCGAGGCCGTGATGGAGGTAATTGCGGCGAACGGGCGGCAGGGGGCTGCGCTGGCAAAATCCGCGCTGGACGGGCGGCTGGCAAAGCGCATCGGTAAGATACAGACCGCGCTGCAAACGCTGAACGCCCACCTGACCGCCTGGGTCGATTACCCCGAGGAGGACGTGCCCGAGCTGTCCGACGCGGCGTTTGTCGGGACGCTGACCGAGCAAAAGGCCGCGCTGGACGCGCTGATCTCCGGCTACAGCGCGGGCGCGGTGCTGCGCCATGGCGTGGACTGTGTGCTGCTGGGGCGGCCCAACGTGGGCAAAAGCACACTGCTGAACCTGCTGGCCGGGTTTGACCGTGCCATTGTCACGCCCGTGGCCGGTACGACCCGCGATATTGTGGAGCAGGCCGTGCAGCTGGGCAGCGTGCGGCTGAACCTGTTTGACACCGCCGGTGTGCGGGAGGTGGGCGCGGACGGCGACGCCATCGAGGCCGAGGGCATCCGCCGCAGCTGGCGCAAGCTCGACGAGGCCGGGCTTGTGCTGGCCGTGTTCGACGCCGCACAGCCGTTGTCTGATGATGATTTGGAGCTGGCCCGCAGATGCCAGGGCCGCCCGGCCATCGCGGTCTTGAATAAGCAGGACCTGGCGGGGGAGACGGATGTTCCACGTGGAACATTGGAGCCGTATTTTAAGAAGATCGTCCCGATGTGTGCGCGGGATGCCGTCGGCTTGCAGGCCCTGACGGATGCGGTTGCGGATTTGTTAGGCACAGCGCAGCTGGACCCGGAGGCTGCGCAGTTATGCAGTGCCCGCCAATTGGCCGCCGCGACCCGCGCGAGGGATGCGCTGGCGGAAGCGATTGCGGCGCGGCAGAACGGCTTTGGGCTGGACGCCGCCGCGGTGTGTTTGACGGACGCCTTGCAGGCGCTGTTTGATTTGACAGGAGAAAACGCCAGCGACGCAACGATAGAGGAAGTTTTTGAGACGTTCTGCGTGGGCAAGTAAGAAAAAAAGGCGGAGCCTTCTCCCCTTGGGGGAGAAGGTGTCCGCGGCCCCGCCCGCGGACGGATGAGGGGAGAGCCTGCGGAGGTTGCCCGTTAAAAGGGAGACCACGCAAACTCCGCCCTCATCAGCCGCCTGCGGGCGGCAGCTTCAGTCTACGCGCTAAGAGCCGCCTTCGGCGGTTGCGCTCCGACACGCGCCTGCGGGCGCAGCCCCTCGGGGGAAGCCTTTAGAACGGGCGGCAGCCCCACGGGGGAAGCCTTTGGAAGTAAGGGGTGTAACAATGGGAAAGTACAAAATCTTCGTGGACGGTTCCTCCGGGACCACCGGTCTGCGCATTGCGGACCGGCTGGCGGAACGGGACGAATTTGAAATTCTGAAAATCTCCGAGGCGGACCGCAAGGATGTCCGCGCACGGGCGGCGGTCATCAATGAGAGTGACCTCTCGTTCCTCTGCCTGCCGGACGACGCCGCGCGTGAGGTCGTGCCGCTGCTGCGGGACGATGTGCGCATTCTCGACACCAGCACGGCGCACCGCACCGCGCCCGGCTGGGTCTACGGCCTGCCCGAGCTGCACGGCACCCGCGAGGCGCTGAAAACCGCGACCCGCGTCGCCGTGCCGGGCTGCCACGCCACCGGCTTTATCGCGCCCGTCGCGCCGCTGGTGGAGCTGGGGATCATCCCTAAGGCCGCGCACCTGAACGTGACGAGCCTGACCGGCTACAGCGGCGGCGGCAAAAAGATGATCGCCGAGTACGAGGCCGAGCGCACCAACAAGGCGCTGAACGCCCCGCGCCCCTACGGCCTGGCGCTGCACCACAAGCACCTGCCCGAGATGGCCGCCGTCACAGGGCTGGACACCGCACCGAATTTCGTCCCCGTTGTGGCCGACTACTACGCGGGCATGGAGACGATGATCCCGCTGGATGTAACGGCACTGGGGGTTTCCGCGCCGCAGGTCGCGTCCGCGCTGGCGGAATATTACGCCGGTCAGCCGATGATAAAGGTGCATCCCCTGAGCGAGGGCACGGACGGCGGCTTTTTGGCCGCCAACAAGCTGGCGGGTAAGGACACGCTGGAAATTTACTGCCTGGCCAACCCGGACGGCACCCGGATGCAGCTTATCAGCCTGTTTGACAACCTCGGCAAGGGCAGCTCGGGCGCGGCAGTGCAGTGCATGAATCTGATGCTGGGGCTGGAGGAGACCAAGGGCTTAGCGCGATAAACGGCTTCCCCCTAGGGGGGGAAGCTGTCACCGAAGGTGACTGATGAGGGGCGAACTTTCCGAAGCGGCCCGTTCACGGGTAATACCGGCAACGCCGCCCCTCATCCGGCCTGCGGCCACCTTCCCCCGCGGGGGAAGGCTTATTATGGAAGGAGTAATCACCATGGATAAACAGAATCGTAAAGCTATCATCGCCGGCAACTGGAAAATGAACAAGACCGCTACCGAGGCCAAGGACCTCATCAGCGAGCTGATCCCCGCTGTCAAGGACGCCGGCTGCGAGGTCGTCATCTGCGTTCCCTTCACCGATCTCGTCACCGCTGTCGAGATGACCAAGGGCACCAACATCCACGTCGGCGCCGAGAACGTCCACTTTGAGAAGTCCGGTGCCTTCACCGGCGAGATCAGCGCTGACATGCTGACCGACCTCGGCGTTGAGTACGTCGTCATCGGCCACAGCGAGCGCCGCCAGTACTTTGCCGAGACCAACGAGACCGTCAACAAGCGCACCAAGGCTGCTCTGGCCGGCGGCCTGAAGCCCATCATCTGCGTCGGCGAGAGCCTCGACCAGCGTGAGCAGGGCGTGACCGAGGAGCTGGTCCGTATGCAGGTCAAGATCGCGCTGAACGGCGTGACCGCTGACGAGCTGAAGAACGTCGTCATCGCCTACGAGCCCATCTGGGCCATCGGCACCGGCAAGACCGCTACTGCCGACCAGGCTGAGGAAGTCTGCGCTCAGATCCGCAAGGTCATCGGCGAGGTCTACGGCGAAGCCGTGGCCGAGGCTACCACTGTCCAGTACGGCGGCAGCATGAACGCCAAGAACTGCGAGGAGCTGCTGAGCAAGAAGGATGTGGACGGCGGTCTGATCGGCGGCGCATCTCTGAAGGCTCCTGATTTTGCTGTTATCGTCAATGCCGCTTCCAACGGCTGAGAAAGCCCTCTGACCTGTTTTCCCAGCGCCCGGCTGCGCCGTTTTCCAGCGCTGTGCCGGGCGCTATTTGTTCTAAATCAAAGGAGATTCAACGTTATGTCCAAGAAACCTGTACTTCTGTGCATCATGGATGGCTTTGGCTGGGTGCCCAACGAGACCTACGGCAATGCCGTGGTCGCCGCAAAGACCCCCCATCTGGATGCCCTGATGGCAAAATATCCCATGACCACCATCGAGGCCTCCGGCATGGCTGTCGGCCTGCCCGATGGTCAGATGGGCAACTCTGAGGTGGGCCACACCAACATGGGCGCTGGCCGCATCGTTTACCAGCAGCTGACCCTCATCACTAAGTCCATCCGGGACGGTGAGATGTTCAAGAACCCCGTGCTGGTCAAGAACATGAAGGCCGCCATTGAGGCAGGCAAGGCCATCCACCTGATGGGCCTGGTGGGCACCGGCGGTGTCCACAGCCACGCTGACCACTGGTTCGGCGTGCTGGAAATGGCAAAGCACATGGGCGCAAAGGAAGTCTACCTGCACTGCATCACCGATGGCCGTGATACCGACCCCCACGCCGGCAAGGGCTTCCTGGCTGACCTGCAGGCCAAGCTGGATGAGCTGGGCGTTGGCAAGATCGCCAGCGTTTCCGGCCGTTACTACGCCATGGACCGCGACAACAACTGGGACCGCGAGGAGAAGGCTTACGCCGCATTCGTCTACGGTGAGGGCAACCACGCTGCCAACGCTGCCGAGGCCATTGAGGCATCCTATGCTGCCGATAAGACCGACGAGTTCGTTCTGCCCTGCGTCACCTGTGAGGGCGGCCGCGTGCAGGATGGCGATACCGTCATCTTTATGAACTTCCGCCCCGACCGTGCCCGCCAGATGACCCGCATCTTCTGCGATGACGACTTCAAGGGCTTTGAGCGCCGCGGCGGCCGCAAGCAGGTCAACTATGTCTGCATGGCCGAGTACGATGCCACCATGCCCAACTGCGAGGTCGCCTATCCTCCCGTGGAGCTGAAGAATGTTCTGGGCCAGTACCTGTCTGAGAACGGCAAGACCCAGCTGCGCATTGCCGAGACCGAGAAGTATGCACACGTCACCTTCTTCTTCAACGGCGGTGTGGAGGCTCCCTACGAGGGCGAGGACCGCTGCGTCATCCCCAGCCCGAAGGTTGCCACCTACGACCTGCAGCCCCAGATGAGCGCCCCTGAGGTGGCTGCTGAGTGCGTCAAGCGCATCGAGAGCGGTAAGTATGACGTGGTCATCCTGAACTTTGCTAACTGCGACATGGTCGGCCACACCGGTGTGTTCGATGCCGCTGTCAAGGCCGTTGAGGCTGTGGATACCGCTGTGGATCAGGTGGTCACCGCTGTGCTGAACGCAGGCGGCTGCGCCTTTATCACGGCTGACCACGGCAACGCCGAGAAGATGATGAATCCGGACGGCACTCCCTTTACCGCCCACACCACCAATGTGGTGCCCTTTGTGGCCGTTGGCTGCGGCGATGTGAAGCTGCGCGAGGGTGGCTGCCTGGCAGATATCGCCCCCACCATGCTGCCCTATATCGGCCTGCCTGTCCCCGCTGAGATGACCGGCAAGAGCATCATCGTGGAGTAAGCACTCTGTAAAAGAGCTTTCCTGAAACGCAAAAAGACCTCCCCGTGCAGGTGCTGCCTGCATGGGGAGGTCTTTTGCTGTATCGCTTAGTAGTGCAGCTGGTCAGCGGTCAGTGCTTCCAGCACCGGCAGCATGGCGGCTGCCTCGGCCTTGGCGGCGGGCAGATCCATATCGCGGTAGTTGCCGCATTCCACCTCGCTGGCACCGGGGATATCCCCCTCAAAGGCGGCCATGAAGCGGAAGGAATCCACAGTCAGCGCCAATGCCTGCGCCGGGGTCAGCCCGCGGGTGAGCAGGTAGAAGCCGGTGCGGCAGCCCATGGGGCCAACGTAGATCACGCCGTCCTTCACCGCGCTGTTGCGGGCGTAGGTGGCAAACAGGTGCTCCAGCGTGTGGGCGGCACCGGTGGTCAGATAATCGCCCTGATTGGGCTTCTTCATCCGGATGTCCCAGGTCAGCACATCACCATCCTGGCGGCTCAGGTACATGCCCCGGTCCAGTTTGGTGTGATCGACACAGAAGCTTGCAATGCGTTCCATGATGTTCTCCTTCAGGATCAGGCCTGCAGGCGCTGGACACTGCCGTGGACACAATCCACAGCGATATCCAGGCCATCGCGGATGTGGCTGCAGGCACCTGCAGCACCCACGATGGTGGGCTTGAGCAGGGAGTTGCCCACGATGGCAGCGTGGCTGTTCAGGCCGGGCTCCTCGACCACCAGAGCGGCGGCATCGCGGACATAGCTCAGCATCTCGTTGCTGGTGGAGGGAACGACCAGCACCATGCCGGGGCGGAACTTTGCCTTGACCTCCTCCAGAGTGCGGCAGACGCAGGCCTTGCCGCTGGCGGAGACCAGATCGGTCTTGCCGCGGCCCACGCCTACACCGGTGGCCAGGCAGTTGCCCACCATGTGGATCTTGATCATGTTGGTGGTGCCGGAAACGCCCACGGGTACGCCTGCGGTCACAACGGTCAGCTCGCCGTTGTGCAGGTAGCCGTTCTTCTCGGCCAGAGCGGTGGACATCTCAATCAGCTCATCGGTGCTGTGGGCGGGGCCCATCAGCAGGGAAGTGATGCCCCAGCTCAGGGAGAGCTGACGCTGCACCTGCTCGTCCATGACGCAGGCAATGATGGGCTGCTTGGGGCGGTACTTGCTCAGCAGGCGGGCGGTGTTGCCGGATTCGGACACGGTGACGATGGCGGCAGCGTTCACGTCCTTGGCGGTCAGGCAGGCAGCATGAGCGGTTGCATCGCTGACGCTGATCTGGATCTCGGCGTGGCGCTGGGGGCGGTAGTGCTCCTCGTTCTCGGTGCGCTCTGCAATGGCGGACATGGTCTTGAGGGCCTCCACGGGGTAGTCACCGGCAGCGGTCTCACCAGACAGCATGATGGCGGAGGTGCCATCGTAGATGGCATTTGCCACGTCGGAGATCTCGGCACGGGTGGGGCGGGGGTTGACCATCATGCTGTCCAGCATCTGGGTGGCAGTGACGATGGGCTTGCCGAAGGAGAAGGAGCGGTCGATGATGTCCTTCTGGATGCCGGGCAGCTCGGTGAAGTCGATCTCAACGCCCAGGTCACCACGGGCCACCATGACGGCATCGGCTGCGGAGAGGATGCTGTCGATGTTGTTCACACCCTCGCGGTTCTCGATTTTGGCAATGATGCGGATGTTGGAATCGTACTCATTCAGCAGGTTGCGGATGTCGTACACATCCTGTGCGGTGCGCACAAAGGAAGCAGCGATGAAGTCAAAGCCGTTCTGCACGCCAAAGATGATGTCCTCACGGTCCTTCTGGCTCAGGTAGGGCATGGACAGATGCACGCCGGGCACATTGACACCCTTTTTGGTCTTGATCTTGCCGCTGTTTAACACGGTGCAGATGATGTCGGTGTCGGTGACCTGCTCAATGTGCAGCATGATCAGGCCGTCGTCCAGCATGATGGTGCCGCCGGGCTGCACGTCCTGGGGCAGATCCTTGTAAGTGACGGAGCAGATCTCCTTGGTGCCCTCCACCTCGCGGGTGGTCAGGGTAAAGGTCTGGCCGGCTTCCAGCATCTCCACACCGTTCTTGAACTCCTTCAGACGGATCTCGGGGCCCTTGGTGTCCAGCAGGGCGGCAACGGGCTTGCCCAGCTCCTCACGCAGCGCCTTCAGCTTTGCCAGACGGCCGCCATGCTCCTCGTAGGAACCGTGGGAGAAGTTGAAACGGGCCACGTTCATGCCGTTTGCGATCAGGTCGTGCAGGACATCGCCCTTATCGGTAGAAGGGCCCAGGGTGCAGATGATCTTCGTTTTTCTCATAAAATACCTCCAACGTTCACGCTATAATGCTCTCTATCTTGACGCAGCAGCCCAAGCTGGCTGCTCTCTGGCGGGCAGTGATTGCTTTGCGCCCGCGGCGGCAGTATACGCCAATATGGCTGTTTCAACAAACCATACCACTATACATTATAAGCTCTTGGATACAATAGCGCAAGAAAAATCTTTGCAAAGAAACTGTTAAGATTTCATCAGGTTTGAACAAAAATCTTTCCACCACAAAGCGCTTGCATAACCGGTGGGATTTGCTTATAATGAAGGTAAGCAAAAGTGTGACTGTTCCGGGGCAGCCCCGGAGGAAAATGGAGTGAAAACATATGGAAAAGCGTGTATTTTTGATCGTGCTGGACAGCTTTGGCATCGGCGCGGAGCCGGATGCAGCCGCCTTTGGCGACGAGGGCACCAACACGCTGGGAGCCATTGCAGGGCATCCCGATTTCAACTGCCCCAACCTGAAAAAGCTGGGCCTGTTCAACATCGACGGCGTGACCGCCGGGGAAAAGACCGCCGCTCCCACCGGTTCCTTTGCCCGCCTGCAGGAGCAGAGCATGGGCAAGGATACCACCATCGGCCAC
>ENA-OQID01000986-OQID01000986.1-human-gut-metagenome-genome-assembly--contig:-NODE-986-length-12627-cov-4.173625_pt1 | contig 12627 bp, 11 predicted proteins | sample MGYA00242567_ERZ504727 | MGnify/ENA primary metagenome ERZ504727 (study PRJEB26092, sample SAMD00036215) | human gut metagenome | host: Homo sapiens | study: EMG produced TPA metagenomics assembly of...
AAGAAGCGTCTTAATATAAAGAAAAAACAGATATCCTTTGAAAAAATGCTGATACCTGTTGATATTGTTCAATATTCAACAAATAAATCATTTAAGAATGCTAAAACTGTATGGGATAAAAAGGGTGGTGGACTTAGGGCAATTAAAAAGCTAAAGCCTAACACAACTTACTACATAAGATATAGTATTACAACTGACGTATCCACTCTAAAAGGATATAAGAAAATTGGTGGAATTTGGTCCAAGACGATAAAGGTAAAGACAAAAAAATAATACTATTTAACCGCAAAATGAAATTAAATAACAAATTTATTTCCATTAAGAGTTTCATAGTTGTCGATATGGCAGATTTCAATGTGGTCACCTTTCCATCCGATATCACAGTCACTATTAAATTTAATAGTAACTTTAAAAATAATCACCTTCAAGCTATAATTGAAAAAATATAGTTTGAAGGTGATTTTATATGGCTAGATAAGGGATATAATTGAATTGGCTGAATATGGAGTGATTGTTGAAAATAATCCAGTTGTAGTTGATGAAAATATTATAACGTCGTATTGTCCTCAAACAGCGCCTAAGGTGGCGTTTACATTATTATAAATGTTAATAGGTAAAGAAAAAACATATGAAGTAAGAGTGACAATGGGACATAAATAAAAAACATACTTTTATAAACATGAGGGCTTTATATGATTAGAAAATTCAGAGAAAATGATTTACCATCAATTATGCAAATATGGTTTGATTCAAATGTAGAAGTACATAGCTTTATTCCAGAAAAATATTGGATGGATAATTTTGAAATGGTTAAGGATATACTTCCTCAGGCGGAAATATATGTATATGAAAATTTAGGAAAAATAAATGGCTTTATAGGATTAAACAAAGATTATATAGAAGGAATTTTTGTTGAAAAGAATATGCGGTCAAAAGGTATAGGAAAACAGTTATTGAATTATGTTAAGAAATTAAAAGATGAAATGCATTTAAGTGTGTACCAAAAAAACTACAAAGCAATTTCATTTTATCAAAGAGAAAATTTTGTGGTTCAGGCGGAAAGTATTGATAATGATACAAATGAAAAGGAACTTCTTATGAGTTGGAAGAAATAGTAGAAGGTTGGAAGGACATACTTGCTTTTCATATTATGAAATTATCTCGAGAATTAATGATTAAAAATAATATGCTTAAAACTTGTATAAAAATTGCAATCGTGACATCTTCTTTTCATATGAGACGAAGTATTATGATAGCAGAAAGAGTTTTTAGAGATGATGGTGTTAATATAGTTTCTTTGCCTGGTGAAGATAATTCTACAAGAAGAACAACCTGGTTTACGAATGAAAAAGGACGAGTTAGAGCGATAGGGGAAGTAGAGAAGATAATAGATTATGTTAAACAGGGCAAAATTGACGATTTCGAAATTATATAAAAAATAGAGTATTTATAAAAGTGTTGTTAGATTAAAAAAGAAAGACAAATGAAGCAATTAAGAAAGTGCAGGTTAGTTAGACAGTATGAAAATAATTACATTTGAAGAAAAGTATAGAGATGACCTTATTTTTATGATATTGGAAGCAAAAGATGCATTGGGAAGAGTTCCGGGACTGAATGAAGATTTGTTAGATATCCAAAAAAGTTATAAGGATAAGGGCGGAATGTTTTGGATTGCCATAGATGAAAATGACAGAGTTATTGGAAGTGTGGGTGTGAGAATGATTGATAATTCCAATGAATGTTATATTCATCGTTTGTTTGTGAAATGTAATCAAAAACACAACGGCATAGGAACTAAACTTTTGACTACCGCAGAAGAATACGCTAAGAAAAATGGAAAAACTGCTACGCTTGTACACTTAGGTAAACCTAAAGAGCAATGGTTTGAGTCATGGAAGTTTTATCCGAAGAATGGTTATGTTGAAATTGAAGATAGTATTATGAGAAAAGAACTTTAATCTATTAGTATTTTGATGATAGGTGGTTATCAAGTGCAGTATAAGGAGAAAAAGATGGCACAAAGATTAATACATTATTTATTAGGGGAGATTTTTTCAGAAGAAATTGAACTAAAAAACAAGAAAAGATTTCTATTGGGAAGCATAATGCCTGATGCATATATGAATTTGAAAGACAGAGACAAAACTCATTTTGCCAATAGAACAGAAGAAACAACATATTTTGATTTTAACTTATTTAGGGAGAAGTTTGACAGGCAGATTAATGAAGATAGCTTGTATCTTGGCTATTATATGCATTTGGTTGAAGACGTTTTTTACAGACAATTTATACATAGGGATGAGTTTAGAATAACGAAAAGTCAGAAAGAAATTTCAATGCTACACAACGATTATCATATTTTAAATTCTTATATAGTTAGTAAATTCAATTGTCAAAATATTTTGCAGGAAAAAATTAACCTTGATTCAGAAAAAATTATGGAAATTGCAGAGTTTAGAATAGAAGGATTCTTGAAAGATTTTGCAGGAGATTTTTCAGATAAAACTCAGGGTGAAACAGTTTTCATAACGGAAAATATGCTAGACCAATTTATAGAAGAATATGTGCCTGTGATGCTGGAAGAATTGAGAGCAGTAAAAAGAGATAAATCTATTCTGGTAGCAAAAGATTATAAATGGAAAAGAGGGAAGAGATGATTGAAGTAAATTTTTATGATGATGTAGATGATTCTTTACTTGAGTTTGCTGTTATTATTTCAAAATCTAATGGTAAATGGGTATTTTGCAAGCATAAAGAAAGAGATACATTTGAAGTACCGGGAGGACACAGAGAAACCGGTGAGAAAATTGAAGATACTGCAGTAAGAGAATTAAAAGAAGAAACAGGAGCTGTAGATTTTAACATAAAACCAGTTTGTGTATATTCAGTAAAAGGAAAAACGTGTGTAAATGAAAATGCAGCAAAAGAATCTTTTGGAATGCTTTATGCAGCAGAGATTTTTTCTTTTGAGGAGATACATAGTGAAATCGAGAAGATAGTTTTAAGCGATGACTTAATACGTCAGTGGACATATCCTTTGATTCAACCTAAGTTAATTAGCGAAGCAAAGAAAAGAGGTTATCTATAAGAGCAGAGCAAATATATGTAGGACTCCAATTTGGATATTGCAAAATCACATCCTGAAACACAGATAGTGGCAGAACATTTTTTTATTGAAATATATCCTATTGAATTGTAGTGGGTAATGTAAACAATTAAAATTAAGGAGGTTCTACAATGGCAGAACTATGGGATGCATACAATAAGAATTTTAATAAAATAGAAAATAAGACATTGATTCGAGGCGAATCCATTCCTGATGGAGCGTATCATCTTGTAAGTGAAATAGTAGTAAAGCATACAGATGGCTCATATTTACTAATGCAACGTGATTTTAGAAAACATCACGGCGGAAAATGGGAATTGACTGCAGGAGGTTCCGCGTTACAAGGAGAGGATGAGTTAGAAGCAGCAGTTAGAGAATTAAAAGAAGAAACCGGCTTAAGCGGTGAAATGAAGGAGATTGGGCGTGCTGTTTGTCATGACCACCATTCATTTTATGTAGTATATTTGTGTGAGGCGGATTTTGAAAAGGACTCGATTGTTTTACATGAAGGAGAAACAATTGGTTACAAATGGGTAGACAAGGAAACAATGTTTAAATTGGATGGGAATGAGCTAGCCTCAAGCAGAACGTTGGAGATTGTTAAAAAACTAGATTTGTAATTGATTATATTATGTAGTGAACATACGAGAGTAAAGGAATATAAGATAACGGAGTAGTAATGGAATATATAATAAAAGAAAATCAACTGAATTATGAAACATATTATACACTTAGAGAATCTGTAGGATGGAATAATTGGAGTAAAGAACAGGCGGAAAAAGCCTTAGAAAATTCATATTATTCAATTGTAATTTTTTATAATGATAATGCAATAGGAATGGGCAGAGTTGTTGGTGACGGCATATATTTTACTATTGTGGATATTGTTGTCAGAACTGAATATCAGGGTAGAAAGATAGGTACAACAATCATGAACTCAATTTTAGAGTATATTGAAAAAAATATGTGTGAGGGAAGTCGTGTAAGTGTACAATTGTTGGCAGAAGTTGGAAAGGAACAATTTTATATAAAACAAGGATTTAAACTTGTTCCACATGAGTATTGTGGCCCGGCGTTGAGAAAGATTATATATAAGAAATAAATTCTAAAAGAGAAAAAATTGGGTGATTTTTTATTGTATATAATTGGCAAAAATTGTATGGATTTGTTTTTTGTAAAAAATAGACACCTGTATAAAAAAAACACACTCTTCTTTAAAAATACAAAATGATAAACTTGTGAAGAAAATGTGAAAGTTGAATTTTACTATGTAAATGGGTAACAAATAGGAGACAAAAATGTATTGAGGAGGTAAGAAAATGAGTCTTTACTATTTCACAAAGAGAAACTCGTTATTTGGCAGAGTTTGCAGTTACGTGTTAACATTTGTTTTAGTACTTTCAATGGCTTTGGGGTGTGTAGTTTTACCACAGAGAGTAAGTACAAGTGTTAAGGCAGCAACAACTGCTAAGTATCGTAACGTAATGTATTACGGTGACTGGTCAATTTATTCAGGACAGAAAAACTTTACACCTGACAAGATTGACGGAAGTTTAATAACACATTTGAATTTTGCATTTATGGATGCAGATGCAAATGGAGACTTAATCACAACAGACACATGGGCAGATTATCAGAATCCAAACGTTGGATACTCAGTTGGAAGTGATAATAAATATGCAGGTGTGTTAGGAGCAATGGTACTCTTGAGACAGAAATATCCAAACATGAAAATAGGTATTTCAGTTGGAGGATGGACAAGATCAGGAGATTTTCCAAAACTTGCAGCATCAGACAAGACAAGAAAGAATTTCGCAAACAATGTGGCAAAGTTTGTTCACTGCTATGGATATGACTTTGTAGACATCGACTGGGAATACCCAACAGCAGACAGAGATCCTGATCCTGAAGGAAACGGAGTGGCAATAGACAAGGGATGCAAAGGCTCAGCAGCAGACACAAAGAATTTCACATTATTGTTACAGGAAATCAGAAATTCATTGGACAGCTATGGAAAGACAGATGGAAAGCACTATGAATTATCAGTGGCAATGTCAGCATCACCAAAAATGATGTCAGCAATCGAATATGACAAGGTGTTAAACATAGTAGATTTTGCAAACATGATGACATATGACTTAAACGGTGCATGGGGAGGATTCACGGCTCACCAGACAGCATTATACACAAACCCTGCATATGACGGAGGGGATGCATCACTTTCAGTAGATTCATGCATAAAATATCTTGAAAATAAATATGGAGATGACATAGATTACTCAAAGATAGTAGTGGGAGTGGCACCATATACAAGAGGCTGGAAGGAAGTAAAGAAGGACACCGGAAGAGATCCAAAGAATCCGGGCTTATATGCAGACGCAACAGGAGAAAACGGAGTAACATATGCATACGGAGACATAGATTCATTAATAAGCAAGTATAACCTTACAAAGTACTGGGATGATGTGGCAAAGGCAAACTACTTCTACAGTGAATCAACAGGAATGTTCTTCACATGTGACACGGAAGAATCAGTAGCAGAAAAAGGAAAATATGTAAGAGAGAAACATTTGGGCGGACTCATTTCATGGATGGCATCACTTGACAGCACAAACTCAATCACAAAGACAATGAAGGAATCACTTTATGGATCAGAAGCATTACCAAAGCAGAACATAATAATTCCTGGAAATGACGGTGTTGAAACAACAGTAACAGCATCAGGAGATACATACACAATAACAGTAAAAAATACAAATCCAAAGATTACAATGCCTGGAGGAGCAAAGGACATATCAGTAATGCCATGGGCAGAATACTTTGGAAAGACATTAAGTTATCCGTCAATAGCGATAGAGACACAAAATGGAGAGACATTATCAGGAGACTGGAGTGCAGGCGGAACAATTACAAGTGAAAACGGAAAGACAGTAGTGACACCACCGGAATGGAGCTCAAAGACATTAGAACCGGGAGCATCATTAACATTTACATTAAAATCAGGAAAAGGAACAGCAAGTACAGGAAACATTAAAGGAATAGTATTAAGGCAGAGAGCTGTTTCAGGAGGAGAAATCCTTTCTACTAATTTAGTATATGGAAATGGTGGTTCAGAAGGAACAACAGTTCAGAATACAACAAAAGAACAGGATGTAACTACAACAAAGAAACAGGAGACAACAAAAGCTTCGGAAACAACAACTAAGAAACCGGAAACAACAAAGGCACCTGAGACAACAACTAAGAAAACAGCGACAGGTGTATATCCTGTGTGGTCACCGGATAACGTTCACTATAAAATAGGTGATTTGGTTCAATATCAGGATAAAGTGTATGAATGTACATATGAACACAATTCCAATTCCGGATGGTCTCCTACAGTAGCAGTAACTTTATGGAAAGAAAGAACTGACTTAGTTGCGGGAATAGAAGAAACAACAAACGCATCAGGAACAGAAGAAACAACTCAGAATAATTATACAGTTAATTCTAAATTGCCTGAGCATATGGTAACAGGATATTGGCATAACTTTCTCAATGGATCAACTGCACTTAAACTTTCAGATGTTCCATCATACTACGATATGATTTGTGTGGCTTTTGCAAATTCATCAACAACAGCCGGAAAGGTTACATTTGAACTTGACAAAGATTTATCTACTGCATTAGGAGGATATACAAAGGCTCAGTTTATTCAGGACATAAAAGATGCTAAGGCTAAAGGTCAGCATGTAATTATTTCAGTAGGTGGAGCAGAAGGAACAACTTATATAACAAATGAAGAATCAGCAAATCAGTTTGCAACAAGCCTTATTTCAATGATAGAAGAATATGGATTTGAAGGTGTAGATATTGACTTTGAAGGAAGTGCGGTATCAGGAACTGATTACATAGCTGAGGCACTTAGAAAAGTGCAGTCTCATTTTGGAGATGATTTTATTATCACTATGGCACCTGAAACATTATATTTTCAGGATACAAATCCAAACGGAACAGCAGTAACATCTGCATATTATAGACTGGCATACAAGATTAGGGATATTCTTACAATTTGTTATCCACAGTTCTACAATACAGGTGGAATGAATGGTTATAACGGATTTAATGCACAGGTTGGAAATGCAGATTTTCTGACATCACTTGCAACATTATTATTGGAAAATGGTTTAAGAGCTGATCAGGTAGCATTAGGATTGCCGTCAACACCGAAAGCAGCTTCAAGTGGATATGTGTCAACAGATGTTATTTCTACAGCAGTAACATCACTTGTAAATGGAACATCATCAGGAAGTTTTACAGCACCGAAAGCTTACCCAACATTTAGAGGTGTAATGACTTGGTCAATTAACTGGGATGCTACAAATGATTATGCATGGGCTAAATCAATGGATTCACTTATGGATTCATTGGAAAAACATGAACAGCCAACAAAAGAAACATCTACAACTAAAACAGAAGTTACAACAAAAAAAGAAGAAACAACAAAGACAGAAGCTACAACAAAAGCAGAAACAACTTCATCTTCTCAGACAGAGGCAAGGCCAACAGAAGTAATTGGCTTAGCAAAGCAGAGTCAGGATGGCGGAACAGTATCATTTGTTTGGGGTCAGACAAATGAGCAGATGGAAAGTGGACAGACATATAGAGTATATGCTGATGGAAAATATGTTGAAACATTTGCTTTAGCAACAGCAACATCATATACATTTACAACAAATGGCAAACATATTATAAAGGTTACAGCCAATTTAAATGGATATGAAACAGAAGGACAGACAATAGAGGTAACAATAGAAGGATTAGAAACATCTGAAACAACAAAAGTTGCAGAAACAACTAAACCGGGCACAGCAACAAGTGATTTGGCATCAAGACTTTTAATTGGCTATTACCATACATGGGATAATTCAGGAAATCCTTTCATTAAGTTAAGAGATGTAGATAAAAACTGGGATGTAATAAATATATCATTTGCAGAACCTGTAAGTGCAGGAAGTACAGACGGAAAAATGAAATTCAATATTTCAGGACTTACAGCAGACTACACAAAGGCAGATTTCAAAAATGATGTGAAAGCATTACAGGCACAAGGTAAAAAGATTGTACTTTCAATAGGTGGATATGAGGGATATTTCTCATTGACATCACAGAGTGCAGTTAACCAGTTTGTAAGCGATATCAAATCAATTGTAGATGAATACGGATTTGATGGAATAGACATTGACCTTGAACAGTCATCAGTTCAGTTTGAAAGTGGAAAAGATACAGACATTAACAATCCAACATCACCAAAGATTGTTAACATGATTAATGCAATAAGAACAATTGTAAACAGTTATGGAGATGACTTCATTCTCTCATGGGCACCTGAAACATTCTACGTACAGTTAGGATATCAGTTCTATGGTGGAATAAATCAGTACTGTGATGCAAGAGCAGGTGTATATCTTCCAATGATAAATGCACTTAGAAATGAAACAACATATGTACATGTACAGCTTTACAATTCATCACCAATGATTGCAACAGATAATCAGTCATACAACATGGGAACAAAAGAAGGAATTGTTGCAATGTGCAACATGTTATTAAACGGTTTCTATGTAAATAACTATTATACAAAGTCACAGACAGCAGAAAAGTATTTTGCACCACTTAGACCTGATCAGGTAGTAATAGGTGTGCCTTCATCAGCAAGTGCTGCAGGAAGCGGACAGGTTTCAAATGAAACATTACAGAGTGCATTTACAGAATTAAACAATGCACATCCTGGATTAAGAGGAATTATGACATGGTCAATTAACTGGGATTCATCACAGAATAAGAACTCATTTGCACAGAGCAATGGTAGATTCCTTGATAGTCTTTCAGGAGAAGAGACAACAAAGACACCTGAAACAACAAAGGTGGCAGAGATAACAACAAAGGCACCTGAAGAAACAACAAAGACACCTGAAACAACAACTAAGGTAGCAGAGACAACAACAAAGGCACCTGAAACAACAACAAAGGCACCTGAAACAACAACAAAGACACCTGAAACAACAACTAAGGTGGCAGAGACAACAACAAAGGTATCTGAGGCTACAACTAAGAATGATGAAATAACAAATTTTGTAACAACAGAGCCACAGCAGGTTACAACAACCGGAAACGGAAAAAATGAAGGCACAACAACTACAAATGCGGTGAAAAAAGATAATGGCAATGTAACAACAAACTCTTCAGTAGGTAATGTAAAAGTACCTAAAGTAAAAATTAAAAAAGCAATTAAGAAGAGAAGCGCTAAAAAAGCAAAAATCAAACTTAGAGCTGCAAAAGGTGTAAATGGATATCAGATAAAGATATCAAAATCAAAGAAATTTAAGAAAGCAAAGACTAAAAAATATAAGAAAGCTAAATTTACAATTAAAAAACTTAAAGCTAACAAAAAGTACTATATTAGAGTAAGAGCATATAAGGTTGTAAATGGAATAACTTATTATGGTAAATGGTCTAAGCGAAAAATTAAAATGAAAAAATAAATAAAGCAAAGAGTCTGTATTCTTATGAGTGCAGGCTCTTTTTAATTAAAAAGTTTATTAATAATTATATGTTACATGGTATAAAATAAAGAAATATATGAAGACTGTGATGTATACTGAATTAATAAAGTATATCGTAGTCTTTGCTTTTTTCTTAAAAGAAGTGTTAAAATAAAAAGTGGAAATCATATTTTATACATAAAAAGAAGTTAATATTATGAAATGGAAAAGAGTAGAAGAGGAATAAAAATGAGCGAAGTATTAAAAGAAATGAAGGAAAGAAGAAGTATTCGTAAGTATAAGGCGGACATGGTTCCGCAGGAAATTCTTGACCAGATTATCGAGGCAGGATTATATGCAGCTAGTGGAAAGGGAACTCAGAACACGATAATTATTCAGGTGACAAAAAAAGAATTAAGAGATGAAATAGCTGAAATGAACAGAAAAATCGGTGGCTGGGAAGAAGGATTTGATCCATTTTATGGAGCACCTGCAATGTTAATTGTTTTAGCAAGAAAGGACTGGCCAACAGGAATTTATGATGGAAGTCTTGTAATGGGTAATCTTATGTTAGCAGCACATGATTTAGGTATTGGAAGTTGTTGGATTCATCGTGCAAAAGAAGAATTTGAAACTGAGTGGGGAAAAGAACTTCTTAAATCATTAGGTATTTCAGGAGAATACGTAGGCATAGGACACTGTGCTTTAGGTTATGCAGATGGAGAAACACCGAAAGCGGCAAAGCGAAAAGTAAATAGAGTATTTTATATTAAATAAAGCAAAGTACTAAATTAATACACAACATATAATAATAGGTCAAATAGCATAAAATAATTGTCAACTAACAATTAAAGCGTAGTTGACAATAAAGACTCTTTTAATGTAATATGTAATAAGTTAAACGAATTTTGATGATAAAGGAGGAAACAAAATGAACGAAGTTCATTTTCTATAACTGTTTCCGACTAATAGCCGCTGACAGAAGGGATGGGGCTATACAGATTAAAGGAGGAGATTAAAAGATGAATATGTTAGATTTGGCACAGGAGATTATAAAAGGCAGACGAATATCAAGAGAAGATGATTTGTCTGTCTTTTTAAATTGCGATTTAGAGGAACTTTGTAAGGGAGCAGATACAATACGTGAATATTTTATAGGGGATAAAGTGGATTTGTGCTCAATAATTAATGGAAGAAGTGGAAGATGTCCTGAGGATTGCAAATACTGTGCACAGTCTGCACATTATCATACAAGTTGTGAAATGTATGATTTTCTTCCAACAGAAAAAATATTAGAAGCATGTAAGCTGAATGAGAGAGAAGGAGTAGATCGTTTTTCGATTGTAACAGCCGGCAGAGCTTTGACAGGAGAAGAATTTGACAAAGCGATTCATGCATATGAGACGATGAAGTCACAGTGCAAAATTGATTTGTGTGCATCGATGGGATTTTTAAATGAGGAGCAGTTACATAGACTTCATATGGCAGGTGTCACAAGCTATCATCATAATATAGAAACATCAAAACGTAATTTTCCTAATATTTGCACAACACATACTTATGAACAGAAGATAGAAACGTTGAAAAAGGTAAAGGCAGAAGGAATGTGTGCATGTTCGGGTGGAATTATCGGAATGGGAGAAACATGGGAAGACAGGTTAGATATGGCGATTAGTCTTGCTGAACTTGAAATTGATTCAATTCCAATAAATGCGCTTATGCCAATAAAGGGAACACCACTTGAGAATCTTCCAATGCTTACAGAAAATGAAATATTAAGAACAATAGCATTTTTTCGTTATATTAATCCGGAAGCAAATATTCGTTTAGCGGCCGGAAGAGCATTGCTTACAAACGATGGGGAGATAGCATTTGAATCAGGGGCATCGGCAAGTATCACGGGCGATATGCTTACAACTGTAGCATGCGCAACAATCCGAAGTGATAGGGAAATGTTGAAAAGTTTAAAGCGTGATGTTACACCGGAATATTGGAAAAATAAATAATATATTAAATCGAAGACGTTATATGTTGTTAAATGTTTAAAAATATGTTACCTTTAAATACAGCAACTTAATTTAATTAAGTAAAAATAAAATTTATGAGGTAACAATTATGAAACAAAAAAACGGGTTTAGTGGGCAGATAGGATTTGTACTCGCTGCGGCAGGAAGTGCTGTAGGTGTAGGAAATCTTTGGAGATTCCCATATTTAGCGGCAAAAGATGGTGGGGGACTTTTCCTTATCATATATTTGGTGCTTGTATTGACAGTAGGTTTTACATTATTAACAACTGATATTGCAATTGGTCGTAAGACAGGAAAGAGTGCGATATATGCATATCAGTCAATGAGAAAGAAGTGGAAGTTTTTAGGGGTTATTACATTTTTGGTTCCGGTATTAATTATGACTTATTATGCTGTAATCGGAGGATGGATTCTTAAGTATATGACTATTTATATTTTCGGTTCAGGAAAAGATGCAGTAGCGGACAATTATTTTACGAACTTTATTTCATCGTCTTCTTCAGTATGGTTTGGAATTATTTTTATTCTTTTAACAGTTATTATTGTTTATAATGGAGTTGAAAAAGGTATTGAGAGAGTTTCTAAATTCATTATGCCGGTACTTTTAATTTTAGTAATCGGAATAGCAATTTTCTCATTAACTTTAAAAACAACTTTAGATGATGGAACAGTTAGAACAGGTCTTCAGGGATTAAAGGTTTATTTGAAACCTGATATGTCAGGTATTACCGTACATAAATTTTTACAGATTTCATTAGATGCAATGAGTCAGTTATTCTTCTCATTAAGTGTATCAATGGGTATTATGATTACATATGGTTCATATGTTAAGAAAGATGTTAATTTAAATAAAGCAGTATCTCAGATTGAAATTATGGATACGGCGGTAGTTTTTTTTGCCAGGGTGTTGTTTATTCCTTCAGTATTTTTTTTTTCAGGGCTTGTTTTAATGTGAGAAGGGCCTGGTGCT
>ENA-OQID01000992-OQID01000992.1-human-gut-metagenome-genome-assembly--contig:-NODE-992-length-12589-cov-5.939898_pt1 | contig 12589 bp, 10 predicted proteins | sample MGYA00242567_ERZ504727 | MGnify/ENA primary metagenome ERZ504727 (study PRJEB26092, sample SAMD00036215) | human gut metagenome | host: Homo sapiens | study: EMG produced TPA metagenomics assembly of...
TTCAGCTTCTGCAGGATCATAGCGCTGACCTGCTGGGGAGTGTACTCCTTGCCGTTCAGGGTCACCTTGTGGTCGGTGCCCATATAACGCTTGATGGAAGCCACCGTGTTCTCAGGGTTGGTGATGGCCTGGCGCTTTGCGACCTGACCCACCAGACGGTCGCCGGTCTTGGTGAAGCCGACAACAGACGGGGTGGTGCGTGCACCCTCAGAGTTTGCGATAACAACGGGCTCGCCGCCCTCCATAACAGCCACGCAGCTGTTGGTAGTACCAAGGTCGATACCAATGATCTTACTCATAATGAAAGCTCCTCTCAAATTCAGAACGTTTTTTGTTTATATGATGCTCAAATGTTACCAAGCGGATGTTATATTTGAAAACCCTTGCGGGGTCTTGCAAAATCACTCTGCCACAACAACGGTGGCATGGCGGACGATCTTATCGCCCAGCTTGTAGCCCTTCTGGTAAACCGTGATCACGGTGCCGCTCTCCTGCCCATCGGGGGCGGGGATCTGCTGCACGGCATTCATAAAGTTGGGGTCAAAGGGCTTGCCCAGCGCCTCGATCTCCTCCACATGGAGGGTGCTCAGCGCCTTGGCGGCTTTGTCCAGCGTCATGGTCACGCCCTTCTTGTAATTCTCGTCGGTGGTGGGGGCGTTGGCCGCCATCTCCAGCGTATCCAGAATGGGGATGATCTGGTTCACGGCAAAGGACACGCCGTCGTTGAACTTCTGGTCAGCCTCACGGGTGGAGCGCTTGCGGTAGTTCTCATACTCAGCGGCCATCCGCAGCAGCTGATCCTTGGCCTGATTGGCATTCTTCTCAGCCGCGTCCAGCTTTGCCTTCACGGCCTCCAGCTCCCGGGCCTTCTTGTTGAAGAAGCCATCCTTTTTCTTGGGGTCTGCCGCTTCAGCGTTCGTCTCGGGAGCCGCTGCCTGCTCAGGTGCAGTTTCCGGGGCGGCCTGCTCGGCGGTGTTGGGCTCCACGGCAGGTTCTTCTGCCTGCGGGGTCTTTTTTGTTTCTTCGCTCATTCCAGGTCCTCCTTATAGATCACAGTCCGCCGGGGTGCGGCTGCCTGCGGGGTATCTTTTCGTTTGCCGCTCATTCCTTCGCCAAGCTGATCGGCAAAGGTGTGGAGCAGCGGCATCAGCTTCTGGAAGGGCATCCGGGTGGGGCCGATGAGGGCCACGGAGCCCCAGAGGCCTCCGCCCACCAGATACCGGTCACTCACGATGCACAGGCCGGGGATCTGAGGTTCCAGATCCTCGCCCAGCAGGATGCTTTCGCTCTGCTCTGCCGGGGGTGCAATGAGGGCGGCGGCCTGCTCTTCGTCGTTCAGCAGGCTCAGGATGCTGCCCACCTTGCCGTCCAGCTGGGGCCAGTCCAGCAGGTACTGCTCCCCGCCCAGATACACATGGGGCTGGGTGGAATCCTGCAGGATAGCGGCTGCGGCGCTGATCACCGGCACCAGCTCCGGGCTGATCTGGCTGCACAGCTCTGCAAGGAGCCGGGGCGACAGATCAACAGGAGCCACAAAGGTCAGGTTCCGGTTGAGCAGGGCGGCAAGCGCCGCTGCATTTTCCCGGGAAAGACCGGTGCGGACCCGCGCCACACGGGTGCGGACATAACCGGCAGTGGTCACAGCCAGCACCGCTGCGGCGCTGCGGCCCACCTGCACCACCTCGTAATGGGCGATGCAGAGATCCTCAGCACAGGGGGTGCTGACGGCGGCAGTGCAGCCGCTGATGGCGGCCAGTGCCTTGGCGGCACCCTGTGCCAGCTTTTCCGGCTCATGGTCAAGGCTTGCGAACACCGCGTCCACACGGGCGCGGGTCACACGGTCCAGCGGCTGGTCATCGGTGAGAAGATGATCCAGATAATAACGGTAGCCCTTGGCACTGGGGACACGGCCTGCGCTGGTGTGGGGCTGCTCCAGCAGACCCAGCTTGGTCAGCGCGGCCATCTCGTTGCGCAGCGTGGCACTGGAAACTGCCATATCAAAGTAGTTTGCCAGCACACTGCTGCCCACGGGCTCGCCCTCGAGGCCATACAGCGCAACGATCGCCTGCAAGACACGCTGTTTGCGTGCATCCATCGTCATAGCGCCTGCCTCCTTCGTTCGCTTTTTGTTCTTTAGCACTCCTTCTTCCTGAGTGCTAAGACCATTATATCCAATTTTGCGGCGCTGTCAATAGCTTCTCAGAAAAGTTTTGAAAGATTCATAATTCTGTCATAAAGCTGGCCGCACCCTCTCCGTCATTGCTTGCGCAATGCCACCTCTCCCGAAGGGAGAGGCAAGACATCACAGAGAACAGATGCTGCTAAATCTGGGATTGCCCTTGGCTCCCCCTTTGGGGGAGCTGGCAAAGCCGAAGGCTTTGACTGAGAGGGTGAGCCTGTTCACAAAAAAAGCCGCCACACATCGCTCTGTGCAGCAGCTTCTCTATTATAAGGTATTACTCCTCCATCTGCTTTGCCAGAAATGCCGCCGCCACGTTCACCGCCTTGAGCTGGGCGGCATCGGGCTTGGCAGTGCGGTCCTCCGTAAGCAGGCCCACACTGCCGGTGACATCTCCCGCCGCAATGATGGGCACAGCGCACAGCAGCGCCCGGGGTGAGCCCTCACAGGGCAGCAATGCCTTTTCGGGGCTGCCATCGCTCTGGTAGGGCTTGCGGCTGTCCATCAGCTTTTCCAGCGGCTGGCTCACGCTGCGGTCTGCCAGATCCCGCCTGCCCGCACCGGATGCCGCCAGAATGCGGTCCCGGTCTGAGACAAAGGCCGTCAGGGCAAAGCACTTGCTCAGCACATCCACATACTGGGCCGTCACCCCGCTCAGTTCCCCCATGGGCGAATACTTTTTGAAGATGACCTCACCGTCCCCCGTTGTGAAGATCTCCAGCGGGTCTCCCCTGCGGATGCGCTGGGTGCGGCGGATCTCCTTGGGGATGACCACCCGCCCCAGCTCATCGATGCGGCGCACGATGCCGGTTGCTTTCATAAGGTTCCCTTCCTTTCCATGTTCCGGTTTTGCTTCCAGATTTCTGCGAAGTATGGTTATTCTGTGGAAACAGGAAGGGAATTATTCATCCAGCTCCTGCCGGAGCCTTACCTGCGCACATACTGCGTCTTTCTGCCCGCGCCGATCCTCTCCAGAACGCCCTCCTCTGTCAGTTTTTTCAGCGCGCTTTCAATCGAGCTTGTACCAAAGCCCGGGCAGGCCTCTGCGGCCTCCTGTTTTGTAAAGGCTCCCAGCTTTTCCATCGCATAACTGCGCACTCGTTCGTACGCCGTCACGCGCTTCTGTCCCCCGCCGACCAGATCGACCCGCTGCTCAAAATCCTGATAGCAGGAGCAGATCACCGCCAGCATATATTTGATAAACGGTGTCGGGTCATTTTCCTCCTCATGCCAGTGCTGATCAGCCTGCGCCAGTGCTGCATAGTACTCATCCTTAGTCTCTGCAATTGCTTTTTCAATGCTGATGTACTGCCCCACAACATATCCATTCTGATACAGCATCAAAAGGGTCAGCAGCCGGCTCATTCTGCCGTTACCATCATTGAAAGGATGGATACAGAGAAAATCCAAGATAAAACAGGGGATCAAAAGCAGGGGATCAACGAGTTCTCTGTGCAGCACATCCTGATAAGTGCAGCAAAGTGCCTCCACAGCACCCGGTGTCTCGTATGGCTCCAGCGGGCGGAACAGCACATGGCGTTCCCCGCTGGGAAGGGTCATATCGATCTCATTGGGTGTAGTCTTAAAATGTCCTCGATAGGTCAAATTCGTATATTTCAGCAGATCACGGTGCAGTTGCAGGATGTACCCCGGCTCTACCGGAATATAGGCATAGTTCTCGTGGATGAGATTTAAAACATTCCGATATCCCAATATCTCCATTTCGTCCCGGTTACGTGGAGTCGTTTTATCTTCAACCAGCTGTTTCAGGCGTGCATTGGTCGTGATGATCCCTTCGATCCGATTGGAGGACTCTGTACTTTGGATCTTTGCGATCTCCACCAGCCGCTCCAATTCAGCGGGCCTTTGTTTCAGATATAGTTCCTGCCGCCCCTTGCATTCATGGATCTTCGCAACATAAGACAAGACCTCATTATCCCAGGAGTATTCTGCAATCTTTTTATAATCAAATGTACGCATGATTCACCCATTCCTTCTCCCAGCCCGTTCTTCCTTCTCCCAATTATACGCTCATTTTGGGAGAAAGCACAAGAAACTGGGAGAAATCTTTTATCGTTCTCGTCACTCGCAGCTCCTGCCGGAGCGCTGCTTATCCTCATACATCCGGTGGTCGGCCAGGATGCGGATGGCACGCACATCGTCGCTGTCGCAGGGGTAGACCGCACAGCCGCAGCTGGTGCCAACCTGCACCTCTGCATCCTTCAGGCGGTAAGGTTCCCGGATGGCTGCCTTGATCTTTTCCACCCGGCTCTTGCAGAACCCCTCCGTTACGGCTCCGTTGACGATGAGGGCGAACTCATCCCCGCCGATGCGGAACACCGCATCGCTCTCCCGCACGCAGCCCCGCAGGCGGCTGGCCACCTCCTTGAGCAGCTGGTCGCCCACATCGTGGCCGTAACGGTCATTCACAGGCTTGAAACGGTCAAGGTCGAGGTAGAACAGGACAAACGGTGTCCTGTTCAGCTCGTTTTCTTTCAACAATGCGTCAAAATAGCGTTCATTATACAGTCCGGTCAGGCCGTCGGTGTTGGCCAGGTCCTCCATCTGCTGGCGGGCCTCCCCTTCCTGCCGGAGGGCGCGCTCCTTTTCCTCCACGCGCAGGCGGGCATCGGTGCGGACACCGTGCACCAGCACGATGCCTGCGCAGAAGAACAGCCCAGCCAGCAGCAGGATGGTGGCGTTCTGGATCTTCCGCATTCCACTGTCCACCACGCCACGGCCGACGATGCCCACAATAGACAGATCCTGAAAGCCCACAGGCTGGTAGACCAGATAATAGCTCTTGCCCTCAAGCCAGTAGGAAAGGCTGCCGCTGCGGCCCTCTGCCACGTCCTGCCGGGCCCGGGTCAGTGTACCCGCATCCACCTGCGCATACTTCTGCAGGTAGTCGAACAGGTTGTCCATCCAGTCCTCGATCTCGCTCTTGGGCTCCTCCGAGAGCATCACATCGCCATCGGGATGGATGATGTAGCAGTCGCTCTGGCCGCCGTAAGCACTGCCGCCAATCAATTCCTCTATGGTCTTATTCCGATAGCTCACGGCAAGGCTGGTGTAGGTGGTGCCGTCGATCTCCACCGGCGCAATGGGCGCAGAGTATACCACCCGGCGCTCCCCGCTCCGCATGATGTAGCTGGACACCGTAGGCTTGCCGGTGCGGTACATCTCCTCAAAGGCCGTCCAGAGGTGATCCACTTTTTCATGCTTGCCCCGGATGCTCCAATATTCGCAGTTTTCATTGAACAGATACACGCTGCTGTACCGCCAGATCTCCCGCTCGGCCTCATAGCTGCGCAGGCGTTCCTCCGCCAGGCCCTCCTCATTGGCAGCCTGCAGGCTCTTGCCCCACTCGTTCAGCATGTTCCAGTTGCTCCGGCTGAAGATGGTAAACGCCTTATCCACCTGCTCATAGGTCTCCAGCAGGTTGCGGGTGCCTTCGTCATAGAACTGCTGCCGGATGTACAGGACGTACCAGCACAGACCTGTCACCACGACCATCGCCAGCAGCAGCGCAGCTGCCGTCCATCTTTCTTTTTTCTTCCACATATTCAGCTTCTCCTCAGCAGAGTCCCAACTCTCTGCCCTTTTCCGGCCGCATTTCCACAGCCTGCGAAACCACGCAATTCCGTCGAATCAACACTACCAAATTCTGCTTTTTCTGTCAAGGCTTTCGTCAAAGATTATTCGCTGCAAATTTGGGGCATTCTTCTATCCTTTTGCTGCTGTGTATGTTATAATAAAATGTATGGATTTCTGAGGGGGTGCTCTTATGCAGCAGATCGTGATATTGGGCGGCGGTGCAGCGGGCCTTGCCGCCGCATTGGCCGCCGCCCAGTCTGCCCCGGCAGGGGCAGTGCGGGTGACGATGCTGGACCGCAACCCCAGGTGCGGCAAAAAGCTGTTGGCCACCGGCAACGGCCGCTGCAATCTGGACAACACCGGCATTGCACCGGAGCAGTATTTCACCGCTGACCCCGCCGCCCTGCGGCCCCTGCTGGCCGCGGTGGATGCCGCCGCACCGCTGGAATGGTTCGCGGCGCTGGGCCTGTACACCCGCACCGATGAGGCCGGGCGGGTGTACCCCTACTCCAACCAGGCCGCAGACGTGCTGGCCCTGCTGGAAGGCCACCTTGCCCGGCTGGGCGTGGAGGTGCGTACCGGCTGCACCGTGCAGACGCTGAGCCAGAACCGCAGCGGCTACACCATCCTGTGCGAGGATGCCGAGGGTCAGGACCAGACCCTGCGGGCCGATGCCGTCATCTGCGCCATGGGCGGCAATGCCGGGCCGCAGTTCGGCACCGACGGCTTCGGCACCCGATTCGCCGCCCAGTGCGGCGGAAAGCTGGAGCCGCTGTACCCCTGCCTGACCGCCCTGCAGACAGCAAAGCCCAACCGATCTCTGGCCGGCATCCGGGCCAAGGCCGCTGCCACCCTGCTGGACCTCGACCGCCACTGCACCGTGGCTGTGGAAAACGGCGAGGTGCAGTTCACGGACTACGGGCTTTCGGGCATCTGCATCATGCAGCTGTCCGGCCATCTGGCCCCGGGGCGGGGGCCAAAGCGCCCGGCCGTTGAGCTGGACCTCTTCCCCATGCTGGACGAGACTGCCCTGACCGCCCTGTTTGCGGCCCGGGTGCCCCTGCTGCCGGGCAAGGCACCTGCGGATTTCTGGACAGGTCTGCTCAATCCCAAGCTGGGCCGCGCCCTGTGGGCAGCGGCAAAGCTGCCTGAAAAACCGGTGGACACCCTGCCGGATGCCGCCTGGCAGGTGCTGGCCAACGCGGCCAAGCACTGGCTGTTCGAGGGCCTGACCCCCTGCGGCTGGAAGCAGGCCCAGACCACCGGCGGCGGCCTGAGCCTGACCGAAGTGACCCCCAGCTTCCAGTTCAAGGGCTGCCCCGGCCTTTACTTTGTGGGTGAAACGCTGGACTGCGCCGGCAGCTGCGGCGGCTTCAACCTGCACTGGGCCTTTGGCAGCGGCATCGCCGCCGGGCGTGACGCGGTGCGGAGCCTGAAGCGGCCTGCCCCGAAGCCAAATAAAAAGAAGCGATAAAGAATGACCCTCTCCCTCCCGCATCTGACAGACAGACTGCAGGGACGGAGAAGGTCATTTTCGTTTCAGATACGCTTGTGTCTCCCGGACCACCACTCCCGAAAGCCCCACCACGCCCACAAGATTGGGCAGCATCATCAGGCCGTTGAAGGTATCGGAGAGCGCCCAGGCCAGGTCCAGCTTCATCACAGCACCCACCAGCACCATGGCCGCAAACACCAGTTTATATCCTGCGGCGGCACGCTCCCCCAGCAGATACACCACTGCCCGGGTGCCGTAATGGCTCCACCCCAGCGTAGTGGAATAGGCAAACAACAGGACCGATACCGCGATGAACTGCGGCCCGAACGCCCCGAACACCGTGGAAAAGGCCTGCCCCACCAGTGCGGAGCCCTCCACGCCGGTCAGGGCCGCACCGGTGTCCAGATCCACAAGGCCGCTGGTGAGTACCACAAGGGCCGTGATGGTGCAGACCACCATGGTATCTGCAAACACCTCGAACATCCCCCACATCCCCTGCTGGACAGGCTCCTCCACGTTGGCCGCGCAGTGCACCAGCACCGACGCGCCCAGTCCTGCTTCGTTGGAAAAGGCTCCCCGCTTGAATCCCCAGCTGATGGCCCGGGCCATGCCGTAACCCAGCACCCCGCCCCCGGCGGCCTGCAAGCCAAACGCCCCACGGAAGATGGCCGCGAATGCCGCCGGGACAGCCGCCCAATGGACACAGACCACGGTCAGCGCCCCGAACAGGTAGAACAGGGCCATGAGCGGGACGATGGCCTCCGTGACTGCGGCCACCCGCTTCAGCCCGCCCAGTATGACCCGCCCGGTGAGCAGGGCCAGCACGATGCCCGTTGCCACCGGCGGCACCCGGAACACCGCCTGCAGATTGCCCGCAATGGAGTTGATCTGGCTCATGTTCCCCATGCCGAAGCTGGCCAGCACGCAAAAGCAGGCAAACAGCACCGCCAGTGCCCGGCCAAAGCCGCCGCCCAGCCCCTCGGCCAGATAGTACATGGGCCCGCCGCACCATCTTCCGGCGGCATCCCGGCGGCGGTAGCAGATGCCCAGCACGTTCTCGGCATAACTGGTCATCATCCCCAGCAGGGCCATGACCCACATCCAGAACACAGCCCCCGGCCCGCCCGCCAGAATGGCTGCCGCCACGCCCACGATGTTGCCGGTGCCGATGGTCGCCGCCAGCGCCGTGCAAAGGCTCTGGAACTGGCTGATGGCTTCATCGTCCGTGTGGGCGGTCACATTCCGATCCAGGAAGATGGCCCCGATGGTGTGGCGCATCCAGTACCCGAAATACCGCAGCTGGAAAAAACCGGTGCGCACTGTCAGCAGACAGCCGGTGCCAAACAGCAGCGTCAGCCCCACCGGCCCCCATACCACACCGCCGACCACCGCATTCACCCGCGCCAAGCTCTCCCACATACACAAACGCCCCCTGTGCTCTACTGTATGGCACAGGGGGCGTTTTCATGCCCGGGCAGCGGTTTCTGTATAAAAAAGCGCATCCCGGCCCACCCTGTTCCAAAACGGAACGGAGGAACACGGGATGCACAAGAACGGTTGGAGGCCCTTCTGGGCGGCTTTGGGGGCGGCACTTCTGGTGCTGCTGCCGCTGGTGGGCGGCACAGTCCTGCTCACCCGGCAGATGGTGCGCACCCGCATCCAGACAGCCCAGCCCCAGAGCGGGGTGCCCATCCAGCTGCCCCGGGCCGAGCACCGGATGACCCTGCTTCTCTGCACCGCCGGAGAGCAGCCGGGCTTTTTGCTGGTCTACCTGAACGCCGCCCAGAACAGTCTGAACCTGCTGGCCGTGCCGGGGGAGCTGACGGTTCCCTTCAACGGAGAGACTGCCAGCCTTGCCCACTGCTACGGAGCGGCGGGGCCCGCCCGGTGCCGTCAGGCGCTTCTGGAGGTGCTGGGCCTGCCGGAGGATATGCTTTATCTGGCGCTGTCCCCCGCCGTGCTGGAAAAGACCGCTTCCCGTTACGGGCCGGTGCGGGTGGGGTTTTCGGGGGCACTGACTGCCGATGAGCTGGCCGAAACCGGGCTTTCCGCCGCTGTGCAGAGCATTTCGGCCAAGGAGGCCCACGCTCTGCTCTCCGGCTGGGATGCGGACGGCACCCTGCCGCCTGCCCGCCGGGCCGCTGCCCGGGCGGCAGTGTGGGAAGCCTTTTTCCGGCAGGACCTAGCCCTGCTGCCCGCCACCCTGCCGGATGCCCTGCGGGCCAGCAGCACGGCCCTGCTCACCGACTTTGCAGCGCAGGATTACGCCCTGCTGGGCACAGTCCTGGAGTTTCTGGCCAACAACAGCGCCCTCCCCCACGCCGAAGCCCTGCCCGGGGCGTGGGATGCAAAAGCGAGCACTTACACGGTCACAGACGCTTCCCGGGCGGCGGTGCAGACCTTCCTCAGCGTTTCGCCCGCCTCGGGGAATGATGCCTCGCTCAGGGAGCCATAGCCCAGCACAAACGTACCGGAAAAGTCCTGTTCCCCGCCGGTCAGGTCATAATCGCTCAGCAGGCTCAGGGCCACGCCTTGCGCCTTTGCGGCGGCGCGAAGGGCGGCATCCGGCGGGGCATTTTTCAGCCTTGCCAACAGATGCAGGCCGGTATGCAGGCCAGTCAGGGTCAGCTCCTCCGGCGCAAAAGCAGTGCGCAGAGAGGCAGCCAGAGCATCCCGCCGGGCCTTGTAGGCCACGCGCTCCCGGGCAAGATGCCGGGTAAAGTAGCCCTCGCGGATGAAGCGGGCCAGGGTCTGCTGCTCAAACCGGCTGACGGTGCCGGAATAGATCCGGTACTTTGCCCGCCAGGCGGGCAGCAGCTGCCGGGGCAGCACCATGTAGGCGATGCGTATGCCGGGGGCCAGACTGCGAGAGCAGGTGGAAAGGTAGACCACCGGGCCGTCGGCCCCGGCCATGCCCTGCAGGCTGGGCAGGGGGCGGGTATCAAAGCGGAACTCCGAATCGTAATCGTCCTCTATGATATACCGCTGGCCCGGGCAGCGGGAGGCCCAGTGGAGCAGCTCCGTGCGGCGGCCCGCCGGCATGGTCACGCCCGTGGGAAACTGGTGGCTGGGCGTGACATAGCACACCGCCGCACCCGAGCCGGACAATGCCTCAACAGAAAGGCCGTCCGCATCCACAGGCAGGCAGCAGCACGCCACGCCGTTGTTTTCCAGCACCTGCTTCGCGCGCTGGTAGCCGGGGTTTTCCACCGCCGCTTTGCCGGGCAGGAGCGGGGCCAGCAGGCTCAGCAGATACTCCATACCGGCACCCACCACCACCTGCTCGGCGGTGCACCGCACGCCACGGTATTCCTCCAGATAGTCCGCCAGCGCCTGCCGCAGCTCCACATCCCCCTGCGCATCGCCATGGGTCAGCAGCTGGGGTGAGGAATAGAGCAGCTCTTTCTGCAGCCGGGCCCAGGTGCGAAACGGGAACAGCCCCGGGTCCACGCCCCGGGTGGACAGATCGAACCGGACGGGCGGCGCGGCTGCTTCCGGCGGAGCGGCAGATACCGGGGGCGGCACTTCCTCGGGCCGGGTGGGCAGGGCAAGATATTCCTGTACATAAAAGCCGCTGCGCTCCCGCGGCTCCATGTAGCCCTCGGTCGCCAGGATCTGATATGCCGCGTCCACCGTGTTGACAGACACCGACAGCTCTGCCGCCAGCCGCCGCTTGCCGGGCATCCGGGTGCCCGCCGGAATGGCCCCGCTGCGCATCTCGGCGGCAAGGCTCTCATAGAGCTGCTCGTACAGCGGCACCCCGCTGGCGGCATCCAGTGCAGTTGTCAGATGAAACATAAGACCTCTCCCCTTTTTGGGTGCTTTGCCAAACTGACCCCATAAAAAAACTTTATTCTGGGTATTTTCATGGTGCCAGTTCCGCGTATAATAGGAGCATACCAACCACACACCCAAATGTCAAGTAGTTTTATGGGTAAGTGGCTTTGAAACGGGCGAACGATCCTGCGGAGCAGGATGAAGGGGGTTCGCCCCGAAAAAAAAAAAAAAAAAAAATCGGAGGGGAAAAATCATGTCTACAACTGCAATGTGGCTGCTGCTGGCTGTGGTGATCGTTGTCATCCTGTTCGGCAGTGTGCTGTACAAGCGTACCTTTACCACCAAGGAGCTGGCCCTGACCGGCGTTATGGCCGCGTTGAGCCTGGTGGCATACCTGTTCTTCCGGGTGCCGTTCTACGGCGGCTCCTCGTTCCATCTGGGCAACACCTTCACCGCCCTGACCGCCCTGCTGCTGGACGGCGTTTCCGGCGGCCTGGCCGGTGCGATCGGTCTGGCTCTGGCCGATATCCTGGCCGGTGACCCGGGCTATGCCGTGACCACCTTTGTGCTGAAGTTCATCATTGGCATCACCTGCGGTGCCGTGGCCCACAAGGTGTTCAAACTGCGCGATCTTGATCGCCACAGCAAGGGCTACCTGCTCAAGGTCATCGTGGCAGGCGGCTCCGGCCTGCTGCTGAACGTCATCACCGACCCGTTCCTGGGCTATTTCCGCAACATTTACATTTTTGGCCAGGAGTACACCGTGGCACAGGCCCTGTCCAAGATCGCCGGTGGTGTCACCTTTGTCAACAGCGTAGCCTCCACCATCTGCGTGGTCATCCTGTATTTGGCCCTGCGCCCGGCTCTGGAGCGCGCCGGTCTGCTGCCCAAGGGCGAGAAAAAGTAAGCCTCTCATCTCTTTCTGACGCATAGATGGAAAGCCCCCGGCCTGTATCCTCAACATGATATGCTACCCCTAGAGTAGACAGAGTAAAAAGAAAACTCTGCGTACTCTGGGGGTATTTTCATGGTAAGCAAGAACAATCACGATACAGCGGAAGTAAAATATCAAAAAAATGTCCCGTGTTGGACGCAGCAAGCTCACGTCCGTGCCATGAATCGAGCGTCCTAACGCCGATTTGCACAAAAAATTCGCCGTTCCCTTGTGGAAACGGCGAACAAAAATCTTATATTATTTTTTCTGTCTGCTTGACGGGACACTTCACGGGCAGGAAATGCGGGACAGAAGTGCAGAAGATCAGCCCTCGATGAGCTCAACGGTCTTCATCTTGACGGGGGTAGTGGGCTTATCGTTCCAGTCGGTGCGGACGGAAGCGATCTTATCCACGACCTCCATTCCGGCAACGACCTTGCCGAAAGCGGCATACTGGCCGTCCAGATGGGGAGCGTCCTTGTGCATGATGAAGAACTGGCTGCCGGCGCTGTTGGGGTTCATGCTGCGGGCCATGCTGATCACGCCGCGGGTATGCTTGATGGGGTTGTTCACACCGTTTGCAGCGAACTCGCCTTTGATGTTCCAG
>ENA-OQID01001005-OQID01001005.1-human-gut-metagenome-genome-assembly--contig:-NODE-1005-length-12473-cov-33.532268_pt1 | contig 12473 bp, 5 predicted proteins | sample MGYA00242567_ERZ504727 | MGnify/ENA primary metagenome ERZ504727 (study PRJEB26092, sample SAMD00036215) | human gut metagenome | host: Homo sapiens | study: EMG produced TPA metagenomics assembly of...
AACTTGGGAACAGGACCACGACGTGGAACATTACCCGATTCATTGACGAGATTTTCAGAGAATTGCTTGCATATCTCGAGTATTTTGACGAATTTTGTATAAAGGTTGTACATACGATGGTTTGGACTTAATGTTTTGAACACCACTAAGTTACTAAAAATCAGCGATATGTGCAACTTTTTACTCATATTTATCAACTTAAATTAATTCCGCCAACGGGTTAATGGATTAAGTAGTGGTACTAATAATTTCTATGCTATTGTTGTATTGAATAACAATGGAACACTTGCTGTTGATGGTACTAATGCTTCCTTGAAAGTAAATGGTGAAGATTTTCCTTCAACTAAGAAAATTTCAGATTTGCAAAGCTTAGAGCTGACAAAGAATGCTTCTGATTTTAATACAACAGGTTTCTTGATGATGAATGCTCCTTTGTCAAATGTTGCTGGTGGTGCTACTGAACCAACTGGTGCTACAGTCAGTGTTGCTTCTAAAATTGATAAGGATCATATCTATGCTACAGAGGCTTTGGCTAAGGCTAATTCTTCTGCATCTATTTATGTAGAGCGCGCATTGGCCAAGGTAGATGTTACTGCTTCAAAACCTACAGGTAATTTGGAAGATGGTGCAAAAGTATCATATACAGTTAAGGGTTGGGTATTGGATAATACCAATAAAAAGACCTATTATTTGAGAAATACTTCAAATTCTTCACAGTGGCTCTCATTGAAGACTACATCAACTGTTCCTACTAAGCCTTATCGCTTTGTTGGTGATACTCCTATGGAGAGTGATGTATTATTGTATCGTACCTATTGGGCGCAAGACCCTAACTACGATGCAAAACCGACAGACTTGTCTACAGATTTCAATACGATTGGCAATTCTGCGCCTGCTGCTTTGAAGAGCCTTAGTGATCATGACTATTGCTTAGAAAATACATTCACAGTAGGTCAACAGAATCAAGATGTAACTACACGTGTCATTGTTGCTGCTAAGATCGGTTCTGGTTCTACTTTCTATGTCGTTAATGATAACGAGAAGGATCTTCTCAATGCAACCGGTATGAAGGATGCTGTTAAGAGCGCATTCTTGAACAATACTGATGTACAAGCATGGATTAAAAAAGATTTGAAAACTGGTGAGACTATCGATGAAAACGATTTGGATGTTGCTGATATTACCAGCGCTGGTAACAACAAGCCGACAATTACGATAAAATCTACAAGTGCAACCAAATATACCTCTAGTACTCTTCCTTTAGTTGATACTAAAATTCAGGCAATAATGGATGGTATCAAGGTTGCTACTTATGAGAATGGTACTTCATACTATCCTGTAAGAATTAAGCATTTTGGTGACGAGTTGACTCCATGGAAGAGTACAGAGAATCCATTACCTACAGTAAGTACTGGTGCATATCCAACAGATAATCAGGCTGCAAATTATCTCGGTCGTTATGGTGTACTCCGTAATAACTGGTATAATATTGATGTTCAAGGTATCAAGAAACTTGGTTCCCCTGTAGTTCCTGAGGTTACTGGTGATACAGATGATGAATTGGCTGCTTACATCTCTGTTAAGATCAACGTTCTCTCTTGGGCTAAGCGTACACAAGGCGCAACTCTCGGTGAGTAATTTGATAAAAGATAAAAATTTGAAAACAATAATTGATTAGCGATATGATAGCGCAGAAGATAAATAAATGGTTGAAGGGTGTCATGGCAGCTGCCATGACCCTGACCGTCGCGACCTCATGCCACGATATGTGGCACCAGGACTACAGCGATTGTCCTAATGGTGTATATGTGAAGTTTAAGTATGATTACAACCTCCAGCGTGCCGACATGTTCAACGACCATGTTGGACAGGTAACGCTGTATGTATTCGACGAGAACGGAAACTATATAACCCAACAGACCGAGACGAATTCTGCGCTATCATCGCCTCTCAAAGACCCAAATTACGTGATGCACGTCGAGAACCTGCAGCCAGGTAAATATCAGTTCCTTGCCCTTGCCGGACAGAATGCTTACGCCGACCAGTTAACTTCAGGCCGTGCCAAGTTCGTTCGTACCGCTCCATCGGCTACAGGAGATAAAATGCAGAAACTGGAAGTAAATCTCGATCATGAAAATAGGGGAGAGTATGATGAGGTTGTCAACAACAGCCTTCCTCTCGATACCCTCTGGCATGGTAAACTGCTGGAGGCAGTAGAGGTATCATCCTCAAAACCTTCTTATGCAACCATCCCTCTGGTGCGTGATACCAAGAAAATCAATGTGGCGCTTCGTGACCTTGACTCTCCACAGGATATGGATGTCAACGACTACACGATGACCATCGAAGACCGCAATGCCCGCATCCTTTGGGATAACTCTCTCGATGAGAGCCGTAAACTCATTTATACCCCTCATGCTACATGGAATACGGTAGATGAGACTGAGCAGGGCAAGATAGCCCATGCTGATTTTATGACTTCCCGCATTCTGAAACACGAAGATTACAACCAGGATGGCCGACTCCTGATTAAGAGTAAGGAGACCGGAAATACAGTAGTAAATGTAAATCTTCCTGACCTCTTGAGTCGTCTTCGCACCAGTGAAGAGTACAGTTATAGTGCACAGGAATTCCTAGACCGTGCCTACGATTACAAACTTCAGTTCTTTATCCAGGGTGGCAAGCTCAAGTATTGCTACATCACCATTAGTGTGAATGTACTGAGTTGGAGCAAGCGCATCCAGTTCGAAGAACTCCATTAACATGTCCTACCCGGCTTTCAGCAAGCCGATATAAAAAGAAAGTGTATGTTTAAAATGAAAACTATAACCCTCTCATTGCTAGCCCTTTTGCTGGTTATGTCGTTTGCATCCTGTGCAAGTGACACTACCAGTGATTTGCCTATGCCCAACAAGGATATGAAGACATATTTGCAGGTAAGGGTGACTGTGGATGGTAGTGGAGATACACGAGCGAGTAGGGCAGGTGAAGATGACAAGTATCATTTTACAGAGAATCCTTCTGGTGGAGAGGATGGTGATGGTGATGATTTGGGTGAAACTAATGAGCGAACCGTTACCAACTTAAACTTATTGCTTTATTCATCTTCCAAGAATGATATGAATGATGATGATGCCATCATAGAAAAGGTTATTTACTTTCAGCACTTCTCTACAGCTAGTGGTGGTAATTCTAGAATATGGCAATCTGCACCAATACAGATACAAAATGCAATTATTGAAAAGAACTATCATCTGCTTGTAGTTGCTAATGCTGATGATATGACTTCTGAATGGCAAGGTAAAAAGTTGAAAGATATTCGTGATAAACTTATTATGAATGTTTGTACACGAGATGATGCAGATATAACAAAGTCAAGCAACTTCTTGATGTCATCCTTAAAGGATGCCCAACTAACTCCTGATGGGCATATAGGTTCTCTGGAAGATCCTTATCTTGTGAATGTAGATATTGAAAGACTGGCAGCTCGTATTGATATCATGCCAAATGCTTATTGCCAGGAAAATAAGAAAACAGATCCTAGAACATATACATATAATTATAATGTAACCGATGCATCGAATAATGTTATTGGTGGTTTTGTTTTAGAGTCTGTTATGCCATATAACGATTTGACCTCAGGTGAATACCTCATAAAGAGAGTTACTGATGGTAACGACAAAACTACAGTAAACTACATTTCAAAGGAAACCGAAGATGCAAATCATAATTCAACGAACTATGTAATTTGTCCATGGACGAATAGTCGTACAGGAGTTGCTTATCGTCATGAAAAGAAAAGTATTACGGATTGGGAGTCAATGACTTTTTCTGATTTTTATAAGGTGAAGAAAGCCGATAAAAGTCATGGAAAAGATAATGATAATGCAAAAGTCACCACTCCGTATAATTATAGGTACTATATTCTTGATTATGTCATGGAGAATACTTCCTTTGATAATTCTCTAGACACATCAACAGGATTGGTGTTTAAGGGTACATATTATGATGCAGATCAATGGCAAGTTGCTACAGCTGAAGAAATGGCTAATGGTAAATTCGGTAGTCCTAAACCGGGTGCAGTCGGTACTCCAAAATGCTACACATACGTCATTCGCCATAGCGACCCAACGGGAAATGGTACAACTAATGATATAATGCATTACGGCATAGTCCGCAATAACATTTATCGAGTTCGTATCGATGGAATTACCGGTAAGGGACCGGATGGAATGAAGGTAACCCTCAACGTGAGAAAATGGGCAACCTATACTCACGAAGAGACAACAATGTAAAAACGAAACAAACAGATAAACAGAAAGTATAGTTTGAAATTAAACTTTCAGAGAAAATGAAAACGATTAGAACGATACATACGGCATTGATTCTGATGGTGCTAGCCTTTTTATCGGCTTGCTCCACAGATAGTGCTGACCCTATACAGGGAGACAATGGAGGCGATAACCCAGGCGACAAGGTTACCGTCCACATGACTCTTTCTACAGCTCCTTCTTCTGGAACCAGAGCTACGTTGTCATGGAATGATGGCGTAGATGCAGAAAACATGAAGAGCTGGGTAGTAGCCTTTGTAAAAGACGGCAAGGTTGTTTCTTTTGCAGAGAATACGGATGTATCGGCAGATAAACGAATCAAGGATGATGTCATTATCAAGAATCTTGTCAAGGGTGAAACCTATCAGGTTTATTCCTTTGCCAATCTTACCGCTGCAGAATTGGACATTGCTAAAGATGCTCCTGTAGACTTCGACTGCAAGAACTGGAAGATGAATGGTAATGGCTTCGATGTGAATGCTGCAGACTGCAAAGGCATTCCAATGAGCAATAAGCAGGAAGTAACGGTAGATGCTACAGGCAATCCAACCCAAAAAGAACTTTGGGTAGTAAGAATGCTGGCAAAGGTTACATTAAAGTTTAAGAATCCAAGTGCTACAGATTTGGTAATCAATGATATTACCATCAGCGATATAACTAAGAATAGCAAAGATAATGCAGATGCTTATAACATCATGTTGCTGCCAAAGCATTCTGATGCAGATAATGAACATGTTACATGTACTCCAAATCTGGTAGGGCAGGCTGCAACGGATAATTATAGATATACGCTGTCTTCGCCAAAGACGATAAAGGCAGGTGTAACCGATTATAAGCCAGAGAATGAGATATCGTTCTATGTGAATGAAAGCGCAGCGGGCAATACTTCCAAGTATTTCATCATCAACCTGAATACTTCAGCAGGAGTCAAGCGTTACGCCTTGTTCAAGGATTGGACAACGATAGCTCGCAACGATCATCACATTCTCCCCATCTCATTAGATGATTATAAGTTGAAGTTTGATGTTCAGTCCTTCTCTGCCATCGGTCTCTATCCATCCATAAGAGATAACGGAACCACTCTTTCCTACACCTGTTATTACCCGGAAGAGGAATTCCATATCCAGCCAAAGGTAGTAAAGGCAAGTAATGACTCAGAGGTAACTGGTATCAATAATACCGAAGTAAAGTGGGAGTTAATCAAAGAAGATGGTATGGCTGATGAAACAACTAATGCCAAGTTGGTGTTTAAAACCCTTCCATCATGGAATACAACCACCGGCTATTTCGAAGGTATCTTCAATGATGACAAAGCAGACAAGCAGAGTGCCATTTACAAGGTCACCGTCCCTGTGCCAGGTGCCTCAGGAAAAGAACTTATATATAAGATACTTTTTACCAAGGATTTAAGAAGCTATGCTGCTCGTAAATATACGAGACAGAGTTACTATTTCAGAACAAAACAATAATACTTATATTAAAAAACATTGAAGCTTATGTTTAAGTCTAAGATTTTTAATAGTGTAATGAGATATATGTTGGTAGCAATGCTTGCATTGCTGCCAAATGCTATATGGGGAGAGAATGTCTTTTTAAATGATGTACATAAGGTTAACATTAACTTATGTGACATCATGTGGAAGAATAATGCTTTTGCATACGATTATGCTTTGATTTATTTTAAAGATAAAGATGGCAATCAAGTTTCTTTAGATAATTTTGGCTTAGCTCGATGGGGAAATACTTCTTTTGATTACAATATTTCTAATGTTTATAATGGTGGAGTTAAGAAAGTTGGAAATTATTATATGTTTTCACAGAACGTTTATAACTGGAATGATAAAGAAAAACTTTTTAATTTCACTTTTTCTAATGACGAATTAGACTTATCTGGATATCGAGTTATATTTAAGGCTTCAAATACCAATGATTTTGAGTCTGATAAAGAAACTGCTGATATAACCAGAACTTATCAGCTTTATTCTCAGAGTGATATTGATGTTGTAACTTTCACCACGGCAACTGATCCTACTTTGGTGAAATCTGCTTATGCTTTAAAAAAAGGAAACAAATGTATCTTCAGTGGTGCTTCTGTATATGATGAAATAAAAAAGATTTTAGAAGTTTCGTCTAAAGAAGATATTAAGGACTTCTATATACGTTGGACTATAAAACATACAGATGGCACCAAAGTAGATAATCTTACTGTCTCTTCAGAAAAAATAAAGAAGCGTGACGATTTTAGCTATGTTTACTTTAATAATACAGGTTCCTCTATCAAGGAAAATGAATTAGATATTATATTAGAGTTGCCTAGTGGTGAGTCTTGGGATAACATAAAATTATCTTTTGTTATTTCCAAAAACATCTCAGAACTGACTTCAAAATATGGTATTGTTGAGAAAGAGCCGACTTTGGATGCAAAGTTTAATGTTCAGCTTTTGGATAATAAGTATAGCATGCCTTTCAATCATTATGTAGGCCATGCTAATACTGCATTTGACGAAAAGGGTAGGCAGCAGACTGCTGAATGGGAGTACTATGTCTATGTGAATGATGCTAATGAGCAAGTAGAGTTAGTGCTGCCATTCGATGAGTATGAAAATAGCGGAAAAGATCTTGAACCACAAGGCTATTTCAGATGGTATGATTTAAAGACAGATTTAGCTAGTAATAATTTACGTCAAAACTCTGGAACAAAACCGACTCTTCTGAATTCTATAATATCAGGAGGAAAGAACTATGGTTTGTTTGCTTACAATCTTCAAAAGGCAGATAAACCATGTAGCGATAATATCGGTGTTACATATACTGCACCAGCAGAAGCTTCATCTGAAGGGTGGGCTGGTGAAGACATCGCCTGTGATGTGAGCCGTTATATTGATGGTTTGGATGCAACAAAAACTTATCTTGTACATGAGCCTACGCTCTCTATCAGATACATTTTCCATATCCGTTCTGCCAAGCAGTTAGCAGACAATATTATGAATACGGCTATTGGTAAAAATCTTGAAAGAGCAGGTTATAGAACTTATGAGGATGGTAAGTATATAACAGTTGGTATGAAGGATAAAAGTTCTTCTATTGTTACTCTTCGACTGGATTTATCAGATGCAAAGAAATATTATTTCCATCCATTGGCTGATGGTATATATAAGAAAAATGGTTCTTCAGAAGGTTTCACGAATCGAGTATATTATGTAGATGAAAAGGACAAACTCGTAGAATCCAACTTCGATAAAAATAAATTATGCAAGGCAACTAAGATTGAATGGTGGGCGTATGATAAGACCAAAAAATATTGTTTCTGTTTAGGTACTAAGACCGACCGTTTCTTTGATTTGACGATGAATAAGCTCAACGGCAACTGGATGCCTGCATCTTTGTCTGGATCAAATAAGAGCTTTACATTTGAATATGGAGATCCTGTATTCATAGTTGCATATGCAATGGATGATGACGAAAACCGTTGTCCTATTGCCAACTTCGATGTTCGATTCATGAATAATCATCCGATGACTAAAGAGGAGATCGTTAAAAATGGATTAAATAACAGACTGATTAGTTATCTTGACGAGCATTATAAAATGGCTACCAAGCCAATTACATTTGATGATGATGATGTAGAACAGACTGTGGCTGCTCCTACAAGTCCAGATGACAACCAGGACCGATTACCTTCTAAATGGGATCGCCGTGCTTATAGTTTCGTATATCGTGATTTGATCGACTGCGATGCTTCTTGGTGGAATAACCTGGGGGAAATCGGTCATTCTCCACTTCATGGAGATTATTGCTTGTATAAATCTGCCAATGTTAATGGTATTTCCGGTAATGGTGAGACACTTAAAGATGGATATCTTTGGTGGCAAAGTGGACAATTATATGATAAGACTTATGAGATAACCAATGGTTCTCAGTATGGCCACTTCCTCTATGTGGATGCATCAGACGAAAGTAGAAAAATCGCCGCTGCAGATTTCACGGCAGATCTCTGTACAGGACAGCAACTTATCTTTACAGCGGGTGTTGCTGACATGACTAAAGCGGATACTAAGCCACAGATTATGTTTAAACTATTTGGTGTTAAAAGAAATGTCAATGATGATATTGTTGAAAAACACCTGATACATAGTTTTTCGTCTGGTGATTTTAAGACTAATGTAGAAGGCTTAAAATCAGCGACTTGGTATCAGGTATATGGTAAGATTACTTTGCAAAAAGAGTCAAATGTAGAGCAGTATTCAGATTTCCGACTGGAGATTGATAATTACTATAACAATACTGATGGTGCCGACTATGCTGTAGATGATATCCGTATGTATCTAGCGCCTGCTAAGGTTCAGGTGATTCAGGAAAAGCCGGTATGTAACGGTGCTACAACTGGAACCATCAAACTGAAGATACGTGCTATCCACGAGACCTTGAATGCGATTTTGGGACATAAAAATACAAAGATCTATTTCAGATTTGTGGGTGAAGATGGTAATCCTGTAAATACGGATTATTCTTATACCTTGAAGGATAGAACGACCGGTAATACAAGTACAGTTCCTGGCACAGAATATGGTACTGTTGATGTATACGATTCAGAGGAAACCTGTAAGAACTTTGAAATCGATGGTACTAATATGATTGAGCAAGATAGTGAAGGTGAAACCTATATTGTTATCAGCAATAAGGAATTTCCTTTGACTACGGGTAAGAAGTATTACGTATCTGTATCTACAGAGGATCCAGCCAAGGAAAATGCTAATTGGGGTACACCTGCTGAAGTCTGCTCGTTGTACAGTAACTGGTTTGAAATGGTTAGCCAGCATCCAATCATTACTGATACCAAGGGCAATATCGTAACGGATTATAAGATTCCTTGCGATCAAGCTGACAACTATGAGGTTAAAATCAAGGGACAATTGACAACAACTGACCCTTATAATGGTGGTAAGATAACATTGGATAATGTGGAGTTCTTCTGGTATATTAATGATCCTGCAGTAGCTTCCAACAAGCTGAACGAAACAGCCAGCAACACTATCACTATCAGCAAGGAAAAGCTTCCTTTGGGTGAAACACATAAAATCTTTATGTTGCCAAAAGGAACTCAGAATTCAGATGGTTATATTCCATACGAAATCAATGGTAAGACCTATCTGTTGTGTACAGGTGCTATACCGGTAGATTTACGTGTAATGAAGGATGGACCACAGCTTAACTTCGGTTTCAACGATGTGGATTATCCATTCAATGACGGCAGTTATGAGGCATCGCTTCGTATCGGTTTGCCACAGCTGGAGAAGTTGAAGGCTTCTAAGGGATATTTGAAGGTACCTCTTCATAGTGCTACGATGAGAGATGGAACAGCTATTACTGAGCCACTTACTTTCATTGATGATAGTAGAACTCCTGCTATTACTTCGAATAAGGTAATTGTTGCATCTACTAATGATCCTTTATGGGAAACGAAGTTGAATACTCAGGTTGCAACATTGGAGAAAGAAGAGCTGCCTGCTTTTGGTAAAACGACTCAGGCTACTCTCAACCTCAAGTTTGAAAATGATGCAGTTGCTGATTTCCACGAGGGATATTACTATGTTCTCCGATTCGCTTACGAGAAGAGAGCTGCTTCTGCGGGAACTACCAACTGCCCAGGCGAGTCTTATCTCAAGTTGAAGATAGTACCGGAGTTCATTACCTGGACTCCTACTGCCGATGGCGGTATGAATGCCAACTGGAACAATGATGATAACTGGCATCGCTCATCATCTACTGAATTGTATGATAAGGATTATACCGATTATCAGACTTATGGTAGCAGTACTTCTGCGGCAGCATCTGCATCGAAGATAGAGATCCCAACGCTGAACAGCTATGTGCCAATGAAGTTTACCAAGGTAACTATCGGCAATCTGAATGGTTTGCCATTCCCTGACCTCGGTAATGTGGTTTACCGTAGCACCAATCAGATTGCTACCAAGCTGACCAATGGCAAGGGTAATGAAGCTACGAAGTATATCCAGTATGATATCATGGCGTTCTGGAATGAGGCAGATGCTGATAAGGGATTGGAAGCAGGTAATCTGAAGTGCGAGAAGTTCTATGGCAATACCTGCCATCAGATTTACTTCAAGCCTCAGGGCGAGCTTCGCGACCAGTGCTATCTGGTATATGACAAGGCTTGGGTAGAGAAAGAACTGGAGCCTAACAAGTGGTACACCATGGCTTCGCCTCTGCAGTATATCTACGCCGGTGATATGTATGTGCCAGCAAAGGATGGACGACAGGAAACCAAGGCGTTTACGGATATCACGTTTGATACGAATGTATATAGCCGGAGCAAGTATCCGGTTTATCAGAGAGCTTGGATGAAGAGTGATGTGAAGGAAATCACACCTAAGAGTGATTATCCTGCATCTCATTACCCAAGTGTAGCTGCTCCAGAAAATGTTGATATGAATCTCGGCTACTGGAGCCATGTATATAATAGGGTGGATGAGAGCTATGCCGATGCTGCAGATGGAACCTTCGGTGGTTTCTCTATCAAGGCGGGTAATGCCCTCCTGCCGAAGGATAAGACTAAGAAAGCGCTCCTCCGTTTGCCAAAGGCTGATACCAAATATCAGTACTTCGATTATGATGGATCAACGACTTCTGGTGGTAAATCAGTAACTGTTGGTAAGAACAATGGCTATGGCAAGTTTCTCGTAGCTTACAGTAATGAAGAGAAGACATTCGCAGAGAAGACCCAGGCCTTGGGAACAGATAACGCCAGCGGATTCTATCTCGTTGCCAATCCATATACCTGCTCTATCTCGATGGCTAAGTTCTTCGAGGCTAATACTGGTTTGCAAAAGGCAATATGGATGGTAGAGAATGGCGAGGTGAAGGCGATTTCCAATGCAGAATTGGATAAGCAGAACTATGCTATCCAGCCTACCCAGTCGTTCTTTGTCAAGAAGAAAGAAGGCGAAACGGTAGAAAATGTAAGGTTCACTTCTACGATGTATGTTGACCGCACTATCACTCCTGGCCTTCTGATGGCATCAGACTATGTCAAGAGCATTGAAGCAACGACAGAGAATTCCAACGGCCAGATTTCAAAGGCACGCATTGCTTTGCGTCCGGAGGCTTCTGCCGACTATGATGACCAGGAGGATGTGGATCTCTTGTATGATCAGAACCTCAAGGATGTTCCGCAGGTTTATACCGTAGCCGGCAACGAGGCGGTGGTTGTGAATGCTGTTCCTGAGTTGTCCTGGATTCCGCTCGGTATCGTGAGCCAGCAGGCAGAAGAGGTTTCATTCACCTTGAAGGGTGTGAACAAACTCGATGCTCCGGTTTATCTCTATGATGCTGCATCGGCAAGCTTTACAGAAGTTCATGATGGCGAGGCTGTGAAGGTGAAGGCGGGTGACCACGGAAGATACTTCCTCACCCAGACCCGTACTTCAACCGGCATCGACCGCATGGAGACTGAAGAGCAGAGCGCACCGGTGAAGGTTTACTCACCAGCTGCAGGCATGATCGTTGTTTCTGCCTTGGGTGGTGAGAAGCTCGACAGGGTTCAGGTATTTACATTGGATGGCAAGATGGTTCACAGTTATCAGTTGCCTGATAAGCAGAGAATGATTCTGCGAGTTCCATCCGGCATTTACATTGTGAAGGCATCTACCCAGTCCTGTGCTCAGGCTAAGGGTCAGAAGATTTCAGTAAGATAGTATATTCTGGTTTTTAAATATCAATACTTATTTTTTGATAATCCTTTTATACCCACATTATCTGATACCTTACTATATATAGGGGCATCTTTGTTTCTTTGATAGAGACGAAGGTGTCCCTATCATTTTAATTATTTTTTTTAACACGCATAATTTGCTAGTTTCCAACAATTATCTTATATTTGCAAAGACTTTCTGTGTCTCTTATGTAGAGATTCAGATGAACGACATCAAAAAACGAGCTTGATTCGCATGATGAAAGAGACAAATATACAATCACAGGTTACGTCCACTATTGCAGGGGACGACGGCGAAGCCGTGGCAAAAAGTGAACAAAACGCTAAGAAAAAGGTTCCGGAAAAGCCTAATGAAGGGCTTGAAAAACCTGCTGATGCAGGATGGTATGTGGCTGTAGTGAGAGTGAATT
>ENA-OQID01001006-OQID01001006.1-human-gut-metagenome-genome-assembly--contig:-NODE-1006-length-12452-cov-4.299475_pt1 | contig 12452 bp, 10 predicted proteins | sample MGYA00242567_ERZ504727 | MGnify/ENA primary metagenome ERZ504727 (study PRJEB26092, sample SAMD00036215) | human gut metagenome | host: Homo sapiens | study: EMG produced TPA metagenomics assembly of...
CTGTTTGACTTTGAGTTGGATAAGATCTATGCATCTTAATTTTCAAAAAGTGTGCAACTTCTTATTGCAATTTAGAATATTTTTCTTCAAACAAAAAGTACCACTCCTTATCTCTCACCTTATATTATGCACTAAAAAGGTAGCTCGTGCGGTGCTTTAAATTTTATATATGTGGAATATATTTGACATGAATGCTGTAAACTTCCTTACTTTCCGCCTGCTTTTAGTATAAATTGAAATGAGAAACAATAATACCACTATAAAATTTCTTCTTTGTGATATTTGAATAAGAAAAAAGCTCCCGGATTTCTCCGAGAGCCGATTGCCATAGTTGGCGGAGTGGGTGTAAAAATTGAAGTTATTTATTCTTCACTTCAACCTGCTTGCCTTCGCTTAAAGCCAGCGGTTTCTGACCTGACAAAAGCGTTTGCTGTTTTTGCTGTATTTCCTTTAAGCTTGTCTCTCCACCTTGACTAAGCTCTAACGTTTGCTTCTGTACGCTCGCCAGCAGTTCCTTAGTCAGCATACCTGTTTGTTCTATAATGCTATTTTTACTTTTGATAAAGCCATCAATAACCTGCTGCTGACGTATCGCAATATTGTCCAACTGCTTCATGTAATACTCACTCTGCAATCTCATATCTTCTTCAATAAGCTTTTGATACAGCTTATGCTCAGTTGAATCAACCTTATATTCTCCTAATAAAGCTAATAGTTTCGGCAGTTGCTCCAGATTGTACTTATCTTTATCTGCTTTTACTTTATCACCCAACTCATCATAAAATTTTTCAATATCCTTGACAATAGGCAATGAGCCTTTTTCGATAATTTCCATACGTGTTTCTGCAATTTCGGTCAGCTTGGACTGCATTCTGATGATCATCTCTGCTGTCGCAGCAAATCCCTTCACCTTGGCCTGCACAAGTGCTTCTTCACAATCGTGCTGCGCCTGCAAAAACTCCAGCTGCGCCTTATGCATAAGCTCCTGACGTTCGCGTTCCATAGTAGCTAATCTGATTTTCGTGTTCTGCTCAATCTCAGCTATCCTTACCTTATCGGGCTCGTATACTGTTGATCTTGTCGAGCGACTACCACCACTACTAGAACTGCCACCAAAAAATCCTTTAACCCATTTACCTATGCTACCCAAGATTCCCATATCATCACTCTCCTTATTTTGAAACAATCGCTCTACCTGATGGCTTCTAAACCTGCCCAAGGTACAAACATTAGCAAAGTGCTCACAATTATTAAAAATTACATTATAATCGCCATCACCAAGACAGCTACGTGCATAAGCAACTATCTGGTCCGGCGCATACAAGTCCTGAAACTCTTCATCAGTATATTCTTTTACCTCCAGCTCGCCGCCTTTGAGGAAAAAATTTAAATCTGAACTGATAACCCTGTTTTTCGATGAATCCATAATACTATCATCATCTGTACCTGTAAAATGAATAACTTCATTGTCTGAAACATAGATACCGTGATGCGTATAAATACCATGCATACGTTTTACGCGTATATGGTCACCCATTACAGGATTCTTCTGCACCCAAATTTCTTCAGTAAATACTGCATCAGTTATCGGCAGCTGCGGAACAACGCTTTCCATAAACCATTACTTCCTTTGCTACTTAGCCAAATCCTTACGCATTTTGAAAATCAAAGAATTGTACGCCTTTTCACGCCTTGCCTTTTCTTCACTATATGCTTTAGCATCTGCAAGGTAAATATCATAATTCTTTTGTTTCAAAGCAGCAAACTCATCTAAGATGGTGTGCGATATTTTCTGTAAATCATTATTGGCAACAAACTTTAAAACTTCGTCAATTTGAATATCCAGCAGGCTATTTGCCCAATTCAAGATCCAGACTCTGTCTTCTGCATTCTTACAGTTGAAGATAATATCCTGCAGCTCTGACTGAAGCATCGCCACAAATTTGTAAAGGCTGCTTTCTGTTTCAAACTTCTCCTGTAAATCGCCACCAGCCTGAAAAGCAAATTTCTGATAAATTCCTTTGCGTTCTTCCTTGTAAAACTTATCAATCTGCTTTTTATAATCATCTAAAATATGAATAAGCTGTTCCGGGACAGATGTCTTGACTTCTTTATTCGTCGGCATGGAGCCGCACAAGCCGCGTTCAATAACCGGCTGCATTTTTAATTCAATCGCATATCTTAACTGTTGCCAATCCTGATACCAGGCAGACCATATTTCTTCTTCAATGCCATCGTCCTCGCAGTCATGCTTCATATCTTCTTTATAGGTCGTTTTGAACACTCTATAGCCTTCAGTCCAATTCTCCCAGATATTAATAGCATTCATGACAAAGGTATGGTTTGCCTCAAAATATTCAATCTTGCACAAAGCATTTTTGATGATTTTGGCAGTATTTTCCGCTAAGAAGGCAAAGTTTACTCTCTTTTCCTGCTCCAGCTCTGCCAATTCACGAAGAGAATTTTCACCTTCATCAATTTCATCAATTCTGTATTCTAAAGCATCTGCCTGCTTCTTTACAGCCAAAATCTTTGTTTTAACGCTGTTCATTCCCAAAGAAAAGTTTTTTTTGAAGAAGCGTTGTCTATCACGCAGTAAGGTATTTTCTGCTTCCGTAAGGTTGGAATTAGCTTCATATTTTTTGGAAAGCTTCAGGCTGATTAAATTGAAGTCCTTTACTACCCCAGCCTTTTGCTCTTCGTAATAAGCCAATTTTTCCATGAGCTCCAAGCACCACTGCTGTACGGCCTGATAATACTTGATGAGAGAAGCATCAATAGCCTTGAGATCATACTTGGCCAGCAACGCTGTGTAATCAAACTCTGACGAAAGCAACGTGACCTTCTGCAGCTCATTAATTTGATTTTCCAGCTCCTGCAACTGCTCCACTAATTTTGGTTTTTCAAAATATAACTTTTTATAAAGGTCCGTAATTGCTTCATCATTAAAAATCGGCAATAATTCATTTTGGGTGAACAGGTCTAAAATAAATTGAAGGCGTTCTTTTTCCGTATAAACAGGATTGCCCGATATAATTATTTCTTGATAATCAGAGTTATGGATTAAATAATCTGAACATGGGAAAAGTGCTGCGTCACAATTATAGATACCATCTTCAGCACCACTCTCATCCAAATTTTTTGCTCTGTATACGCCATAATTATAATAGCAAGTCCAATATCTAAGACCAAACAAATTCCACGCACTATCACCAGCTCTATGAAACGGTATCGTTTTATCCTCTACTGCCTGCCAAAGCTCATAACAAGATGGTACTCTAAAACCGCCAAAATCCAACGAACTCCGATCTATTACACCATCAATTTCATACGTAGTACCCAGCAAAAAAAAAGACTCTCCATCATTTCTAAGATAACTAAAGTTATATAAATTAGCCCAAATCAACCCTGTATTTTTATCAAAAAGAATTTTAGGCTTGTTTTTTATAAAATACCATCTCTGATTCTTGATGGCCTCAAGAATTTTTTCGACACCATTACCTGGTTCTTCTATTTCACGAATCTTTTTTAACAAGCCTTCTCTTTGCGCTGTTAATGCCGCTAAATTACTCATAAAATTTTGCCTCCTAATTTTTTACTAAACTCTTTTACAGAATACATATTTTGCGCTATTTTTATCAAGTTAATCAAAAAAAGCCAACCGCCAACATTCGTTACCTTCAAACGCCCAATCCACGCAGGCACATTCTTCAGCAAAACTCATAGCCAACGATTGACTTTTACATAAACCTTCCAACTCATGGAAACCAGCCCCTTAATTTATATTAGCTGCATAAGGCTAAATCTGCTAAGCATTTTCGGTCAACTAATTTAATTATAACCTTTAATATTTTATTCCGGCATAATTAGCGCCACCTTATTGCAACTGAGGTAAATTCCTACTACTTATTATAGCATATTATCAATATAATAAAAACGAGAAATACCGCACAAATTAACATAAGTGTATTTCGTGCGGCACTTCTTCTACCCCAACAACAAATTAATGCTTCTTTAATCCTATCAATTTTTATTTCAGCAGTGCTGCTTTCTAATCTACAACGCCGCTATTCAGCAGTGCTGTTTTTGAATTTGCAACTGCCTTACTCAGCAGGGCAACCTTTTTGTCTATTTCCTTTTGGACACGCTCTTTGTAATCCTTTAAGGCCGCATCAATGGTATCGATAACCTGGGAATCGTAATCCACATAATTAATGGCGTCCTTCAAATCTCCCATATATTCTTCGCAAGCCTTATTTACATCTTTATAGCAGTATTTATCTTCATATTTATCATTACCGAAGAAACTCGTACCTGCATATACTTCTGTATCATCTGTATCCATATAATCCCTATAATCACTACGGGAAGTATAATTGCAGCCATTAAACTCTCTCATTACATCACTACAGCCGCGGTCTTCAAACTCTTTGAGCCTTGCATTGATGATATCAACAAGCGTAGAATTCTTACTGCCGCCGGGGAAAACCTCAAATTCTTTAAAGTCTGCTGGCAGCATAATTCCGCCTGCAGCTGCCGCTCCGGCAAATTCCTGCAGCACATCTGCATATTGCTTGTTAATCTGCCCCCAGAAGCCACTTTCATCAAAGGTATAAAATCTTCTCAGCTTATCTTCCTTGTATTGCACAAAAACCTCAAGAATGAATTTCTTATACTGTGAATAGCAGATACGGTCAAATTCACTTTCCGCAGCACTCATAGCTCTGCTTTCGCTGGAATAATCATAACGATATTCTCCCTGCGGATAGGAACAAGTCATACGGTAATCCTGTGCGTGCATCTCAACATCTTTTCGGGTAACATTCGGAACAGTAATCTTGGCTAAAGCGTTTTGCAGTTTTTCCGGCAGCTTGCTTAAGTCTGCGCCTGCGCCTTCCGCTATGCTTAAAGCTTGCACAGGGCAACCGGCAACAATTTCTTCAGCCTTCGCTAAAAAATCATCACTAAAATAGCCACCATTTACAGGCACAGCCTTGCCTTCTGCATCTTCCTGCAAAAGTTTTGTTTCTAATAAGCAGTTGCCACAAGCAATGCATTTTTCACTAACCACAAACTTTTTCATATTGATTCCTCCAAATCATAATTTTTTTATATCCTGCATACACTGACTGCCAATTGCCACCGCTTCCTTTGTTTCTTGCGTAACCTTTCCTTCGTCCGTAAGTACAGGAGCATCAATAATTTTTTTCAGTGTAACCGCCAGATTTATACAGCTGCAAAAGGCCTTGCGGTCGTTTTCTGTATAAGCAGCTCTATCCATGCCCTTAGCAGCAATAAGTTCATCTGAATATGTAATAGCTTGCATAAACAACCTGTTTAACCTCGGCAATAAATCAGACACCTTATTGCAAGAAGCTATCACACCGTCTAAAACAGCAGCTAAATTTTCAGCCTGACTGTAGACAACACGTGAACTGCGCAGCTGTGCGCCAGCCATTTGCAGCTCCCTTTCAGAATCATTGATAAACGCATTGCCTAAGCCAAATATACCGAAGCCCTTTAAGATACTGACAGCAATTTCTTTATCTGTCATTGGTCTTACTGCTGTCTGCGCTACTGCATGGATAATCTGTATTTCTTCTGTGCTAAAGCTCTGCTGATTTAAAACTGCCAGCATCTTGTCATCACGAAAGTCAATTTTCATGAGCTTGCTGTACACAGCAACAAAATTCTGCATTGAAGTAATCAATATTGAACGCTTACGGTTGGAAAGCTTCTTCATAGCATTATCTGCTGCCTGCTTCTTGGCTTCCACCAGCCTGTGGGCTTCCTGTTCCATAGCAAAAGCTTTAGCATAACGCTTTTTTGTCCTGCTATCTATCTGCATTGATTTCTCAGCACCATAAAAGCCGCTGCCGAAAACCGCTGCCCCAAGTATAAGTCCGATCATATCATCTTACCCCCTTCATAATGTCAGCACTGCATCTTTATCATCAAAAAAATTGTTAAACTCTTCCAGCGACTGAAAAGCACATTTTTGCTTAAATACCGCCAGAATATTATTCAGTCCTTGGGTAATCGCTTTATCATCTACTGCGTAAACGCCCTGCATAACAAGCTCAAAACCACCATCAAAAGCCGCCGTCATATATGCATCTCTTGCTTTATTGTATTCATCAATACGCTGCTTTTGCTGCTCCAGACTTTGCAGTGCAGTATTAATAATATGCTTAAATTCCGCCTGACGTTTTTTATCCAGCCTGCGTTCCATCTGATATTTAGTGACCGCTCTGGTTATTTCCCCCACAACCAGGGAAGTAACCACTGCCGCCACCGGTCCGCCCAAGGCAAACGCCATATTCGCTGCCAATACACCGGCAGTACCGCAAACAATTTGCGCAGAGCATTCTTCGCCGCTGATATTGCCATCTAAATAGTTCGCCACAATGCCACCTATTTCTACAGCCATCGTCAGCTGCATAATCGGCAAATTTTTTCCTGCTAGCTTGGCGAAATCCTTCGCCCCGGCTTTTTTCGCTACTGCGACAACCCCATCCTGCACTACCGAAATACCGGCAGCACTGCCAAAGCTCCTTACAGTATCCTTCCCGACATTTTTTACAGCCTGCTTAATGTCCTGTTCACCTTTCACCAAGCCCACAAGATTAGTCAAGCCGGAAACAGCTACAGTTACAAAGGCTGCTTCCCTGCCGGCAGAAGCAGCCTTCTTTACCGATGGCGCAACTGCATCCAACTTAGAACTGATAACTTTGCTGTTTTTTATTTCATTAACCGTATTTTCTATTTTATACTTAGTCGCCTGTGTCCGTATATGCGCCTCTGCCTTCACTTCTTCTTTCAGCATATTAACGCTCGTCACAGCATCCGGGCAGTCAACAGCTTTTTTATTTGTCTTGAAGATTTTCTTGCCAAATAAAGTCTCTGATACATCATTAATCTGCGCAGCGCCTGCTTCAGTATATTTTTTTGCTATATACTCATGGTTATTCAGCGCACCCTTGGACTTGTTCAGCGAAGCATTGGTATTAGCAAGGTTTGCATCAGCATTAGCCATTGTTCTTATCTGCTCCGGCGTCAAATCAGAGCCATAACGCCTGATTTGCTCATCTAACGGAACAATGTGGTCAACGTTTGATTGCTTTTCATTAATATGCTTATTAGCATTATAAAAAATTCTCTTACCCGTATATTCGTCAGTTATACTTTTTTTATTGCCAAAGGATCTGTTTTTATAGCTGTCAGCCGCATTGTTGCGTCTGTTAATATCATCTACCTGACTACGCTTTATCTTATCACTCATATGCCGCCTCCAAAATTTATTGAGAAGTATCTTCTACTCCTTCCATTAGTTCACTCATCGTAACCCTCAGCTTCTCGGCAATCTATTCCTGTATCAAACTCTTCAATTGCCTGTAAGTAAAGCATCTTGGTGTCTGTTTATTATATCTCGGTGCAAATAATTAGCATTAGCTCCTTTTCCCACTATATTATAGCACATTCTTAATTTCATATTTTTGCACAATTTTTTCACAATTTTACATATAGTTTAATTTCTTGCGCTTTACCTATTAAGCTTAGCAAGGTGCTTACGTAATTTATATTTTCGCCATAATTGCGATAAGAAGTTATGGTGCGTTATTCTCCTAACCTCACGTCAAATCACCAATTTGCCACATAAGCATGAACACATTTAAAGTTCAACATATTAAATAAATTTTTCGCAGGACTGCAAAACGCAGCCCTGCCTGTTACCTTATAGCTGTAAATAATCAATCAATACTAAACCAGCGTTATAGCCGGCCAGCGAAGCAGTTGTCCTATCCATAGGATGCCACGAACCATCATCAGCCTGATATTGAACAAGATAGCCTTTACCAGTAAGCAGACCTACAATACATTGCTGTCGGCTTTGCTTCCCAGTGCTACCTATTACAATCATGTCATATTGCACAATTGTTTGACCATTATTGCGCGACAAAATTTTCGCACTGCGACAATCAACATAACGATGTGCTCCTTGTCGTTGAAATACTTCCGGTATATATTTATCGCCATTCAAAAACGCTTGCGGTTGAAATAAATTATACTTCGGTCCACTGCTATTCACACTGATATTTGCATTGTTATTGTTGTATGTAGTTGCTTTACCATTATTCTCTTCCTGCTGCATGTTTAAAATGCCTTGCACATTATATTTATAGGCACCTGTATTGATGAGCAGCTTGCCTTTACCATTATCTAATTCCAACTGAGTCCAGTGTAAATTAAAGTCCTTGTATTTACTCTCTAAGAAATATTGGCACTCTACTGTCAAAACTTGCTTAGAATTCAATTTGAAGCCTTTTAAATCATTACGATCGCCAAAAGTAATAACATTAAATTTTTTAGGCGTTATCAAGTCATTGCCAATTCTCAGGTTAACAGAAAGCTTATCAAGGTCTATTGTTTCATTTTTGCTCATATTAGTAAAAGCTATCGTTACACTATAAACCCAATCATCAATCTTGCGTCGTTCAAGCACGGCAAAGCCTAGCTTGGTATCGCCAATTTGTTGAACTCGATACGAAGCGTCACTGCAATCTAAATAAGCGGCTCCCTTATGAAATTCACCATCATTAGCCATGCCATACCAGTTTAAATCGTGCTGCAAAACAGCATTTTGGAATTCTACCTTTTCAAAGGCTTCCATTTCCATTGGTCCATTATCGCCAGAATATTGTTCCATATTAGAGCAGACTCTCTTAAGATAAACATTGTAAGCCTGCAGATAATCCTTCACGCTTTTAGCGTAATTAGCTATTTGGTAGCGTTTGATGGCTTTCTCCCCATCTTTTTTAGAAGGACCATTATCCTTGCTTTCCATCATTTTCTTGTTGAAATCCCTAACGCTCTCATTGGCCTTCGCTTCATCATATTTTTCATCACTCAGCTTGGCGATATTCTTTTCATTTTCTTCAATTAAACTCTTAATCTGCTTGAGCATTTTTTGTTTATCAATATTGCGATTTTCCAGCATGGCCTGAGCCTGCTCTGTTTCCATCTCAGCAACCTTCGTACTGTTGTTAAGATACATGGAATGTATTTTTTGCTCTTCTGACTTACCACAACCGGTAAGCACCACTGTTAAGATAAGCATTGCATAAAAAAACAGCTTTTTCACACTATGACCTCCCTATATAACTTTTCCAGTTAAATGTTTTACAAAAAAAGTACTATTGCAAAGGATCTGCTCCGTAGCGATTATCACCTACCGTACCAGGCGCAAACAGTAAATACAACTCAAAAAAGCCATTGAGCAGTGGCACAAAGGTTAATAATACTAATAAGCCATCTTTATCCAAATCGTGCAAGCGACGAACAGATATAGCACTATTTATCCAAACCAAAAGAGCAAAAGCTATTAAGCCTATGAAGCAAGCCAGATAATCAATTGCTTCCATATAGTAATCATCTACAAACTCGTCGATGATGCAGGCGATAATAAAAAACACCAAACAACTACTCATGCTCTTGAGGAAATAATCCAATCTATTGATGCGTCCCTCAAAGCTCAAAAATTGCTCTTTAAAAATCTCTTTATTCAAGGCAGGTTTACGTTCGGGATTATTACCAAAAAGTCTGCTGAAGATTTCTTTGAAATCCTTGGGATTATCATTGCTATGAGCTTTTCCCAACTGAAAACCACATTTTGTGCAAAATTTGACACCAATAGGATAAGTTGTACCGCACTTAGGGCAAATTACATTTGTCGGCTCAATCTTCGGTAACTGATCTGTCCCGCATACCGGACAAAACCTTCCCTGGTCGTCAATTTCGGCTCCACACTTAATACAATACTTTGACATAATATCTGCCTCCCTCTAATATTTTTTATTGCCGCTGCTTCTTACTTTCTCTCCTGCAGAAGCCGCACCGGGTCAACCCCCAAGGCCTGCGCCAGCAAAAATATAGATTCCATATTAAACGGTCCCTTACCGCATTCTATATCCGAGACGCGCGCCCTTGACATTTGGGCTTTCTCCGCCAGCTCGCTCTGCGTCAGACTCAATGCCCTACGATAATACATAATATTCAAGCCAATAGTTTTATATTTTTCTTCAAACAAAAAGCATCACTTCTTATCTCTTCCCTTCTATTATGCACTAAAAAGATGGCTCTTGCGGTGCTTTAGATTTTATATATATGGAATATATTTGACATAAAATCCGCAAGCTTACTTGACCACTGCCTGCTTTTAGTATAAGATGAAGCCAGAAATAATAATACCATGATAAAATTTCTTTTTTGTGATATTATAATGACGAAAAAGCAGATGCCGACAAAACATCAGCATCTGCTAGCAACATAAGATTTTAGATTTTTACGAGGTTATACCTATGACTACAATGCAACGCGCCTTTCCGGCGCCAGTGATTCCCAAATTCTTCACTAATAATATCTGCGGCAATTATCAGATTCGCCGCTTTTTTAACGGTCAGGACGACTTTATCTGCGCCCAAGTCCCCTTTCATACGCAAACTATCGCTTCACAAAGTGAGGAAGGTGCGGCAGCTTCTTCCCTGACTATAGCCTTCGCCAATATTGACGAAAACGATAAAAAGCAGGTGCTTGCCTTCTGCAATGCCTACGGCCTGCCCTATTCTTCGCAGCGCTGCCTTGAGAAACGTGCACACCTTGACGACGAAAATCACTCTATGCTCATCAACGATTTCAGCTTTATCGACGACACCCTGTATCTGGGAGATATACTTGCAGAAAAAGACTATGCTGCCAATGACGCCGAGGTTACCTTGAATTACACACTGTTCGAAGTAGACGAAATGGACATTATGAGCCTGCGCCTTTTTGCCCGCTGCATCAAAATCGTCCGCAGCCTGCTTATTGTCCAAAGCTATCTCTTCCGACACGAAGGGACACAGGCAGGCGTTATCTATGCACTTGCCTACCTGCTGCATTATAGCGCACGTGGCATTCACTACCTGCTGCCGCGCATCAAAACACCTACGCTCAAGGCAGCAGAATACTTTGCTACGCGTAAGCGCATTTCGCACACACAGCTGCTCAAGAGTATCCGTAAAGCAGATGCAGACTACGCCTGTCAGCTGCAAAACTTTCTCGCAGTCGTAGACAAGCATATGCTGCACACACTTGCTGATTATGACAAGGACCTGCTGACGAAGAAACAGCTTACTGCTATAATTCTCGCTGAAGATATTCCAAGCATAAGCCTTGACCACACTTTTGCCAGACGCGTCCTGCTCGACATCATCAACGACAATATTTATACCGCCAGACCGCAAATGGACCTGGCGCAAGAAAAATTTACCAGTCTTTGGCAATGCAGCTATCTTATGCAGGCAATTTATCTTGATTTATATCAGCTGCTGCTCAATCCGGGCGAATACCATCGCTGTGCCAATCCAGAATGCAGCAATTATTTTCTCATCAGCGGACGCCGTTCAGACAAACGCTACTGCTGCAATCGCTGTGCTTCCAAAATGGGCAAGCAAGGCAAAACATATAGACCGCATAAAGAGAAATGAGAAACAAATTCAAGCAACAAAAAAGCTCTCAGATTTCTCTGAGAGCCGATTGCCATAGTTGGCGGAGCGGGTTGGGGTGGCAAACCCTGTGCGGGGTAAACCGCTGTAACATTTCGCAAGAAGCAAAATTTAAAAACAAAAAAGCTCTCAGATTTCTCCGAGAGCCGATTGCCATAGTTGGCGGAGTGGGTGGGATTCGAACCCACGCACGGGGTAAACCGTCTAACGATTTAGCAAACCGTCCTCTTCAGCCAGCTTGAGTACCACTCCATTAGACTACTTGTTTATTATAACAGATTCTTATCTAAATTGCAAGACCCTATTATAATTTTTTAATGGCGGAAAGGGTGGGATTCGAACCCACGGAAGGCTTGCACCTTCGCTAGTTTTCAAGACTAGAGCCTTCAACCACTCGGCCACCTTTCCATTAGAATTTTATTATACTTTAAAAACACGCTTACGTCAAGTACTTCTACCGCACCGAGCAATAAAGCCTTATTGCAACGCTTTATCCGTTACTGCAAGCAAACGAGTTTCCAGCGCTTCGGCATCTGCCAAAAGCTGCTTCAGGTCTGCTGCAGCCTGCGCGTTCCACGCCTCATCCTTGGTCAGTCCCAGGTTAATACGCACGTTGTACTCCGCACAGCGCAGCGCAGCGCGCGCCAGCAAACCGCTGCAGGCACCATCCGTAATCACGCCCGGGTTTCCTGCCACTACCAGCCTGTCTGCCAGCTTCAGTACAGCAAAGGAGCTGCGGGCAATATTCAGCGGTACAGTCGCTGCCTGCTTTGCAGCGGCACGTATTGCCGCTGTACGCGCAGCCTTTTCTTCATCAGTAGTCTTAGGCAGCTTATAACAACTCATAAAGCTGTTGAATACAGCCGCATCCTCATCTACAAGCGTCAAAAGACGTACGCGTTCTGCTTC
>ENA-OQID01001020-OQID01001020.1-human-gut-metagenome-genome-assembly--contig:-NODE-1020-length-12322-cov-4.609800_pt1 | contig 12322 bp, 9 predicted proteins | sample MGYA00242567_ERZ504727 | MGnify/ENA primary metagenome ERZ504727 (study PRJEB26092, sample SAMD00036215) | human gut metagenome | host: Homo sapiens | study: EMG produced TPA metagenomics assembly of...
TTCACCGACGCCACCCCGCGCATCGGCCGCCGGTAAGAATGTTGCGGGAAAAAAGAAAATTTGTCCATTTTTGTTGAATTAAATGGGAAAATAAGGTATACTATTCCCAAATCGTGTTTTCGCGGCAGGTGCCTGCACCGGCTGCGAATCGTTGAGAAACAGGAGGAAAAACCATGGATTTAGGTTTTGACGTCGTCGTTACCATTACCGGTATCGTGCTGGTGTTCTTGATCCTCGTGCTGCTGATGGCGATCATCACGCTGGAGGGCAAGATCTTCGACGGTCTGGGCAAGAAGAAGGCTGCCGCAAAGGCTGCTGCCTCCAAGCCTGCCGCCCCTGCAAAGCCCGCTGCCCCGGTGCAGCAGGCCGCTGCTCCGGCTCCCCAGGTGGAGGAAGGCATTCCCGGTGATGTGGTGGCTGCCATCATGGCCGCCATCCACGCAATGGGCAATGGCAAGTACACCCTGAAGGCCGTGCGCCGTGCTGCAAATGGCTGGAGCAAGGCTGGTGTCAACGACACCACCGCACCTTTTTAACACAGGAGGAAAAACATGACACAGTTTATCGATACTCTGGTCGGTATTTTCCAGAGTTCCGGCTTTGCACGGTTCGGTGAGCCGGGCGGCTACCTCTACGCGATCATGATCTGCGTGGGCTGCTTCCTGCTGTACCTGGCCATCGTGAAGGAATTTGAGCCCCTGATCCTGCTGCCCATGGCATTTGGCATGATCCTTGCCAACCTGCCCGGCAGCGGCGTTATCCACATGCAGTACTTCGTTGGTGATGGTCTTGAGCACCCGATGTGGATCGAGATCCTGAACAACGGCGGTCTGGCCGATATGCTTTACATGGGTGTCAAGCTGGGCATTTACCCCCCGCTGATCTTCCTGGGCATCGGTACCATGACCGACTTCGCCCCCCTGATCTCCAACCCCAAGAGCCTGCTGCTGGGCGCTGCCGCTCAGTTCGGTATCTTTGGCACTTACATGGGCGCTCGTCTGCTGGCTGCTACCGGCATTGTGGATTTCACCCAGAAGCAGTCCGCTGCAATCTCCATCATCGGCGGTGCAGACGGCCCTACTGCCATCTTTGTCACCTCCCGTCTGGCACCTGAGCTGCTGGGCAGCATCGCTGTTGCGGCGTACAGCTACATGGCTCTGGTGCCCGTGATCCAGCCGCCCATTATGAAGGCGCTCACCACCAAGAAAGAGCGCACAGTCGTGATGAAGCAGCTGCGCACCGTGTCCAAGACCGAGAGAATCATCTTCCCCATCATGGTCACCATCGTTGTTTCTCTGATCGTTCCCGATGCTGCCGTTCTGGTCGGTATGCTGATGCTGGGCAACCTGATGAAAGAGTCCGGTGTTGTGGATCGTATCCAGAAGACTGCCGGCAATGAGCTGATGAACATCATCACCATTTTCCTGGCTCTGTCTGTTGGCTGCACCACCTCTGCAAACACCTTCCTGAACACCCGCACCCTGTTCATCATCGTGCTGGGCCTGATCGCATTCTCCTTCGGCACTGCCGCAGGTGTGCTGTTCGGCAAGCTGATGTATGTGCTGACCGGCGGTCAGGTGAACCCGCTGATCGGTTCCGCAGGCGTTTCCGCTGTGCCTATGGCCGCTCGCGTTTCCCAGAAGGTTGGCCAGAGCGAGAATCCCTCCAACTTCCTGCTGATGCACGCAATGGGCCCCAACGTGGCCGGTGTTATCGGCTCTGCCGTTGCTGCTGGTATCCTGATCAACATTTTCAGCTAAGCGCTTTCTGAAAAGCATTTTTTCCGCCCGTCGGTTCGCAAGAGCTGCCGGGCGGTTTTTGTTTTACGATTTGAAATGCCCGCCGCGTTTGCTTTGGGCATAAAATAAGGAAATTATATTATTTATTTCGTGTTTGTCGCAGCCTGCGGGCTGCTCCAAACACATTTTCACAAAAAGGCCGTAACGAAAAACGGCTGCTGTTTTATCAGATGCAATTTTTCTCTACGACCTCTTTCGTGAAAAAGTAACTCCGAAAAGCCCACAGGCTTTTCGGAGTTACAAATTATAAAAATATTTTTTCCGCTGAAAATAGCCAGAGCGAACGCGGCGGCTATTCTCAATCGTTTTGAAATGTGGTATACTGTATTTTGATAGTATAAACATAAAAGGAACAGGGGAAACCATGGCAACAGATCTCACACAGGAATTCTGCGCTCTGCGCGATACCTATATCGAAAAACAGTTTGGCCGCCTGAACGATATGCAGCGGCAGGCAGTGTTCACCACCGATGGCCCGCTGCTCATCCTTGCTGGTGCAGGCAGCGGCAAGACCACCGTGCTGGTAAACCGCATTGCAAACCTCATCCGGTTCGGCTCGGCCCACGGCTCCAAACAGACACCGCGCCCGGCCACGGAGGACGATATCAAGGCTCTGCGCAACGCCATCATGACCGGCACTGCCGCCCCCAGCTGGCTGGACGGGATGCTGCGCCAGAACGCTGTGCGCAGCTGGAACGTGATGGCCATTACCTTTACCAACAAGGCAGCAGGGGAGCTGAAGGAACGTCTGCGCCGGATGCTGGGCGGTGAAGAGGGCGACGAAGTGTTTGCTTCCACCTTCCACTCGGCCTGTGTACGCATCCTGCGCCGCTGGGCGGAGGAGATCGGCTACCCGCGCAGCTTTACCATCTACGATACCGATGATTCCCAGCGCGTGATGAAGGCTGTCTACAAAGACCTGAATGTGGACGATAAGTTCCTGCCCATCAAGGCTGCGATCAACCAGATGAGCCGATGGAAGGATCAGCTTGTCAGCCCGGAACAGGCCCTTGCCAGCCCCGCAAAAGATACCAAAGGCGCGCTGACGGCCCGCATCTACGCGGCCTACGAAAAGCGCCTGAAGGAAGCCGGAGCATTCGACTTTGACGACCTGATCTACCAGACTGTGCAGCTGCTGGCCGAGCACAAGGATGTGCGGGATTTCTACCAGAACAAATACCGCTATCTGCTGGTGGACGAGTATCAGGACACCAGTGTGGCGCAGTTCCGTCTGGTGAGCCTCCTCACCGGCCCGGAAAAGAACATCTGCGTGGTGGGCGATGATGACCAGAGCATCTACCGCTTCCGCGGCGCTACCATTGAGAACATCCTTAATTTCGAGCGCATTTACCCGGGCACCAAGACCATCCGTCTGGAACAAAACTACCGCTCTACGTCCAATATCCTGAACGCTGCGAACTGTGTCATTCAGCATAACACCGAGCGCAAGGGCAAGACCCTGTGGACCAGCAATGGGGAGGGCGATAAGGTGCAGGTGTACACCGCCGAGAACGAGCAGGACGAGGCCAGCCACATCGCGGATGTGATCGGCCAGCACCTGAAAGAGGGAGGACATCTGGCCGACCACGCCATCCTCTACCGCATGAACGCCCAATCGGCCCCCATCGAAAGCTACTTTACCCGTGCAGGCATCCCCCACAAGATCGTGGGCGGCCAGCGCTTCAACGACCGCAAAGAGGTCAAGGATATCCATTCCTACATGTCCATCGTGGCGAACCCCCGCGATGATGTGCGCCTGCGCCGCATCATCAACGAGCCTGCCCGCAAGATCGGTGCCACCACCGTGGAGGTCATTGCCGATCTGGCCGCGCAGGAGGGCGTGAGCATGCTGGACATCATCGGCCATGCCGACCAATATGCAAAGCTCAGCCGCGCCGTAATGCCGCTGCTCAAGTTCTGGCAGATCTATCAGCGCCTGCAGGATTCTTTGGAGACCCGCACGCTGGACGAGTTTGCAGCCGATGTGATCGAGCTGACCGGCTATAAGGCCATGCTGGAAGCCGATGCAGCCAAGGGCCACGAGGATGCGGCTGACCGCCTGCAGAACCTTGGTCAGCTGGTGAATAACGTCAAGAACTACTGCGACCAGCACGGTGAGGAAGCCACGCTGGAAGGCTATCTGGAAGATATCGCCCTCATCAGCGATATCGACAGCTATAACGAGAGCGCCGATCAGGTGGTGCTCATGACCATCCACTCCGCCAAGGGTCTGGAATTTCCGTATGTGTTCCTGATTGGCATGGAGGAGGGCGTGTTCCCCAGCGAGATGAGCAAGTATTCCGAGGCCGATCTGGAAGAGGAGCGCCGCCTTGCCTACGTGGGTATCACCCGCGCCAAGAAGGAGCTGTACATCTCCAACAGCGTTTCCCGGATGCTGTATGGCCGCACCCAGCGCAACGAGCCGAGCCGCTTTTTGCAGGAGATCGAGCCGGAGTATATCGAGGAGACCCGCAGCCCGGTACTGGAACAGCGCTCCCGCTTTGGCGGCTGGGGCGACAGCTATCGTGATACGGTGCCCGGTGGTGCGTCCGGTTACTCCGGGCCGTCCGGATGGGGCCGCAGCGCCAGTGGGTACGGTACGGGCGGTTACGGAAGCAGCTATAGCAATCGCGGCGGCTACCTGAACCGCGAATACAACGCAGGCGAGGGCCGCGGCTTTGGCTCGGCCTATGCAAACCGGGGCCAGAGCCAGAGCGGATACGGTTCCGGCTATGGCCGCAGCGGCGCAGGTACGGAATATGGCTCTGGTTACAGTTCTGCATATTCTGACGGAACAACGCAGAAAAAATCTGCAAAGCAAATCTCCTTTACAGGTACACCGGCAGCAAAAACCGCTGCAAAAGGCGCAAAACACTATGAGCCGGGCGATCTTGTGGAGCACAAGGTGTTCGGACGCGGTCAGGTAGTGGCTGTGAAGCCTGCCGCCGGAGATCAGATCGTGGAGATCAACTTTGAAAAGGTGGGCATCAAAAAGACCATGGCCAATTTTGCGCCCCTGACCAAAATCACTGCGGAGGAATAACACACTTATGATGACTGTTCGTTTGATCGCACATACCCCGGAACCGGAAAAGGTGGTGGCTGCAGCGGCAAAGCTCTGCTATTCCGATGCGCACATCACCGACCTGCTGGACGGGTTGGACGAAGAAAAAACTGCGAAGTTCCTGACCATGCTCAGCGATCTGGGCCATGCCAGCCCCATTGAACATGCCAGCTTCACCTTTGGCATCGAGGGGGTCAGCCGCACTTTGCTGGCGCAGATCACCCGCCACCGCATTGCATCCTTCAGTGTGCAGAGCCAGCGCTATGTGCGGCTGGACGATTTCCGCTATGTGGTACCGCCCGAGATCGAAGCCATCCCGGAAGCAAAGGAAGCTTTCCTTGCCAGCATGGAAGAGGACGCAAAGCGCTACCTCGACCTTGCCCACAAGCTGGAAGAAGGCCACACCGCCCGCCTGATGGCTGAAGGAATGCCGGAAAAGCAGGCCCGCGCCAAGGCCAGCAAGCAGGCCAACGAGGATGCCCGCTTTGTACTGCCCAACGCTTGCGAGACCAAGATGGTGGTCACCATGAATGCCCGCAGCCTGCAGAACTTTTTCCACCTGCGCTGCTGCAACCGCGCCCAGTGGGAGATCCGGGAGCTGGCCGAAAAGATGTTCGAGCTGGTGTATCCGGTGGCACCGCATATCTTTGCAAAGTCCGGCCCGGCTTGTGTATCCGGCCCCTGCCCGGAAGGAAAAATGTGCTGCGGCAAAACCGCCGAGGTGCGTGCAAAATATGCCGCGATCAAAGAAGGTGCCGAAGCATGAACAAGGGAAAACTGATCGTACTGGAAGGGCTGGACGGCAGCGGCAAGGCCACGCAGGCAAAGCTGCTGGCAGCACATTTAAAGGAGCAGGGCTTTTCTGTGCGGGAGATCACCTTCCCGAATTATGAGAGCGACTCCAGCGCCCTTGTAAAAATGTATCTGGCAGGGCAGTTCGGCCAGCACCCGGACGATGTAAACGCCTATGCAGCCTCCAGCTTTTATGCGGTGGACCGCTATGCCAGCTACAAAAAGGACTGGGGCAGTTTTTACGAGAATGGCGGCATCGTCATTGCCGACCGCTACACCACCTCCAACGCGGTGCACCAGTGCTCCAAGCTTCCGCCGGAGCAGTGGGAGAATTTTCTCGGCTGGCTGTTTGATTTTGAGTTCCATCTGCTGGGCCTGCCTGCGCCGGATGAGGTGATCTACTTACAGGTAGACCCCGCCGTGAGCCAGAAGCTTATGACCCAGCGTTACCACGGCGATGAGAGCAGGAAGGATGTGCACGAGAAGGATACCGAGTATCTTGCCCGCAGCCGCTGCGCCGCCGAGTATTGTGCCGCGCACCTTGGCTGGGCCGTCGTGCATTGCACCAGCGGGGACAACATGCGCAGCATCGAAGACATTCAGGCTGAAGTGCAGGAGATCGTGTTGAAGCAGCTGACATAATTTTCGATAAGAGGGGGCATCCTGACAGATGTATCGTTTGATGCAGCCGGAAGATAAACCGGCAGTGCTGGCTTTATGGCAAAGCCAGCGCAATGAATCAGAAGAATTTGCCAAAAAGGCCATTGAGCAGTTTGCGGGCGAGCAGAACGTCTATGTGGCCGAGGAAAATGATGAGATCGCTGCGGTGGCGCTGGCTGTGCCGGTCACGCTGCAGGGCCGCAGCGGCACCTACCTGTACGGTCTGTGCGGCGAGGGCAGCCTGATCCTGGCGGGTCTTGTGGACTATCTGTGTGCCCAGCAGAAGCTGCGCGGCGCGGGCTTTACGGTGGCGGTGCCCACCAGCCCGGAGCAGGCTGCACTGCTGCAGGATAAGGGCTTTGCATGGGCCTTCGCCCTGCGCTGTCTTCCCCGCGAGGTGGAGCGCAACCTGTGGAGCCAGGCGGAGTTTGATTCCGTCACCGCCAAAAAGCTGTGTGAGCTGCGGGAGCGCTTCTGGCCCGATACCGTGCAGCTGACCCCGGAGCGCATGGCCGTGGTGCTGGGAGATCTGTACTCCTCCGGTGCCACCATCGTTTCCAGCGCCCACGGCTATGGTATTTATTTCCGCAAGGAGGATACGCTTTACTTTGTGGAGCTGCAGGCCGAAAATGACCGCGCCGCCGAAGTACTGATGGAAGCCGCCCGCGAAAAGGAAGTTATCGTGGAAAAGGCGGTCATTACCGTGGGCGCATCCCAGCCGCTGTTCCTCGGCGAGGGCACCCGGCAGGACTACGGCATGATCCGCTTTGATGCCGAACCCTTTGATGTAGCCGAAAGCTACATGCGCCTGATGCTGGAAAACTAAGATAAAAGGAAGGTGCTTATGGCACACGAAAAAAACACCCGCAAAAAAGGCGGTGTAGGGAAGATCCTGCTGGTGCTGGTGGTACTGCTGGCGCTGGCCGTTGGCGGGGCGCTGCTGTTTGCGCACAACGAGATCAGCGGCAATGGCAGACCCGGCACGGAGGTAACGGTGAGCATCCCGCAGGGCAGCGGCGTTTCCGTCATTGCGCAAAAGCTCAAGGATGCGGGTGTGATCCGCTCGGCCTATCTGTTCCGCTGGTATGTGGGGCAAAAGGGTGCGGCATCAAAGCTGCAGTATGGCGATTTTACCCTGCAGAAGAGCGCCTGTTCTTACGATGCCATTATTGCGGTCCTGTCCACTTACGCCAAGGCCGAAACGGTGCGCGTGACCATCCCAGAGGGCACCACGGCCATTGCCATTGCCCAGAAGATGGAAGCCGCCGGGCTGTGCAGCGCCGAGGATTTCCTGAAGGAAGCCAACGAGGGCGATTTCAGCGAATACACCTTCTGGCAGTACGTGCCGGACGATGCCGACGCGCCGGACCGCTTTATGAAGTGCGAGGGCTATCTCTTCCCGGAAACCTACGAATTTTTAAAGGACGACACCGTGCACAACTATGTAGCCACCTTCTATGCCCAGTTCGATGCACAGATCACCGATGAGATGTATGCAGAACTTAAAAAGCAGGATATGACCCTGCCCCAGCTGATCACACTGGCATCCTTTGTGCAGGAGGAAGCGGGCAACAGTCAGGACTCGAACGTGGCACAGGTATTCCGCAACCGTCTGGCTGCGGATTCACCCTACCCGCGCCTGCAGAGCAACACCTCCAGCTATATCCAGAGCGACAGTGACAACAATTACCTCTGGAACTGGGTGGCACCCTACTATGGCGGCTGGGATAATATCCCGGAAAATATCGTGGCTGCGTATGATACCTACAGCTGCAAGGGCCTGCCTGCCGGGCCGATCTCGAACCCCGGCATTGCGGCTATCAAGGCAGCGCTGGACCCTCAGCCCAATGAGGAGGCCAAGGATGCCTATTTCTTTGTGACCGACCTCAAGGGCAGCTATTATTATGCCCGCACCCTGAGCGAACACAGCGCAAACTGCCAGAAGGCAGCACAAGTGAACAAAACTGTGAATACGGAAAAATGAGAGGAATTTGAACTATGCTGCAAATCCCGGAACTGCTGGCCCCGGCAGGCGATCTGGAACGCCTGCGCTATGCCATCAACTACGGTGCCGATGCCGTTTACTGCGGCCTGCCTGAATTTGGAATGCGGTCTGCTCCGGCCAACTTTACGCCGGAACAGCTGGCCGAGGGTGTCATCTACGCTCACGCCCGCGGCCGCAAGGTCTACCTGACCATGAACACCCTGCCCACCAACGAGGAAGCCGACCGCCTGCCCGAGGCCATCAAGGAAGCAGCCAAGGCCGGTGTGGATGCCTTTATCGTGGCAGACCTTGGTGTGCTGGATGCCTGCAAGACCTTTGCACCGGACATCGATGTGCACATGTCCACCCAGACAGGCATCACCAACTGGGCTGCGGCTCGCGCCGCCTACAACATGGGCGCAAAGCGCGTGGTGCTGGCCCGTGAGATGTCCCTGCAGGATATTGCGATCCTGCGCGATAAAACACCGCCGGAGCTGGAGATCGAAGCCTTTGTGCACGGTGCTATGTGCATGAGCGTTTCGGGCCGATGCCTGCTTTCCAACTACATGGCGGGCCGCGACGCGAACCGCGGCCAGTGTGCCCAGCCCTGCCGCTGGAAATACTATCTCAGCGAGGAGACCCGTCCGGGCCAGCTGTACGAGATCGGCGAGAACGAGAACGGCAGCTACATCCTCAACGCCAATGATATGTGCACCGCGCCTTTCCTTGACCTGATCTGCAAGGCAGGTGTGGACAGCCTGAAGATCGAGGGCCGTGCCAAGACCTTCTACTATGTGGCAAGCGTTACCGCCGCCTACCGCAGGGCGCTGGACGCTTATCTGGCCGACCCGCTCAACGACAACTTTGAGCTGCCTGCTGAAGTGTACGAGGAGCTTACCCGTACCAGCCACCGCCACTACTCGCCGGGCTTCTACTTTGGCCGCGAGCAGGCCAGACAGGCCACCGACAGCGCTACTTACATCCGCGAGTGGGAGTTTGTGGGCACGGTGGACGGCTGGGAGAACGGCGTTGCCTCCTGCCAGCAGCGCGGCAAGTGGAGCCTGGGCGACACTCTGGAAGCCCTCTGCCCGGATGGCCGCAGCATTCCGCTGAACCCTGAGTGGATCGAAAACGAAGCCGGTGAGCGGGTGGAGAGCACCCCGCATGCCATGGAAAAATACACCATTCCCACGCCGGAGCTGCCGCCCATGAGCCTGCTGCGGCGCAAAACGGTATAAGGAGACCACAATGGAAGCAACACGCCTGTGTCCATACTGCCTGCAGCCGCTGCCCGGAGCAGCACAAAGCTGCCCGCACTGCGGCAAAAGCTTTGCCGGGCGCAACCCCGGCGGCACCCTGCCGGTGGGCACCGTGCTGGCCGGGCGCTACACCGTAGGGGAAATGCTGAGCATCGACGGCGAGGGCATCCTCTACCGCGGCGCAGAGAATCTGGGCCGTTTCCGGGTGACCATCAAGGAATATCTGCCCATTACCCTCACGGCGGAGCGCACGGCAGAAAGCACCCTGCGGCCCAAGACCGGCAGTGAGGTGCTGTTCAAGACCACCCGCATGGATTTTGCGGACCTGTACCGCTCCATCCAGCGCATCACTCCGGCCAATGGTCTGGAAGCCGTGCTGGATGTGGTGGAAGCCAATAACAGCGTTTACGCCATTCTGGAAAATCTGGGCGGCACCCCGCTGGATCAGTGGCTGGAAAACCACCCCGGCACCATCCGCCCGGACGATGCCTGCACCATGCTGCAGCCGGTGTTTGAAGGTGTAGCCGCCATGCACAAGATCGGTCTGGTGCACCGCGGCATCTGCCCGGAGAACATCCGCGTGATGGAAAACGACCGCTGCCGTCTGGCGGGCTATGCCACGGTGGGCCTGCGCACGGCGGGCAGCGGCCTGCGCGAACAGCTGTACGAAGGCTATTCCGCCCCGGAGCAGTATTCCACCGCAGAGTTCGAGGGCCGCTATACCGATGAATACAGCCTTGCGGCCGTGTTCTACCGCATGGTGTGCGGGCAGGCCCCGGTGCCTGCAGCGCAGCGCATGGTGGCAGACTCCAACCCACGCGCAAAATCGGTGAACGGCAGCCTGCCGCTGTACGTCTCGCAGGTGCTGCAGCTGGGCCTGCGCCTGCGGCCCATGGAGCGCATCCAGACCGTGCCGCAGCTGTATCAGGCCCTTTCTTCCAAGGAATACACCGCCGAGCTGACCCGCACCATGAAGCCGGAGACTCCGGTGCGCACAGCCCAGCCGGAGCCGGAACGCAAGGAGCATCTGCTCAGCTTAAAAGCGCTGCTGGCGGGCATCGTGATCCTGCTGTCCATCCTCATTCTGCTCACGCTGTGGAGCGTGCTGAGCCAGCACATCCACCAGCCTGCCGCGTCAGCTGCGGAGTCGGAACCGGCCAGCAGCGAGGTGATGGTGCCGCAGAACCTTGTGCCGAACTTTATTGGCATGGACTACACGCAGGTGCAGAACAACCGGGAATATACCAGCATGTATCTGTTCTACGTCACCGAGGAATACAGCGATACCGCCCCGGCGGGCCAGATCATTCAGCAGGAGCCGAGCGCGGACACTGTGCTCAAGGCAGGGGAGACCATACGGCTGGTGGTGAGCAAAGGCCCGCAGATGGCCGAGATGCCCAACATCATCGGCTTTACGCAGGATGGCGCGGTAAAGGAACTGGAAGCGCGGGGCCTTGTGGCAAGCTGCTTTATGGTGGTGAACGATGGCTCCTATGCATCCGGCTGCGTGGTGCGTACCAGCGAGGAGCCGGGCACCAAGGTGGAAGTGGGCACGGTGATCACCGTGTATATTGCGGCAGACCCCAGTGTGCAGATCACGGTAACACCGGAGGAACCCGCCGCTACCGAACCCACCACCACAGAGCCGGCCCCTCCGGAAACAACAGATCCTACCCCCACGGAACCGGAATACAATACAGACTGAAAAACAAAAGCAGAAGCGGGAGCCTTGCAAAGGCCCCCGCTTCTGCTTGTTTAGGATAGGAAAGAGAATGGCTTAGTTAGAGGTTGGTGTAGCCCATCAGGTAGCGGTCTACCTCGGCGGCGCAGTCGCGGCCTTCGCGCAGGCCCCACACCACAAGGCTCTGGCCGCGGCGCATATCGCCGCAAACGAACACCTTTTCCACGTTGGTCTTGAAGCTGTGGTCTGCCACGTTGCCGCGGGCGGTCAGCTCTACACCAAATGCATCGGCCACGTAATTTTCGCAGCCGGTAAAGCCTGCGGCGATGAACGCCAGCTGGCAGTTGTAGGTGAATTCTTCACCGGTGGGCACCATGCTGGTACGACCGGTCTCGGGGTTCCGTTCCGGCTTCAGGTAGGAGATGATAGCACCGGTCAGATTGCCTGCATCATCCTTCAAAAATTCCTTCACGGTGGTCTGGTACACGCGCGGGTCCTTGCCAAACTTTGCAAGACACTCGGTCTGGCCGTAGTCCACCTTCAGCACACGGGGCCACTCCGGCCACGGGTTGGAGGCTGCACGCTCCTTGGGCGGCTGCGGCATCATTTCCAGTGCCACCAGATCGGTGCAGCCCTGCCGCAGGGCCGTACCCTGACAGTCGTTGCCGGTATCACCGCCGCCGATCACCAGAACATTTTTGCCCTTGGCATCGATGGCCTTGCCGTCCGCGAACTGGCTGTCCAGCAGACTTCTGGTCACGCTGGTCAGGTAGTCTACGGCAAAGTGCACGCCGTTTGCATCGCGGCCGGGCACATTCAGGTCGCGGGCCTTCTTGGCACCGCAGCACAGCACCACGGCATCGTAGCCGTTCAGCAGCTCTTCGGCGGCAACAGCCCCGCCCACATCCATGTTGGTGCGGAACTCCACGCCCTCAGCCTGCATGATCTTGATGCGGCGCTCGATGACGGATTTGTCCAGCTTCATGTTGGGGATGCCGTACATCAGCAGGCCGCCCACGCGGTCGGCGCGCTCAAATACGGTGACGGCGTGGCCCCGGATGTTCAGGTACTCGGCCACCGAAA
>ENA-OQID01001023-OQID01001023.1-human-gut-metagenome-genome-assembly--contig:-NODE-1023-length-12316-cov-44.393905_pt1 | contig 12316 bp, 9 predicted proteins | sample MGYA00242567_ERZ504727 | MGnify/ENA primary metagenome ERZ504727 (study PRJEB26092, sample SAMD00036215) | human gut metagenome | host: Homo sapiens | study: EMG produced TPA metagenomics assembly of...
TCAGGTGAACCAACTTTCATCGTATTGTCTGCGATGAGCGGTACAACAAACTCTCTCGTTGAGATCTCTGACTATCTTTACAAGAAGAATCCAGAGGGCGCCAACGAGGTAATCAACAACTTGGAGAAGAAATACATGCAGCATGTAGAAGAACTCTACTCTACCGAGGAGATGAAAAATACGACTCGTGAGTTCTTGCAGGGCGAATTCAACTATCTCCGCTCATTCACCAAAGACCTCTTCACTTCTTTCGAGGAGAAGAGCATCGTGGCTCAGGGCGAGATGATGAGCACCAACATGGTTGTAAACTACTTGAAGGAACAGGGTGTAAAGGCTGTATTGCTCAACGCATTAGACTTTATGCGAACTGACAAGAACGCAGAACCAGATCCTCAGTACATCAAGGAGAAGTTGGCTGCTATCATGGAGCAGAACCAGGGCTATCAGATTTACATCACTCAGGGATTCATCTGCCGCAACGCATATGGCGAGGTTGACAATCTGCAGCGTGGCGGTAGCGACTACACCGCATCTCTTATCGGTGCAGCTCTCCCAGCTGAAGAGATTCAGATCTGGACCGACATCGACGGAATGCACAACAACGACCCTCGTGTCGTAGAGCACACTGAGGCAGTACGCCAGTTGAACTTCGAGGAGGCTGCTGAGTTGGCTTACTTCGGTGCCAAGATTCTCCACCCTACCTGTGTTCAGCCAGCTAAGTATGCAGGCATCCCTGTACGCTTGAAGAACACCATGGATCCTAAGGCCGACGGTACAATCATCGACAATGTCATCGTACGCGGCAAGATCAAGGCTGTTGCTGCCAAGGACAACATCACAGCCATCAAGATCAAGAGTAGCCGCATGTTGCTCGCTACAGGTTTCCTCCGCAAGGTATTCGAAATCTTCGAGAGCTATCAGACTCCAATTGATATGATTGCCACTTCTGAGGTGGGTGTCAGCATGAGTATTGATAATGATTCTCATCTTAACGACATCGTAAACGAGCTGAAGAAATATGGTACAGTAACTGTAGATTCAGATATGTGTATTATCTGCGTTGTAGGTGATTTGGACTGGAGCAACGTTGGCTTCGAGACCATCGCTACCGATGCGATGAAGAACATTCCTGTACGCATGATTTCTTACGGTGGTTCTAACTATAACATCTCATTCCTCATCAGAGAGAAAGATAAGAAGCAGGCATTGCAGAACTTGAGCAACGTATTGTTCGAGAAGAAGTAATGCAAATGAAAACGAAGAGTGAAAAGTGAAGAATTCGTATGTAATGCTTCCTATCCACTCTTCGTTGGTTATTCTGATTTACAATAAATTGGATATTCTGATTTAACTATAATAAGGTATTAATTTAAGATTAAGTGAAATGAAAGGTACATTTCCGATAGATAAGTTTCAGGAGATACAGACTCCGTTCTACTATTACGACACCAATGTGTTGCGCCAGACATTGAAAACCATCAATGAAGAGGCTGGCAAGCACGAGGGATTTGAAGTGCACTATGCCGTAAAGGCAAATGCCAACCCTAAGGTGCTCAATATCATCTGTCAGGCTGGTTTAGGAGCCGACTGTGTGAGCGGAGGAGAAATTCAGGCAGCCATCAAAGCCGGATTCCCAGCCAGCAAGATTGTTTACGCTGGTGTAGGCAAAAGCGATTGGGAAATCAACCTCGGATTGGAGAAAGGCATCTTCTGCTTCAATGTAGAGAGCATTCCGGAGTTGGAAATCATCAACGAACTGGCTGAAAAACAGAATAAGATTGCGCAGGTTTGTTTCCGCATCAATCCGGATGTCGGCGCCCATACCCATGCCAACATTACAACAGGCTTGGCTGAGAACAAGTTTGGTATCGCCATGCGCGATATGGAGAGCGTGATTGAGGAGGCTTTCAAGATGAAGAACATCAAGTTCCTGGGGCTGCACTTCCACATTGGTAGTCAGATACTTGATATGGGAGACTTCGAGGCTCTCTGTAACCGCATCAACGAGTTGCAAGACCAGTTGGAGGCTCATCACATCGTAGTAAAGAACATCAATGTAGGCGGTGGATTGGGCATCGATTACAACCATCCAAACCGTGTGCCTATCCCAGACTTCAAGGATTATTTTGATACATACGCAAAGAAACTGAAGTTGCGCGATGGTCAGAAGCTTCACTTTGAGTTGGGCCGCGCCGTAGTGGGTCAGATGGGTTCTCTCATCACCAAGACACTCTACATCAAGCAGGGCACAGCCAAGCAGTTTGCCATTGTGGATGCAGGAATGACCGACCTTATCCGTCCAGCCCTCTATCAGGCTTACCATAAGATTGAAAACATCTCAAGCGATGAACCTGTAGAAACTTACGACGTAGTAGGTCCTATCTGCGAATCAAGCGATGTCTTCGGCAAGGCTGTCGACATCAATAAAGCCCATCGCGGCGACCTCATCGCCCTCCGCTCAGCCGGAGCCTATGGTGAGATCATGGCGAGCCAGTATAACTGTCGCCAGTTGCCAAAGGGGTATATTACAGAAGACTTTTAATATAGTTGAAAGTTAAAAGTTAAGAGTTTATAGGATTCTCCTTTCTCTAGCTTTCTATATTACGAGAAAAAGAATATGATGATCATTAGTACAACTACTATAATAGCAGGCGCAGTGGTGGTTTTATTGGCGGTTCTCGGATCGCTGATAAATCCATTTCTGCGCTCGTTGCGCTTTCAAAAAACAGAAACAGCAGAGAATCAACCTCCTGTCAGTATACTCATTACCGCACACGATAATCTTGCTGAATTGGAGAGAAATCTCCCCATGTTCCTGCGTCAGCAGTATGCTGCCGACTATCAGGTAATCGTAGTCTGCCAGAGTACAGATGGCGAGACGCAGGATTTTCTGAAGCGAACAGCAGCCGAAAACCCTCATCTGTATTATACTTACATTCCTGAGAGTTCACGCTATATGAGTCGCAAGAAATTGCAGATTACACTGGGTGTGAAGGCAGCCAAACATGAATGGATTATTTTGACAGAACCTAATTGCCGCCCAAGCAACGACAAGTGGCTGCAAACCATGGTCCGTCAATGCCAGGACCCAAACCATCTGGTATTGGGATATGTAGCCCTTGATGAGGAAACCAAGAGCGTACGCCGTTTCGACAGCATCCGCAAGGCTTACTATGTTTTGCGCCGTGCACAACAGACCTATGGTTATCGCAGCCACATGCCAAACGTAGCGTTCCGCAAGAGCGACTTCATGAAGGAACAGGGCTATCAGGGCAACCTGGAATATGTTCGCGGCGAATACGATTTTCTCGTCAACAAGTATGCACTTTGCGGAGATACTGCTACAGAACTGGATTGCGATGCATGGCTCATCCGCGAAGCACCATCGAACAAGAACTGGCACAATGCCCACCTCTATCTGCAGGCTTCACGCAAGAGTTTGGAAAGAGCCGGTTCCATGCGAGCCCTCATGTTCCTTGACCATCTCATGCCACATCTCAGCCTGATAGCAACGCTGGCCGTTGCAGCCTACTCTATCCTCACGAAGAATTGGATTCTTACAGGATGCGCAGGTTTCAGTTTCCTCCTGCTGTTCATCGTGAGAATGCTGATAGCCAACAAGGCCATCAAACACTTTGATGACGGAATAGCGATGTTCAAACTGCCATTCTTCGAATATGGAATTATCTGGAGAAATCTGGCTACCAAATTGCGCTATTGGCGGGCTGACAAAAACGATTTCACTTCTCATAAACTCTAAACAGGGTAAAAAGGAAGTAACAGTCTATCAGAATAATAACAGTTAAAAATAACCGACAGAACGATGAAAGTATATTTGTTCATTTCCAACCATAAGAAGTTGCTGAAGATGTATCTTCCATACATCGAAGCCTTGAATAAGCAGCTCGACATCACCAACAACCTGGTTGATGCCGACATTGTGTTGATTATAGGAGCATGGACATGGCAGGGAGCCCAGATAGCCAAGAAAGCAAAGCAGATGGACATTCCCTACATCGTTTGTCCACTAGGTGATATTTCTGAGAGAAATTGCAAGAACCCTTACTTGAAGCGTTCACTGCAACAGTCTATGTATCAGAAAGCCATGTACGCCAAAGCCAACCTCATAGTAGCTACTACCCCTATGGAGAAAAACTATCTGGAAAAGAAAGGTTGGAACAAGCGCATCGCCCTGATTCGCTATGCAGGCTACAGTCATCTTACCAACACTGAAGCCATGATGCAAAACTGGCAGGAGACGGATGAGGAGACGCTGGCAGTCTTCGAGCAGCAAAAGGCAGAAGCCATCGCTGCCCAAACCAAACAGGCTATCATCGCACAGATTATGCAGATAAAAAGCCGCATGCCGCATCAGAATATTCCGCAAAAATATCTTGACGATTTACACACTCTGCTCTATGCTGATGATTATGATGAGGATGCTATCAAGCAAGAACTGGCAGAGAAGAAACTATCTTCCTATGCCGCCTCCATTTTCCAGACCATGACAGATAAAACAGGACTCACAGAAGGCTTCATGCCGATTCCTGCCAAAAAGGGCAGAAAGAGTAAAGAGATTCTGAAGTTTGTGAAATAAAAAAGATTCTGAAGTTTGTGAAATAAGAAGAAATGAACTTAGATAGAATAGAACAGCAGGCTGGTCATCTGCCAGCTTACCAGATAGCCGACTCTGTCAATGAAGCATTGATGGAGTCGGCTAACCTTGTTATTACAGCTCCTCCTGGAGCCGGTAAATCTACCCTCCTCCCGCTCACCATTCTGCGGGGCATGAGTGATCAGGCATTGGAAGGCTTCAGCCATGATCATCTTAAAAGTCAGGGTAAGATTCTGATGCTCGAACCGCGCCGCCTGGCTGCTCGCCAGATTGCCGAACGGATGGCACAGATTCTGGGAGAACCCGTGGGAAAAACCATCGGCTATCGGGTAAGATTCGAAAGCAAGGTTTCAGATGAAACACGCATTGAAGTCCTTACCGAGGGCATTCTCACCCGAATGCTGGTCAATGATGCTACACTCGAAGGCGTTTCGTGCCTCATCTTTGATGAGTTTCATGAGCGCAGCATCAATTCCGATCTGGCGTTAGCGCTGGCCCGGCAAACACAGGAAATCATCCGCCCCGACCTGAAGCTCATTATCATGTCGGCAACCATCGATGTTTCCAGTATCTGTCAGTCACTTCAGGCTCCGCTTATCGAGAGTAAAGGCAGAATGTTTCCGATAGAAACCATTTATGCAGACCACGACATCGACAGATATCAGGTAGCGCAGGAAATGGCAGCCACTATCTGTCAGGCTTTCAGAAACCAGGAAGGCGACATTCTTGCCTTTCTGCCGGGACAAGGAGAAATCATGAAATGCGAAGAACTGCTTCGTTCTGTCTTATCTTCAACGGAAATCTATCCACTCTACGGCAACCTCTCGCCAGAAAAGCAGCGGCTCGCAATCGCTCCTTCCAAACCGGGTGAACGAAAAATCGTATTGGCCACTCCTATCGCCGAAACTTCTCTCACCATCGAAGGAGTAAGAATCGTTGTGGATTCCGGACTATGCCGAAAACTGGTTTATGAAGCCCGTACAGGCTTGAGCCATCTCGAAACCGTTCGTATCAGTCAGGACATGGCTACGCAGCGAAGGGGGCGTGCGGGCAGAATCACATCAGGCGTATGTTACCGGCTTTGGACACAGACCTCGGAACATCTGATGCCAGAACAACGGCTGCCCGAAATACTGGATGCAGATCTCTCTTCCATGGTTCTCGACATTGCAGCTTTCGGCGAAAACAAACCGGAACTGCTGCCTTGGCTCACCCTTCCTCCCAAGGGCAACCTCGTATTGGCACAGCAACTTCTTATGTCGCTCAACGCCCTCACTCCAGATCATGATGCTCACGCTCTCAGTGGCAGCATCACCGCAGAAGGCAGCAGAATGGCTCAACTTCCTTGTCATCCGCGCATTGCCAAGATGATGATCAGCAGCGATTCTCCGGCGAGCCAAGCCCTTGCCTGCGACATTGCAGCTCTGCTGGAAGAGAAAGATCCGATGAGCGAAAATGAGGATTCAGACATGACGCTCCGCCTTTCTATCCTCCGTTCCGCACGCTGCAAGAAGAATCTGGGACGTTGGAACCGTATCGCTCAGATTGCCCAGGAATACAGGAAGATGCTGCGTATCAACGAAGACAACGAGCCAATTGATGCTGAGGAAGTGGGCCATCTCATCGCCCTAGCCTATCCTGAGCGCATCGCCCATGCCACCGACCATGCGGGCAACTTCAAGATGTCGAATGGCAACACGATTTTCATCGACCCGTGCGACAGCATGGCAGCAAACGAATGGCTTGCCATCGCATCACTCAACCTCGCTTCAACCTCATCATCCAATTCTGGGCAGGGACGGAAAGGAAGGGTATTTCTCTCAGCCCCCGTCAACTGGAAGAACTTACCGGCACAAACCTGTGAAAATATTTCCTGGAACAGTAAAACGCTGGAGGTAAAGATGCAGCAGGAAACACGGATAGGAGCACTCATCATAGACAGCAAGCCGATACAGAATGCCAGCCGAGAGACAGTTTCAGACATTATCTGCGAAGCTGCCAGAAAAGACGGACTCAGCATGTTCGATTGGAACGAATCGGTTCATCGTCTTCAACTGCGCGTGGCACAAGTAGCTGAGTGGCATCTGGAATTAGAGATTCCCGATCTGTCAACAGAGCATCTCCTTTCGACAGCCCAAGCGTGGCTCCCTTTCTATCTCGAAGAAGGTGGTAAAATGAAGACTTCTGTTACAGAGCTGAAGAAACTCAACCTGTGCGAAATCCTTTGGAACATCCTTCCTTATGAGCTTCAGCAGGAGATAGACCGCCTTGCTCCCACTCACATCCGTGTGCCATCGGGCAGCAATATCCGCATCGATTATCGCTTGGGGGCAGAAGCCCCGGTTCTGAGTGTGCGGCTTCAGGAGTGTTTCGGAATGACATCAACACCAACTGTCGATGCTGGCAGACAGCCTCTTCTGCTTGAGTTGTTATCTCCCGGCTTCAAGCCCGTTCAGCTTACTCAGGATCTCGCAAGTTTTTGGCAAGGCACTTATTTCGAAGTCCGCAAGGAACTGAAGCGCCGATACCCTAAGCATTACTGGCCGGAGAATCCGTTAGAGAGCCAGGCCGTGAGAGGTGTCAAACGATGGTGATCCAGATGCTCTCGCCTCGGTCTCTCGCCGCCGTGATGGCATTGACGAGGCGATGCAGCCAGATGCGGGAGTTTACCACCATGCCTCGGAGTTTGTTTTCGCCCGGCAGGATGCAGCCCTGCGTATCATCAGGGTAGTTACCGGCATGGATGCGGATGCCCTCAAAGCCAGGAACGCCCTGCAGCAGGGGCAGCCACTGCTTGAATCTCGGCGACTTGGTGATGAGCAGCGGATAGGTGCCCTCGGGTATGGCAGTCTTACCCTTCATCTTCTGCGCCTTCTTCCCCGACACTCGCCCCAGGCGCACATTCTCCTCTTGGGGCAACAGGGTGATGCCCAGCAGGTTGCGCCACGCAGGCTCCAGGGTATCGCAGAAGTAGTGCTCCCCGTCCAGCTTGCCCACATCTACCACATGGCAGAAGCTGCGCTTCTGGTCCTTATTGAGCGTATAGTTCACCTTGCGCTCCACCTCCTCGTCCTTCAGGATATACATACGCCCTATGGTGTAAGTATTCTGCTTAGCTATTCTTTTGAGTACGATTTCCATAATTGTTTCTATTTAGATTCATTTTTGAGAAAACATAGCTTGCGATAAAGTTCGCCAGCCTCCACTTTCACGATATACTTTCTGAACACCCAGGTGGCTATCATCCGTCGGGTGCCCTTGGTATCCAGCCCCAAGTCGCTTCTCAACTGCTCAGCCTGCTGATAAGAGAACTCATTTGGCAGAAGTTGCAGCATATTGGAAGGCCCTCTTTTGCTCGACTTCACTCCCTCCTGCTCCGACTTCACGATAGCATCTCGGAAGAATCTCATCTTGCAGTACAGGTCATACTGCTCGCTCCAGCGCACAAACTCCTCTATCTCGGATTCCCATTGGCAACCATTCGCCACATAGAGCACGCAAGCCTTCAGATAGGCAATGACATTGGCTCTGAACGAGAGGTTCTCGTAAACCCTGTCTTGGCTCATACGGGCAAAGTCGGCATTCTCCTCTTTCAGCTTCTGTGCCAAGGCGAAAGCCTCAGGGCAATTGATAGTACCAGAAGCCATGTTAAGATGCTCGATATAGGGTTTTAAGTTCTCTCTGAATGTGTCATCGTATGTGCCATAGACAGGCATCTCGGCTCCTATCTCACGCTCTGGGATAGTACAGAAGTTGATTCTGGAGATAGGACCATCGGTCAATACCTTGGAGAAATATCGGATACCCTTGTTGATGGTGGTCGAGGCATTCCAGTTAAATCGGATGGTTACTCGCTCCGTAACACTCTGCGTGCCCACTCGGGTTTGTCCATATTGATTACCAGGGTCGAAGGCGAGGCACATGATACGAAACTGCTGGTTGCCAATGCCCCTTAGGTTATCAAACTGGTCTATCTCGTTGAGAGCAGTATAGAGGAAATGCTCCTGCGCCTCGGCGGTACGCATCACGAAGGCAGGGTTGGTCATATCGGCGTCTATCTCCTGGATCACGAGGTTTTCAGGTCGCTTACGCTTATCCTTGTTAGCACCTTTTCTTGTCACCTCATCCTTCCACTCCTTCTCTCGTTTCAGGTTATCTTTGTCTCGTTTTCTGATGTCTTCCATAATCAGGTTGATAGGCATCTGCACGCAGTTCTTTCCTGCGCCCGTACCAGCTAAGAGACAACACATTAGCGTAGCCTCATGCTCCACATTGTCGATGTAATTAAAATAGGTGCGGCAGAGGTGGGTGGCTAGCGGAGGAAAGATGGCATGGGCTACGGCAGGCTTATAGACATCCGGTGTCTGAGACACGAGGAGCTCCACGAGCTTAGGCAGCTTCTTCGGCATCTCGGGCGGAGCGGGGTAATCATCTTCGGAACTTTGAACATTGAGGTTTGAACTTTGAACTGTTTGTTTACCTGCACTTGCGCCTTGAATTCTTAATTCTTCATTATTAATTCTTAATTGATTAGCCTGAGTCTCCGCCTGCGCATTGATGCGGATCACATCTCTAGAGAATGGCTTCGAACTGTCTCCATATTTCTCATAGAAGTCATGGATCAGCTGCTGGCAGTCACGCTCTTGGGCGAAGCTAGGCATCTTCACTGCCACCACTCTTCTCAGTTCCTCTTCGCTCATCACCCTGCTCGCTCCTGCGCTCATGATGGCTAGCAATGAGGAGTGGCGAGAGCCCTTGGTATCGATATTCACATTCTTCAGTCCTGCCGACTCCGCGAAGAGGTCGAAGGCTATCAGGCTCTTCTCGCTGGCGGTACCAGAGGTTGGTAATCCGTCAGGAATATTTTGTTGAGTGTTGAATGTTGAGTGTTGAATGTTGAATGGTTGGGCAGGCTGGTTAGCCTTGCCTCTGCCGTCGATGGTGAGACCACGCTTCAGATAAGCCTCTCTGCGAGCCTTCAGCTCATCGGCAGGAAGCACGGCATACCAGTCCTTGGAGCGATAGATCTCCGAGTCCTGATCCGTGATAAAGAGGATTCTCTCTGGGGTAAAACAGCTCTCATCACAGGGCACGCCAAGTGCCTCACAATACGCTCTCTGCGTCTCCTCGATAGTCATACCTATCGGCATTCGGATGTCGATATGCAGCTTCTTTCTCGCCGAGTATTCCAGATGCAGTAGCATTCCGTTCCAGATGGAGTCGGAGCAATTCAGCTGCCTTGCCATTTCGATGGCGATACCCACCAGCTCCTTATCGTCGATGTCGATGGTGGTCTGGAAGAGGAAGCTCGTAGGGTCAGCATCCTTCTGCGAGCGATGATTCTTGAGGAATCGGCTGTAGTGGCCGCAGCGGAAGGGCATCAGCCCCTTCAGCTTGTCATTGCCCCCACGTATCTGCTCCACCATATCGTGGAGCCAAGGCTGAGCTATCAGCTTGTCATATTCAGCCAGGGGCAGGCAGCTGGCGCTGCCCTTATTGCCCCCACGCTGAGGATTCATTGCAATAAAGTGGTTCATGCTTAATTATACATTATTAATTATACATTATCTATTACTCCTTATAGTCCTCCCACTCCACATTTTCCTTGAAGGGCTTGATAGCCTTCACCATCTCCTGGTGCTCACCCTTGAGGCAGCGCAGAATCTCCGCCTTGCTCATATCCTTGGAGAAGGCATAGTTCACCTGCACGGTTCGCTTGCTAGTGCGCACCACCCCGTGCTTGGTCTTGAGAATCTCCGTGAAGGGCTTCTCTCGCTTGCCCTGCACATAAGGCTTGAAGTCCACCCAGTCGCCTCGCCCATTCTCGCCACCCGAGAATATCATCCTGCCCCTGATCACCTGCGGCTTGTCACTGATTACCTCCGTCTCGTTCCATGGCGCCTTGCGCACTGATACGTTACCATTCTCCTCGGTGATCACAGCACCGTCCACCTTTACTGCATTGAGCAGCTTCTTGCTAGTTGCTTTCTTCATAACTTTGTAAATGTATTAAAAGATTGAGAACCCGCAATACGCAAAGTCCCCGCAACCAGACGCGCTGTGCATCTGATTACGGGGGCAAAGGTACTAAGAAGTAAAATGTTATCTTTATAACAGTTATATAATATTATACGATTATATAAGCTATAAGTATCTGAACATCAAGAGATATATTCCAATAAAATTCTTCGAATATTTTTTGCCTCATTACACCAGGCATTATAATTACTAAACTGTGATATGTTATTGCTCACCGATGCTTTAGCCACACCTTCGATATGCGAAGCATTCAAGAATAGGGCTTGAAAAGGTTTCCACATGATAGTATTGTTAGCAGGGTGCTTCACTCCCAGAATATCGGATACGATATACACCATATATCCATACTCAGCCTGCGTACGATCCCATACATACCAAGAACCCACAGTATGAATATACTTATGTTCTGCCAGTGTTTTCCATATCAGGGCAGCCTTCTCAGTCTTGAGTCTGGGGTCCACCTTGATTTCCTGGTCTACTTTAAGATTTTGGGTACTAGCAGCTGTATTCTGCAAAAAATCACTCACCTGCGCATTGCTACCAATGACAACAGAGCAATTCAGTATGGTTACTCCACCAGTCAGAATTGCCTGGGCAAAAATTTCTTCTAACGACATTTTCCTTTTCTTGTTAGAATGTTAATGATAAAGAACAAGTCACGTTTTACCTATCGTTGGGGAAAGGACTTCTAGCAAACGGTGTCCGCACACAACCTTGTTGCATACGGTAGTCTTTAAGGCAAATGATCTTCGCCCAATCGGAGTTGAATCTTCATAAGGGTGTTGGAAATTTATTAGTGTTACATTATATAATTATAGGTAATCACGCCAAAGCTAACTACTATTCCTTCACTATTTGGCGCAAGTCTATCCCATCTTTAGCTAGGTTAAGAACATACAGAGCCTTACACCCGAATATTCTCTCAAAATCCTTTTCTAGGTCTAAAATGTCATGAAGCTTTTGCTTTTTCTCCAAGCTCTCAGGCTCAGCTTCCACTTTTCTTCTATACACTTCTATATAATAAGCCACCATCCACACAAGTTTATCCAGTGTGGCAGCAGATGCGGCATCCTCCTTCTGTTGCACATTTCTGATGGTCACATAATCCATACCAAAGTCAGCCTTTGCCTCTGTATATTTCAGGATACCAACAGCTATCAAAGTGTCGAGAAAACCACTCAACTCTTTGACAACCTCACCCTTCAGAAGAAGTCTATATTTTCTTCTCTTATTGCCTGTATTCTTTTGTTGATTAGCCATATTACAATATTATTACGATACGAAGTTCGTAATAATATTGCTATCAGCCAAAATTTATTCTTATATGGAAATCCGAATATTCGATAGTAATATTAACTTTTTTATTTTTTTGTTACATTTAAAATATCAAAAAGTAAAAGTTTTTTAGTTTAAGCTAGAGAGCAAGCACCCTTGCCCTCTAGCCTTCTACTTTTTGGAAAATTCACGGTAGATGTGCACAGCACATTGTCGTTAATCCTTTATAAAATTCCTTATCATAGGTTACTGCTGGTGCACCTCTTTATTTACCACTTGATAGCTCGCCCCACCATGGGTAATTATTATATGAGTCCACTTTAAAAAGTGGTTTCGTTTAAAAGTTTAACATACATTCGTTCTTTGACATTTTGTAGTCTGGAGATT
>ENA-OQID01001037-OQID01001037.1-human-gut-metagenome-genome-assembly--contig:-NODE-1037-length-12219-cov-5.851260_pt1 | contig 12219 bp, 10 predicted proteins | sample MGYA00242567_ERZ504727 | MGnify/ENA primary metagenome ERZ504727 (study PRJEB26092, sample SAMD00036215) | human gut metagenome | host: Homo sapiens | study: EMG produced TPA metagenomics assembly of...
ACGATAGAAAACGCTTGGTCTGTTTTCAAGAGGATATACGCCACATATTATCATATAAGCAAGAAATATATGCAACGTTATGTAGATGAGTTTGTCTTTAGATTTAATACCAGAAAACTTAGCGATTCTGACAGATTTAGATTACTTTTGCAATACTTAGATATAGGAGATTACAGATATGCAGGATGATAAGAAAGAAAAGCCAAAGGACGAAAAGAAAAAGAAGAATAAATACATCGTAAAAGATGGAGATGGGAACATCATGGATGTGGAAGTTCCTGAATCATGGATAAAGATTCTGGAAGCAATGAATAAGGGGGAAAAGAAAAAATGAATACCTTTTCTGAAAAATTATGGTAGTAATATAGAATATAACCCGAAGTTTTTAGGTAAAATAAAAAAGGCACTGGAATTTCAGTGCCTATATCGTTCTTTTTATTTCCACTGGCTCAAGCAATCTTGATGATCGCTTTTCACTTTAGATTGAGTAGGGGGTGTCTTTTCATCATTTATTTTAGGTATAGGGGAGATGTTATTCTTTTTAATACTGACAGATATCTCCTTAATAACGATAAAAAACGAGTGAAATAAAAATGCAGACAATAACACTGCGATAGATGAAAATATATAAATCCATCCATATCCGTTAGACCTATATGAGCTTGATTCTACAATTCCCATGATAAGAAGTATTATAGATCCTAAGATATTAATGAATAATATAACCCCGGATATAATTGATAATCTGTTTTCGTGTTTAAACTGTCCATCTTCTGATGGGATGTTGTTAGGTGATACATTGTTTTCCATACTTACATGTTTTTTTCTAGTGTTAACTGCTATTACAAATGCAGTTACAAAAATTATTAATATTATAATTAATTCCATTGTTTAATTATTTCCCCCATTCATTTATTAATTTAATTTCTTCAACAGGACGATCTGGGACTTTCCTACCAACAAATGAAACTAAAGAATTAGCAGCTACTTTTATAGAAGATGTAAAATCCGCATTTTTATCTTTTTTTGAAGCTACATTAAAGGCTCTCGATGCCAGCATTATTATTTTAGGGTTAACCTTCAAATCAACTAGGGCATCATGTATTCCATCTTCTTTTATCATATATATATACTCGTAGTCAGTAATAGAGTATCCACCAAACTCATTTTGCGCTCTCATTGTGAATTTGGCTACATACAAAGAATCAAATTCAAACTCTTTTTCAAATTTTGATATACTGACAGAACTAGGATTATTGGCAAGCTCTTTAATTGTTGCCATCATTTGTCGTTTAGCTTTTGATTCTAGATCTTCTACTATTGTTTTCTCTTCTTGTTTGTTTTCTATTTTATTGTTTGAAGGAGATGAACAACTACTTACTAGAATAGCAGGAATTAACAATAACCACTTCATAATTTAATAGATTTATAATTCTGCAACAAAAGTATAAATAATAAATTTCAAGCATACTCAATCTAAGTTATATTTATGTAATATTAACTACTAATCATTGATATGTAAATTTATATTTTTATATTTGCTGTAACAAAATGGATAAACAATGTTAATGAATTTAATAATAGTCGAGGGGATTTTGTTATTTTGCAGTATAAGAAAAAAACAAGAGGAGGTTGTATATGGAAGAATGTAAAAATATATCAACTATAGATTCTATAATTTTATCAGATTATATTTTAAAACATTATGGGCCAATGTCACACTTGAAATTGCAGAAATTATTATTTTACTGCGATGCTTATCATTTGGCATATTTTGATAAAGAACTTATTACTGATAAATTTGAAGCATGGGTGCATGGCCCCGTTAGTCGTAAAGTTTACGATAGTCTTAAAGACAAATCTATGCTGTATGCGGAATTGAGCTATTCAAATTCTACCGGAAAAGATGTAGATAAGGAATTTGGAAAGCTAACACAAGACCAACAAACTTTAATTGTTTCTATTTTGACAGACCTATCTACTTGGACGGGATTGGAACTGGAAAGAGCTACGCACAATGAACGTCCGTGGCTTGAAGCACGTATTGGCTATGCAGAGGCAGATAAATGTCATGAAATAATTTCAAAGAAAACGGTACAAGCATTCTATAAGAGTGAACAAAATGCAGGGGTATAAAAAGAAATCCAAATTAGCCGAACCATACAAGAAGAAGCCAAGTGTGAATGATGAAGCCCGGACTTCAAACTTTAAAATTTCATTTCAATATCTTGATACAACTCAAAAATTTGGTTCATCTTTTAAAGACTGGCAAAATAGTGGTTTACTTAGTTTTGCTTTAGAAACTTTACAAGGTTATTGCTGTTCTCCTTTATGGGAACAACTTGATGGAGATAAATTCACAACTTACAAATCTTTTCCATCAAATGATAAAACTCTTTTTAAATATCCGAAAAATGTTCCAGAAGATGCACAGTGGGCTAGAATACATATTAATGGTTTATCTGTTATTGTAGGGCATATTGTAAAGGATACTTTTTATATTGTTTTTTTAGATAAAACGCATAAATTCTTTTTAACTAAAAAAGATAGAGGTGAAAAATAGGACTTAGTATTATTTAGATTAAGTTTAGTTTTATATCATTACAATCCATATTTTTATTGAATCAATTTTCTGATTATTAGGAAAAAGACACAGAATATCTAGTAGAAATAATACACACTTCATCAAGAATTAAGCGAAAAATGGTTTTAAAAAAAAGGGAGCATAACTACACTCCCTTTTTGTTATCTTAGCAACTTGAAATATGGAACAAGTATAACCATTTGTTATAACGATTTGTAATGGTGTCAATTTGTTCCTTAATACCAAAAGGAAAATGAATGCAGAGAGTATCCTCATGAGAGATCCCAAACTAAGGTTTTTCATGTCGTTTATTAATTTAAGAGATGCAAAGATATTCATTTACTTCTTATTAATTCGTTTCTTGTTTTGATTTCTTGACCCATTTTTCCAGAAAACTCTTTATCTTTACGCAAAATATTTATTAATTGCGAATCTATGAAGAAAACCAATTCTATCCTTTGCGCATTTGTATTGGCAGGCTCGCTCTTCGGCTGTTCCACAACACAGCAGAAGACAGGCGAAACTGACTACACGCAGTATGTTAACACGTTCATCGGAGCAGCAGACAACGGACATACCTTTCCCGGTGCCTGCCGTCCTTTCGGCATGATCCAGACAAGCCCCGTAACCGGAGCTGTCGGCTGGAGATATTGCTCGGAATATGTGTACACCGACTCCCTGATATGGGGATTTACCCAGACACACCTGAATGGAACAGGGTGTATGGACCTGGGAGACATCCTGGTGATGCCGGTTACCGGAACACGCGCCCGTGCCTGGGACGCTTATCGCAGCCACTTCCCCAAAGACAAGGAAGCAGCGACTCCCGGATACTACACCGTAGAGCTGGCCGCCCCCGGCGTGAAGGCCGAACTGACCGCCTCTCCCCATGCCGCCCTGCACCGTTATACCTATCATAACGCCGACTCGGCATCTGTATTGATTGACCTTCAGCACGGACCTGCATGGAACGAAAACCAATACCATTCGCAAGTACAAAGTTGCGAAACCAATTGGGAAGATGCACAAACCTTGACCGGACATGTACGCAACAGCGTATGGGTGAACCAGGATTACTTTTTTGTTATGAAGTTCAATCGTCCCGTCATAGATACCCTGTATCTGCCCATGGCCGAAACTGAAAAAGGGAAACGCATCATCGCTACTTTTGACATGAAGCCGGGAGAGGAACTGCTGATGAAAGTAGCCATGTCCACCACCGGCGTGGATGGAGCCAAGAAGAATATGGAAGCGGAAATAGCCGACTGGAATTTTGAAGGAGTGAAGCAAGCAGCCCACAACGAATGGAACAATTATCTGAGCCGCATTGAAGTAACGGGTACGGATGACGAGAAGACCAACTTCTATACCAGCTTCTACCATGCCCTGATACAGCCCAACCAAATCTCGGACGTAGACGGATGGTACCGTAATGCAGCCGATTCCATCGTTAAAGCCGGTAACGGAGCTTTTTATTCCACTTTCTCCTTATGGGACACTTATCGTGCCGCCCATCCGTTTTACACCTTAATGGTTCCTGAAAAAGTAGACGGATTCGTCAATTCATTGGTAGAACAGGCTGAAGTACAGGGCTTCCTGCCTATCTGGGGACTTTGGGGAAAAGAGACATATACCATGATTGGCAACCACGGTGTTTCAGTTATCGCCGAAGCGTACCGCAAAGGGTTCCGGGGTTTTGACGCCGAACGTGCCTTCAATGCTATCAAAAATACCCAGACCGTATCTCATAAACTGAAATCCGATTGGGAAACTTATATGAAATACGGTTATTTCCCTACAGACTTGATTAAGACAGAATCAGTATCCTCCACACTGGAATCGGTATATGACGATTATGCCGCAGCCGATATGGCCCAACGTATGGGTAAAGAGGAAGATGCCGCTTATTTTGCCAAACGTGCCGATTTTTATAAGAACCTGTTTGATAAAGAAACGCAGTTCATGCGTCCCCGTAATGCTGACGGAAGTTGGAAATCTCCCTTCAACCCTAGTCAGGTTGCCCACATGGAAAGTACCGGTGGAGACTATACCGAAGGTAATGCATGGCAGTACACCTGGCATGTGCAACATGATGTGCCGGGGCTTATTGAGTTATTCGGCGGAGAACAGGCATTCTTAAACAAATTGGATTCTTTGTTCACCTTGAAACTGGAAACCACCCAGGCAGATGTTACCGGCTTGATCGGTCAATATGCACACGGCAACGAACCCAGCCATCACATTACTTATTTATATACGTTGGCAGGCCGCCCCGAACGTACCCAGGAACTGATCCGTGAAATCTTTGATACGCAATATCGTCCCGAACCCGACGGACTCTGTGGCAATGACGACTGCGGACAGATGTCAGCATGGTATATGTTCTCGGCTATGGGGTTCTATCCGGTAGATCCGGTAAGTGGCAATTATGTCTTCGGCGCTCCGCAGCTGCCTGAAATCGTTTTGAATCTGGCCGACGGAAAGACTTTCACGATCATTGCCGAAGGATTGTCAAAGGAACACAAGTACATTGACAGCATCACACTGAACGGTGAACCCTATACAAAGAATTATATCTCGCATGAAGATATTTTGAAGGGTGGGACTTTGGTGTATAAGATGAAATAAGGAATCTACCTCATTACAGGAAGAGGGTATAACAGCCGGCTCCGGCTATATACCCTCTTCCTGTTTTCTGCTCCTGATGCTTTCCAAAGGATCATAATGCTCCAGGTATCATGTCCTTATCCATGAAACATGATCATTATCTGCATAACTTCTGCTTTAGATATCTTGTAACTGCCACATTAAATTATTGCCATGAACCATGTCAAGTCAGAGCATGGTACAATGGGCAACACAAAAATACAACTCTCATATTTGCTCAATCCAAACTTTATTGCGTTACATGTTTTATGTAACATAAAAACTGCAATGAAGAATATTCCTACTAATCCATTTTTAATAACCGGTTACCAAGGCCCCGACTATTTCTGTGACCGCGAAAAAGAAACAGCTTCTTTAATGTCAGCATTAAAGAATGGCAGAAATATTACATTAATCAGTCCACGCCGTATGGGAAAGACAGGACTAATAAAGAATGTATTTTACTATATTCAAAAAGAAAATAAATCTGCCGCCTGTTTTTATCTGGATATATTTTCAACCCAGAATCTTCAGGAGTTTGTATCTCTACTGGGACGAAGTGTGTTGGGAAAATCAGATACCTTATCACAGAGTACCTTAAAATCGCTATTCTCATTCTTTAAGAGTTGCCGTCCGGTCATCAGTACCGATGAAATTACAGGGATGCCATCTGTAACACTCGACTTTATTCCGGAACGTTCAGAAGAAACCTTGAAAGAGATTTTCACCTGCCTAAACCAATCGGGAGTAGAATGTTACATAGCCATTGATGAATTCCAACAAATAATGGAATATCCGGAGAAAGGAGTGGAAGGCCTGTTGAGATCGTATATCCAGTTCACCCCGAATGTGCATTTCATCTTTTCGGGCAGCAAAAAGCATTTGATGGAGTCTATCTTCTTTTCCATCAAAAGGCCTTTTTACCAATCTACGCAGAAACTTTTCCTGGCCCCTATTCCCTATACCCCTTACCGGGAGTTTGCCAAGAAACTGTTTGATGGAAGAAAGAAAACTTTGCAGGAAGATATCTTCCATGAAATTTATCAATCGGTAAAAGGGCATACGTGGTATATGCAATATCTTTTAAACAGATTGTATTCATTGCCACAGCAGACTCCGACGATAGAACTGTTGCATACACTCATGCAGGAAATCATACAGGAGGAAGAATATACTTATCAAACCTATTTCCAGTTTTTAACTTCCAATCAGATTCAGTTGCTGAAAGCTATAGCCAAAGAGGAAATTGTAAGTGAGATTAACAGTGCCACATTCATAAAGAAATATGATTTAAAAGGAGCCAGCAGCATAAATGTAGCATTAAAGTCTTCAATTAATAAGGAGTCTGTCTTAAAAGAGCAGCAAGGATATATAGTATACGATCGTTTTTTTGCAATTTGGCTCAAAGGACTAGTATGAATAATTGAAATCTCCATCACTATGAACTATGAATACAAAAGGAATTCTTATTGCAATTCTGGCATTGGGAAGCATAACGTTTACCAATGCCCAACAGCCTGCCGGCTATTTCTTCAAGGAATTTACTTCAGGAAAAGTTTCATTGAAATTCACTTCTGAAATTATATTCAAAAGATAAGCAACAACCTGTCAAAGAGTTCATTGAAACAGAAAAGGTCAAGATACCCCCAAAAAGATATACTAAAAGTCTTGAAACGGTTTCAATAAAAAGAGGCGTCCGAAAAGTTGAATCTAGTTTCTTCAGGTTCTTATAAAAAGCAGAGCAAGCCCCCACTATTCAGTGAAAGACTTGCTCACAGCTTAAAGTTTACTCCTTATTATTTTCGATCAAAGCATCTTATTACTCTTTATTATCCGTCGTATAGCCTGGAGTTTGTTTCAATTCTTTGTTATTGGTCAAAGTATTAGCATCAATCGGCCATAACAATCGGCTGGAATTTGCAGTAGAATACTTCTCTGTATACCCTAAAGTACGGATATCATACCACCGTTTTCCTTCATACATTAATTCACGGAGCCGTTCTTTCAAAACAGCTTCCACCGGATTTTCATCACCGGCTACAAAAGGATTATTGGTGTAAAAATCACCTTTGTCATTAGGATAAGCTACAGTAGCCTTATTAGCCTCAAAATACTCTTTACCATAAGCACGTTCACGCACCGCATTGATTTCCGCTGCAATATCTTCCCCCAACAATGCCTTGGCCTCCGCCAATAACAACAAACAATCTGCATAGCGGTAGATGGGATAGTCATCCAACCAGCTACGTGTAGAGCTACCAGCTATCATCGTTCCTTGGAATTTATAAGGAATAGGAGCTACATATACCAAATTACCATCAGCATCCTTCTGATAAACAGCCTTTATAGAGCCTGCCTTGCGTGTATCCCCCTTCAAGAATACTTTATTATAGAAATCTTTCTTAATCTGAAGTCTAATCAAACCATTCATTTCAGCATCTTTAGTATCAGCATACGAAACCCCATCTTCATTAAAATAAATGCCTGAGGTCATGTAAGCCTGTTGAGGAACCAAAGTCATTCTATAAGAATCCTTCCACATATCATATTCATCTTGTCCGTTATGGATGGTGAAAATGATTTCTTCGTTCTTCTTATTATTATAAGCAAAAACATCGGTAAAATTGCTTTCCAAACCTATTCCCGGACAGTTTTTAACTTCCTGCAAAGCCGATTTTGCCATGTTATAATCAGTTGCTCCACCGTCCATCTGCTTACCGCTCCACAAATAAACTTCACCTTTCAACATTTTAGTTGCCCCCAATGACCAATAATGCTTCCCATATTTATAAGAATAATCATTGCCAAATGCTGCTTCTGAAGCAGATATATCATTCTTGATTTGTTCCATTACAGCACTTGCAGGAGAAGCCGGTTTCAGGATGTTAGCCAAATCAATGGTAGAACCACTGGTATAATCCAAATGTAAAATTACATCTCCCCATGAACGGAGCAGATGAAAATACAAGAAAGCACGCATACCATAAGCCTCACCCAAATAATAGTTCTTCGACACCTCTGGCAACAGTTGGGTTTCTGTTGTTTTGGCAATCATCAAGTTTATTTGATTAATAACCCCATACAAGTCAGCAAAGTTACTTAGTCCCACATTTTCCGCATTCAGCGAATTATAAGGAAATCTTTCCATTCCTTGAGTCGCTTCACCACCAAATGGATCATCACCATAAATATCCGCACGAGGTTCACCTAAAATAAAGAGATTATATGTCCGTTCCCTAAGTTGAGCATGCAAACCTACATTAAATGCACTGAAATGAGTGTCACTTTTCCAGTAATTGGGATCAGTAATAGTACTTTCTGATTCCAAATCCAAAGAATTGCATCCTGTTGCCATCGGCAACAGGGTCATACCAGCTAATACATATATAAATATCTTTTTCATAATTATCTTCCTATTTTAATCTTAATTTATTTAGAATGTTACAGATAATCCGAACAATACAGTTCTAGGAGTAGGATAACGTCCGTTATCAATACCGCGACCATAGGTAGTACTTACCACCGGTTCGGGAGAAACGCCTTCATAACCGGTAATATAGAATAAGTTCTGTCCGGTTACATAGACAGAGGCATCGGTCATGTGTACTTTGCTAATCAGTGATTTGGGCAATTGATAACTCAACGTAATTTCACGTAAAGCCAAATAATCTCCTTTCTCATAAAAACGTGAGCTATTACTATCAGCCGCAGTATTACTATCGTTGGAACGGGTTATGTTCTTTTTGCTTAACTGATCTGCATAATAGAACTTGGGCAAATCCGAATTAGGGTTTGCTTCGCTCCAAGTATCTTTCACCTTATCGATAACATTGAAACTACCCTGATATTGTCCCAATGAACGAGCAGCCAAATCATTGTATAATGTATGACCTAAAGCATAGTCAAAACGAGCATACAATGAAATACCTTTATAACCAAACGTTGTAGAGAAACCACCTGTAATATTCGGGAAAATATTACCAACCACGTAGCGATCATACCCATTGATGACATCATCACCATTCATATCTTCCCAACATACATCACCCGGTTCAATGGGTTGCCATCCTGTTGATTCTTTGTAAGGTTTATTAGTTAACGGATTAATTTGATCGGCCAAGCCCGGACCATACAGATTCGCAACTTCATCAATACGCATATTAGCATGCTGTTTCACATCATCCCAATCTTTGAAAATATGTTGCTGTTTATAGGCTACCAATTCACCCAACTTACCTCCTTCTTGACGACCTGCAATCCATTTTGTCGGGAATTTACCATCTGCACCTACTTTTCCAGCAGCGACTTCGTATCCACCAACCCGATTTTTGTCTACACCATTATAAGGCAGGCTAATTATCTTATTAGCTACAGAAGAAATATTGGCATTCATATCCCAAGTAAAGCCACCTTTATTAATGATGTTAGCCCTGACTTCCGCCTCAAAACCATAGTTACGCAACGTTCCTTGATTAGTTACAATATCAGAAAATCCGGTATATCCCGGCAATGCTTGTTTCGTCAGCAAATCTTTTGTATCACGGCTGTAATAATCCAAAATAAAAGATAACCTATTCTGCAAGAAGCCAATATCCAAACCCACCTCAAATGTCTGACTCTGTTCCCAACGGAGATTAGTATTTAACAGTTTGGAATTGTAAAGTCCAGTTGCGCCACCATAGTTTTTAGATTCCACTTGTGCATACTCCCCATACACTTCATAGTTACCAATACCGTTTACATTACCATTCACACCATAACTTACACGAGGCTTTAGGTTAGAAATAACTCCTGATACTTTTGAGTCTTTCCAAAAGTCCTCTTCCATAACATTCCAACCGACAGACACGCCTGGGAAAAATCCCCAACGATTATCTTTCAAACGAGAAATACCATCATAACGCGCTGTAAAAGACAACAGATATTTCATGTTATAGTTATAATTAATACGACCAAATCCAGACAATATGCGATAAGCTGTTTTCTCAGTTCTAGTAAAAGTACGATTAGAACCAACATTCAATGTCGGCACATCATCTGTAGGAGAGCCCTGTGTCTTAGCTTCAAAGTCAAACTGATTGTAGGTATAGTATTCACCACCAATCATCGCTTCCAAGTTATGTTTTTCTGCAAAAGTACCAGTATAAGTCAAAGAAGCATTCAATTGAACCTGCTGATATTTTTGCACCCACGCTTCTGCCTGACGGGTTGTTTTCGGTGTAGTAGTGGTCTGGGTCTGATAAGCTTTATTGAATTTTTCACGCTGGTAATCATAATTCAATAAAGAAGCATTTCCATTCAATACCAATTGTTTGGGAAGAATATCCAAAGTAAAACCGATATTATAAGTAGCGCGTGTAGTACTGTTCTTCTGGGTAAGTTTATCTCTGTAATAAGCAGGGTTACCATCACCTGTTCCAAATCCGGCTGCCGGAGTACCATCTTCATTCCAAGGATTCCAAGTAGGGCGCTGAGAACGAGTACGGTAGAAGAATTCGTAAGAACCAATCCACAGTTCCGGACGAGTAGACCAAACATAAGAAACACCAGCTTTCACATTCAAAATAGGCAATATTTTATATGAGGCGTTGAATGAGCCACTGAATCGTTGAAAACCTGTTCCCTTAATCATACCATCTTCATTATAGTATCCCAAACTACTGGCAAAAGTACTTTTATCATTACCGCCTGTAATATTAAGATAATGATCTTGTGTAATGGCACTACTACTGAACACCTCATCATCCAGTTGGCCTGAATAATCTTTGAATAAAATTTGCTTTCCTTCATAAAATGGATCGTCCATCACAGACCATCCCTCATTTTTCAAATGAGCATTATCATCTGTCAAATACTGGATATCAAACAAGCTGTTTCCAATGCCATATCCTTGCTGAGTATCCACATTAGTACGTCCGGTTCTCAAATATCCCAAACGGTTATAATAGATATAATCCTCTGCATTACAGAATTCATACCCTTTGCGAGTAAAGTTCTTACCTATTTTAAATTTATAGTTAATCGAAGTTTTACCTTCCTTTCCACTCTTGGTTTCTATCAAAATAACACCACCATTTGCACGAGCTCCGTAAATAGCTGTAGAAGCAGCATCTTTTAATATCTGAATAGATTCGATATCAGATGGATTAACATCCGACATACTATTACGCACAATACCATCAACAACCACTAAAGCATTACTATTTTCGCCAGTAATTGTCGCCCCACCACGAAGAGTTATATCAGGATTAGTACCTGGTTGACCAGTCGTATTTACAACACGCAACCCTGTTACTGAACCTTGTAAAGACTGACCTGCATTACTGTAAGCCGCATTCTTCAATACACTATTGTCCAATTTCGAAATTGCTGTAGTCAAAGCAGCGCGTTTCTGCGAACCGCCGTAACCGGTAATCACCACTTCATCCAATACTTCCGTATCATCTTTCAAAATGATATTCAACGACTGTCCTACATACTTAATCTCCTGAGTTTTGTAACCGACGAATGAAATCTGAATTACATCTCCATTCTTTACATTGGTTAAAGTGAAATTGCCATCAAAATCAGTAATAGTACCATTGGTCGTTCCCTTTACTATTACAGATGCACCAATAACAGTTTCACCTGTACCATCTTTCACCACACCGGTACAAGTTTCACTCTGCTGTGTGATTTCTACATCGGTTATGCCTGAGACAGGCACTGCATAAGCTGCTCCAGTTGTTGTTCCCATCAGGAATAGCAGCATACTGACTGACTTTAGCCGTTTTAACATAGCTGTGATTTTTTTTAATTATTTATTGAAAATCATATAATCCTTTTTGGCAAAGTTCTTTTGGAACTATGATAATATATAAATATCTGGAAATCACTATATTAAAATCATAGGCATACAGGATGAATATGTAAATAACGTGAGTTCGAAATAAGAATAAATATATTTCACTTATAATTAGAAACATAGCGATAAAAGTATTAAATTTATA